>OJMO01000989.1_pt1 | contig 18715 bp, 12 predicted proteins | sample 1597241 | NCBI WGS metagenome assembly OJMO01 (sample SAMEA2452129, study PRJEB22498) | human gut metagenome | biome: human feces; feature: human gut; material: feces | place: Australia | collected 2012 | reverse complement strand
TTTTAAAAGAGGTACTTTTAGAGCAAAAGGAGATATATTAGAAATATATCCTTCCTCTGAGAGTGAATCAGCAGTTAGAGTAGAGTTTTGGGGAGATGAAATCGAAAAAATAAATGAAATTAATCCTTTAACAGGAAAAGTAATAGGTATTAGAAATCATATTTTAGTGCCACCAGCTTCACAATATGTAACTAATAGAGATAAGATAGATAAAGCAATTATAACTATTGAAGAAGAGATGAAAGAGCAAGTGAAAAAATTTAAAGCAGAGGGAAAATTAATTGAGGCACAAAGAATAGAAGAAAGAACAAATTTTGATATGGAAATGATGAGAGAAACTGGATTTTGCCAAGGAATAGAAAATTATTCAAGACATATAAGTGGTAGAGAGCCAGGAAGTGCACCATATACCTTATTCGACTACTTTCCAAAAGATTTTCTTTTATTAATAGATGAGTCACATGCAACTATTCCACAAGTAAAAGCTATGTATAATGGAGATAGAGCAAGGAAAGAATCTTTAGTAAAATACGGATTTAGATTACCATCAGCATTTGATAATAGACCACTAAAATTTCAGGAATTTGAAGAAAGAATAAATCAGTGTATATTTGTTAGTGCAACCCCAGCAGATTATGAAAAAGAACATTCTAAAGAAAATGTTGTAGAGCAAATAATAAGACCAACAGGTTTATTAGATCCAAAAATAGAAGTAAAGCCTGTTACAAACCAAATAGATGATTTAATAGAGCAAATACGAGAAAGAGTAGAAAAAAAAGAAAGAGTTTTAGTAACGACTTTAACTAAGAAAATGGCAGAAGATTTAAGCGGATATTTAGCTGGTATAGATATAAAAGTTAAATATATGCATTCAGATACTAAAGCATTAGAAAGAATGGAAATAATAAGAGATTTAAGATTAGGAGAATTTGATGTATTAGTAGGAATAAATCTTTTGAGAGAAGGATTAGATATTCCAGAAGTATCCTTAGTGGCAATACTAGATGCAGACAAAGAAGGTTTTTTACGTTCTGAACGCTCACTAATACAAACCATAGGACGTGCTGCAAGAAACACAGATGGAAAAGTAATAATGTATGCAGATGAATTAACAGAGAGTATGGAAAAAGCTATAAGCGAAACAAACAGAAGAAGAAAAATACAAGAGCAATATAATAAAGACCATGGCATAATACCAAAAACAATACAAAAAGCGGTAAGAGATACTATAAAAGCAAGTTTTGTGGCAGATGTACAAGAAGAATACAAATTAGATAAAGATGTAGAAATTAAAGAAATAATTTCAAAAATGACAGATGAAATGCTTAAATATGCTGCAAACATGGAATTTGAAAAAGCAGCAGAAATTAGAGATAAGATAAAAGAGCTTGAAAAATTTTATAAATAATGTATAATATAATTAATACCCAAAATTGAAAGGAGTAAAATGATGGACAATGAAGCATGTAAAAAATGTACTGAGCGGCAGATCAAAGAAAGTGGTTATATTAACTATAAAAACTGTGAGTATTGCCGTATAGGTATAGCGCAACATGCAGAGGAGGACGGAACTCCTTGGGACTTGTTGGACAAATTGTCTGCAAGGTATAGGGGAACAGATCTAAATGGGGACTGATTTCCCTAAGAGCCATCCCGTGGGTGGCTCTTTTCAATGATAAAGATATACATGGAGAGATTAAAATGAACAATAATATTATAATTAAAGGTGCAAAAGAACACAATTTAAAAAATATAAATTTAACAATACCTAGAGATAAATTGGTAGTAATAACAGGACTTTCTGGCTCCGGAAAATCTTCTTTAGCATTTGATACATTGTATGCAGAAGGACAAAGAAGATATGTAGAAAGCTTATCTTCATATGCAAGACAGTTTTTGGGCTTAATGGAAAAGCCTGATGTAGAATTAATAGAAGGATTATCTCCAGCAATTTCAATAGATCAAAAAACAACCTCAAAAAATCCACGTTCTACCGTAGGAACAGTTACAGAAATATATGATTATATACGTTTGCTATATGCAAGAATTGGTATACCATATTGCCCTAATTGCGGTAAGAAAATAGAAAAACAAACAATAGACCAAATAGTTGATACTATTATGGAGTTAGAACAGGGTACTAAAATTCAAGTTTTAGCACCTATTATTCGTGGCAGAAAAGGTGAATTTAAAAAAGTATTAGAAGACCTTACTAAAGAAGGATTTGTAAGAGCTAGAATAGATGGAGAAACAATAGAATTGACAGACGATATAGAAATTGACAGAAAAAAGAAGCATACTGTAGAGATAATAGTAGATAGATTAGTAATAAAAGAAGATATAAGAAGTAGACTAACTGAGTCTATAGAAATAGCATTAAAACATGCGAATAATCTAGTTCTTATAGTGGTTGGAAGTCCAAACAACTCGGAAATGAGAGAGATGTTATTTAGTCAAAACTATGCTTGCCCAGACTGTGGAGTTAGTTTTGAAGAATTATCGCCTCGTATGTTTTCTTTCAATAATCCATTTGGAGCTTGTCCAACATGTACAGGCATTGGATATTTAATGAAAATGGATGAAGAACTTATAATTCCTGATAGAAACAAAACACTTTATGATGGAATAAAAGCTTTTGGTGCAAGTACTATGAAAAAAGGCGATACAATGGCAAAAATGTATTTTGAAAGTATAGCAAAGCATTATGGAGTCAAAATAAAAGATGTTCCAATAAAAAAATTGCCTAAAGAATTTTTAGATAAAATATTATATGGTACGGGTGATGAAAAAATTGATTTTGAATATTCATCAGCAGCAGGAGTTAGAAAATTTACTGCACCTTTTGAAGGAGTTATACCAACATTAGATAGAAGATATAGAGAAACAAAATCACAAGGAATGAAGGAATTTTACGAATTGTATATGAGCAATAGTCATTGCCCCACTTGTAATGGAGCAAGATTAAGAAAAGAAAGTTTAGCAGTAAAGGTCGGAGATAAGAATATAAATGAACTAACAGATATGTCAATAGACAAAATAAAGGCATATTTAAATTCATTAAAGCTAAATAATAAAGATAAAATCATATCAGAACAGATATTGAAAGAATTGAACAAAAGGTTGCAATTCTTAATGGATGTTGGTTTGGAATATTTAACATTATCAAGAAGTGCTGGGACGTTATCAGGAGGAGAAGCTCAAAGAATTCGTTTAGCCACGCAAATAGGTTCTGGCCTTACAGGTGTATTATATATATTAGATGAGCCAAGTATTGGTTTGCATTCACGCGACACTGCGCGCCTAATTAATGTGCTCCGAATGCTTCAAAAGGCAGGCAACACCGTAGTAGTGGTGGAGCATGATGAGGAAATCATAAGAGCTGCCGATTATTTAATAGATGTGGGTCCGGAAGCCGGGCGCAAAGGCGGCAATATTGTATATCAAGGCGAAGTGGCTTCGCTCGTGTCGGCAGACAATAGTTACACCACAAAGTATCTGACAGGCGTTTTGAAAATTCCTGTGCCCACCTCGCGCCGAAAGTGGAGCAATTACATTTGGGTGAAGGGCGCAGCCGAAAACAACCTGAAAGGGATTGATGTGAAATTCCCATTGGGTGTGATGACTGTGGTGACTGGCGTTAGCGGTTCGGGTAAATCTACCCTTGTTGATGATATTTTATTTCGGGCGCTTGCGCGTCATTTTGGCGAGAATGTTGATGCTCCCGGCACATTCGCTTCGCTTGAAGGCGATTTGAATTTGATTTCAGGCGTGGAGATGGTTGACCAGAACCCTATCGGTAAATCATCGCGAAGCAATCCTGCCACTTATTTGAAAGCATTTGATGAAATCCGTTCTCTCTACGCCCAACAGCAGCTGTCGAAGCAAATGGGATATAACATGGGTTATTTCTCGTTTAACTCAGGCGGTGGTCGCTGCGAGGAATGTAAGGGCGAAGGCACTATCACCATCGAAATGCAGTTTATGGCAGACATCACGCTCACTTGCGACGCTTGCCACGGTAAGCGCTTTGCTCAAAGCGCATTAGATGTGCTGTACAGAGGCAAAACGATTTCCGATATTTTGGAAATGACCGTGAATCAAGCCATCGAGTTTTTCTCCGAAGAACAGCGGTTTAACGAGAAGAAAATCGTGAACAGGCTGAAACCGCTCCAAGATGTGGGACTGGGCTACATCAAACTCGGTCAGTCGTCATCCACTCTGTCAGGCGGTGAGAATCAGCGTGTGAAGTTGGCGTATTTCATGAGTGGCGAGAAGAAAAACCACACCATGTTTATTTTCGATGAACCATCAACAGGTCTTCACTTCCACGACATCAACACATTGATGAAATCGTTCAACTTGCTGGTGCAGAAAGGCCATACAGTGGTGATTATTGAGCACAATATGGACATTATAAAATGTGCCGACCACATTATCGACCTTGGACCGGAAGGTGGTGCTGAAGGCGGCACGCTTGTGGTGGAAGGCACACCAGAGCAAGTGGTGCAATGCGAAGCAAGCTACACCGGTAAATTCCTCGCCGAGAAACTGTAATTATTTTATAGCAAAATAAAAGTCGCCTATCCTGCAACGAATTAGGCGACTTTATTTTTTTTGATATGTGGCTGTGAACTTATATTAGTCCAGGGATTAAACTTTCAATCCATATCACAGCGATGCCAGCGAGATAGCCCGACATGGCAATCAGTGAAAATCTCTTGAGATACCAGAAGAATGGAATCTTTTCGATACCCATTGCCACCACACCAGCGGCAGAGCCAATAATCAGCATACTGCCACCTACGCCAGCGGTGAAAGTGAGCAACAGCCAGAAAATGCCTTCCTGGGTGAATGCTGCATAATATGAAGGGTCAGTTGCCACTAATGCAGCAGGTATTTCACCAAACATCTTCATGCAAGCCGACACGAGTGGCACATTGTCGATAACTGCTGAAAGGTAACCAATAAGTGTGGTCATAGCGAATGGCTCGTGGATGCCTTCGTCCATCGTTTGAGCAAGGTTGCCAAGAATGCCAGCTTCGCTCAATACCGATACTGCCATCAGAATGCCGAGGAAGAACAGAATGGTTGACATGTCGATGCCCTTGGCTGCTTGGTCAACTCTTGCGCCCAATCCCGACTCAATTTTATAACGGCGAACGATGATTTCGGTAATCAGCCAAATAAAGCCGAGGGAAATGATGATTCCCATAAAAGGAGGAAGCCCTGTGAGGGTTTTGAACACAGGCACAAATAGCAAGCTGCACACGCCAACTACCAACACGAATTTGCTTACAGAAGGGAAACGACGATAGATAACACGGTTTTTGTTTTGTGCCTCGTCGCAGTGTGGAAGTTCATCATTGTCGATCATTCTTGTGGCAATAAGCAGCGGCACTACCATCGACACCAAACTTGGAATCAGCAGTGTGGTGATCAGTTGTCCGGTACTCACCTTGTCGCCCATCCACAGCATAATGGTGGTGACATCGCCAATTGGCGAGAATGCACCGCCACTATTGGCAGCAATCACAATCACACTTGAGAAAATCCAACGCTCGTTTTGCTTCTTCAAAAGGCAGCCCACCATTGTCACCATAATAATAGTGGTGGTGAGGTTGTCGAGAACTGCCGACATGAAGAAAGTGACAAATGCCATAATCCGGAGCAGTTTTCTCTTTTTTCTGGCAGTGATGGTTTCGGTGATAATGTTGAACCCTCCATATCGGTCAATTACCTCCACAATGGTCATAGCGCCAATGAGGAAGATAAGAATCTCGCACGTGTCGCCAAGTTGTTCCAGCACTTTGGCATTCACATCCGTGTCGCCCGACATGGTGGCATATATTGCCCAAAGCAGTCCGCACATAATCAGTGCAAATGTACCTTTGTTAGTGTGCAGAGGGTGTTCGCAAGTGATAAGAAGATATCCGACTACGAATATCGCGATGAGAAGAGCAGTCATATCTTATAAAATGTAAGAGTGTGGCTTGTAAAAAAGTAGTTGATTATCTGAAACTCTCGCTGCTTTGAATTGTTTTTTTGTCTTTTGCTACGCCTCTGCGTGCCAAGTAGAAAAACACTACAGCCAATCCAAGCAGAGCGTTGCTGAGCATCACATGGAATTCTCCCCCTTTAAGTGCTTGGTAAGTGAGGATTGCGATTGAGATGGCAATCACAAAGGTAAGCAAAATGCAGATTGAGCAAAGCTTGAGTTGGAGTTTGAGGTTTTTGAATTTGAAGATGGTGATAAGTGCTAAGATAGCGGTAAGTGCATTTAATACGCAGAGCACGAAATTGGACGCGGTTTTACCAGCGGCACCAGTGGCGAGTGCACCGATTAAAAATTCATTTTCACCATTAGTAATAGAAGTCGAGGTAGTAAAAGTAAAAATCCCCAAAAAGATTGCTGCAATCAATAAATAAAGCGATTGCAATCGTTGTAGAACCATAGTTGTTGTTTATAATTAATGATTTATCAATTTATTATGTGCAAAAATACGGTTTTTATTTAAATAATTCATTATTTTTGTATTACTGTTTCTCAACTTTTGCACAGAATTTGCAAAATTGACTACTTAATACACTATTTAAAACATGACATTAAAAGAAATCACTCAATATAAAACCGATATCACCAGCTTGATTGACGGTGGCAGACTTTATGAGGCCATCGTTAAACTACAGCCTGTAGTAGAGGGAGTTGCCGATTATAATTTAATCCAGCAGTTGAACACGGCGAAAGTGTCGTACGACTATTTGCTGCAATATTTCCTTGATGGCGTGAAAGATGATGGCAGAAATGACATGATTGATAAAATCACGGAGAGTCTTTATCTCATTGCGGATAAATGTGTGATAGCGCTTTCTGCCAAACAGTCGTTTGAACTGTTTTACACTAAAGCATCGGTCCTTCGTGGCGTGTCAGTTGCAGATTTAGTGTCGAAACACCAGAATTTGCAGAAAAAGTATGAACTGTTGACTGGAGTGGATGCAGAGTCGCAAAACGCTCGTGCCATTTCTGACCTTAAAAGGGAGAAAGAAAATGTGGTGGTTGACCTTTTTAATAAGGTGTGGTGCAGTTTTCCATTAGTGAAAGAAGATTCCAACGAACTTAAGGAATGGTTTGCTTACGCTGAAGAATATGAAAAGCAGTTGGTTTTGTCGGCAATGTTTTTGGGGCAAACCAAGTTTTACGACGAAGCGAAATTGGTTTTCTTGCTTGAGTCGTATATAACAGCTTCAGATATTGATACACAAACTCGTGCCCTAACTGGAGCATTCCTTGTGATGATGCTTTATCCACATCGTGTGGGCAGGTCGAAATTTGTGGGAAAACTCCTTGCGGAAGCGTCGGAGAATGTGAATTTCCGCACCGATGTTAGCTCCGTGATGCAAAGGTTGGTGCGCTCGCGTAATGCCGAGAATGTGTCGAAGCGAATGCGTGAGGAACTGATGCCCAACATCATGAATATGGACCCTGGCTTGGTGTCGAAGCTAAAAGGAAAAGGTGCAATCGATCCGATGGACTTGGAAGAAAATCCACAATGGCAAGAATGGCTCAACAAAAGTGGAGTGAACAAGAAAATGGAGGAACTGAACAAACTTCAAACCGAAGGCGAAGATGTGTTTATCTCCACATTCTCTCACCTGAAGTCGTTCCCATTCTTTAATGTGATGGCAAATTGGTTTCTTCCGTTTTATCCCACCCACTCTTCTTTAGACGACAGTTTCCCTGCCGAGAGCCGCAAAATGGTGAAGATTATCAAATATGCGCCATTCCTTTGCGACAGCGACAAGTATTCGTTCTGCTTTTCTTTGGCATCGGTTCCCGACTCGCAAAAGAGCGCTATGATGGGGCAAATGGATATTCACAACACTGATTTGCAAGAACTTGAATCCACAGAACTGCCTGACGATAAGAAAAAATCGCGCGACGCATCAATTAATGGCTACATACAGTCGCTTTACCGCTTCTTCACTTTGTTTTCACGGAAAAACGACTTTTTGTCGGTTTTCAAAAGCGATATGGACTTCACTCAACTGCCATTCTTTGAATTGTGGGGGCTTGACCAAACTGCGCTTTTGACCATCGCCGAATATTATTTGAAAAACGGCTTTTATGAAGATGCTGTTTCGTATTTCTCCTATATACAAAAGCATTTTGAAGATGTGGCACCACACATCCTGCAAAAGATGGGGTTTGCCTATCAGAATTTAGGCGATTACAGAAACGCCATTCAATATTATCAGCGATATGAGCTGGTGGATGAGAATGATTTGTGGAACAACCGTCACATAGCCATTTGCTACCGATCGCTGAAGCAATATGAAAAAGCACTAAAGTATTATGAAAAGGTGCTTTCGGTGAAAGATTCAAATGCCACCATGTGCTTGAATGCAGGGCACTGCCTGCTTGAACTTGGCCGGCCTGATGAGGCACTCAACTATTACTATAAGGCTGACTATTTAGACCCTTATAATCCAAAAGTTTGGCGTTCGCTTGCGTGGGCTAACTTCTTGACCGACAATTTCGCTCAAAGCGAAAACTACTATAAGAAATTGCTTGAAAATAATTCCGTCAACTCGCAGGATTATTTAAATTATGGACATTTGCTGCTTGCGGAAGGAAAGCTTGCAGAAGCCGTTGACTGTTATGTTAAGTCGGCTAAAGGTGAAGGGGAATCGCTCAAGGCATTCCATTCGTCTTTCCGTGCCGACCTTCCGGTACTGATGCGGAAGGGTATTACCGAAAGTATTGCTGCATTGGTTGAAGAAACGGTCGTTAAGAAATTAAACAACAATTAATTATATGAGAAAAGTTTTATTTACAATTTTATTAATTATCACATTATTCACTCAAATGAAAGCTGATAATATTTTTTTGAAAGAGTTTAAAACCACGAATGGAGCTATTCCGTTCGACAGAATCACAACCAACGACTACGAGCCTGCCATTATGCAGGCAATCAAAGAGCACGAGGCAGAAGTGCTTGCGATTGCCAACCAGCAGGAGGCTCCTACTTTTGAAAACACCATTCTCGCCCTTGAATATTCAGGTGAGACTTTGAATAGAGTGTTGGGCGTGTTCTATCCTATGTTGTCGGCTAATGCTGACGATTCTTTGATTTCTGTATCCACACGCATCTCCCCTATCATTAGCGCGCACAGCAATTTCGTGTCGCTGAACGAGCAGTTGTGGAATCGTGTCAACACCGTTTATAAGAATTTTGACGAATCAAAATATTCACACGAAGATAAGCGACTTCTTGACAAGACTTACAAGAATTTTGTGAGAAGCGGTGCAGCACTTGAAGGCGCGGCAAGGGAAGAATACAAGAAGCTCACCATTCAACTTACTGAACTCACCTTGAAATTTGAGCAAAACTGCTTGAAGGACAAGGCTCGCTATGAAATGTGGCTGAAGAAAGAGGATTTGGCTGGTCTGCCCGAAACTGCCGTAGAGGCAGCCGCTGCTGAAGCTGCGCAGAAAGGCCGCGAAGGTGAATACCTGATTACCCTCTACTTCCCAAGTTATTCACCGTTTATGAAGTATTCTTCACGTCGTGACTTGAGAGAGAAACTTTATAAGATGTATAACACTCAATGCACTTCAGGTGAATTCAGTAATATCGAGGTAATCAAGCAAATTGCAAACACACGTTTGGCGATTGCAAATCTTATGGGCTTCAAGACCTTCGCTGATTACCAGCTCGATAACACTATGGCTAAAGATGTGAAGCACGTTTATGCCATGCTCGACCAGTTGAAGAAAGCTTATTCTCCAGTAGAGCGCGCCGATATGAAGCGTCTTGAAAAATTTGCGTCAAAACTTGAGGGCAAGCCCATGAAGATTATGCCATGGGACTACTCATACTATTCAAATAAGGAAAAAGATGCTAATTACAGCATCGATGACGAACTCCTTCGCCCATACTTTGAATTGAACAATGTGATTGATGGTGTGTTTGGCTTGGCAACTAAGCTCTATGGCTTGCAATTCACAGAAAACTACGATGCACAAGTGTTCTATCCTGATGTTAGGGTGTTTGATGTAACTGACCGTGAAGGCAAATATGTGGGTATGCTCTACACCGACTTCTTCCCCCGTGCCACTAAGCAGAGCGGTGCGTGGATGACCAATTTCCGTGAGCAATATCTCGACAAAGACGGCAAAGATGTTCGCCCATTGGTTACACTCACTATGAACTTCACCAAGCCTACCGACTCTAAGCCATCGTTGCTTTCATTCTATGAGGTGGAGACCTTCACTCACGAATTTGGCCACGCACTCCACAGCTTGCTCTCAAAGTGCAAATATGTTTCACTTTCAGGCACAAATGTTTATCGCGACTTCGTAGAACTCCCCTCTCAATTCAACGAAAACTTTATGACAGAGAGTGAATTCCTCGACAGCTTCGCTAAGCATTACATTACTGGTGAAAAAATCCCACAAGACCTTGTGCAAAAAGTGATTGCCTCTTCTCAATATGGTGCAGCTTACGCTTGTATGCGCCAGTTGGGCTTTGGTTATCTTGACTTGGCTTGGTACACTATCGACAAACCATTTGAGGGCGACCCATTCAAGTTTGAAGCAGAAGCCACTAAGGGTGTGAACATGTTTGCCCCTGTTGAGGGTTGCCTCATGTCGCCACAGTTTGGCCATATTTTCTCTGGCGGTTATGCTGCTGGTTACTACAGCTACAAGTGGGCAGAAGTGCTTGATGCAGATGCTTTCTCTAAATTCAAGGAAGAAGGCATTTTCAACCCAAAGACAGCAAGCGAATTCCAAGAGCTGCTTTCGAAAGGCTCAACTGAAGACCCAATGGAACTTTATGTGAAATTCCGTGGTCGTGAACCAAAAATCGATGCACTCCTGAAGCGCGACGGAATAAAAAAATAATATTTAAAATATTTTTTTGAATAAGTGGCAATATTTTTTGTTGCCACTTATTTTTTTTGCTTTTTTTTGTTTAATTTTGTGGGTGATTAGAGTTAAGATTTGAATCTCGACGCTCCTTCGTGGAAATTGTTGAAATTCAGTATGTTTGAAGCTATATGTCAGAAGTGATAGAAAAGAAACTTTTGTTGGATTCAAGGTATCTGCGCATGGCAAAAATATGGGCAGAAAATTCTTATTGCCAACGCCGCAAGGTGGGTGCTTTGCTCGTGAAGGATAAGATGATTATCTCAGATGGCTACAATGGCACTCCGCAAGGTTTTGAAAATGTTTGCGAAGATGAAGATGGCAATACCAAGTCGTATGTGCTACATGCCGAGGCGAATGCTATCACTAAAGTGGCGCAGAGCAGCAACAGCAGTAAAGATGCCACGTTATATGTCACCACTTCACCTTGCATTGAGTGTGCAAAGCTGATTATTCAGTCGGGCATTAAGCGTGTGGTTTTTTCTGAGCTCTATCGTCTTACCGATGGTGTGGAATTGCTCCAGCTTGCAGGAATTGAGTGTGTGCATTTGAAGGAAACTGGCAACGGTGAATATATAGAAAAGATTCTATGATGAAAATTAATGATAAACAGACTCCCAACACCGTGTTTGTGCCATTGCTGATAGCTTTGGCATTGGTGGTTGGTATTTTTATAGGCAGCCGATTCGCTTCAAAGAAAACTATCGACCTCGACCGTAAAATCAACAATATTTTGGGCATCGTGGCTGATGAGTATGTGGAGAATGTGGATATGGATAGCCTTGTGGAGCTCACCATCCCTGACATCCTGGCACAGCTCGACCCCCACTCTTCCTACATTTCCGCTAAAGATTATGAAGCGGCAAATGAAGAGCTGAATGGCAACTTCTGTGGTATTGGCATTTCATTCCAAGTGATGGAAGATACCATTAATGTGATTGAGGTGATTCCTGGTGGACCCTCGGAGAAAGTGGGTATCGCAAATGGTGATAAAATCATTAGCGTGAATGGAAAAAACTTTACAGGCGTAAAGATTAATCCAAACTCTGTAAAGGAGCAACTGCGAGGTCCAAAAAACTCAACTGTGAAACTAGGTATCAAGCGCCAAACTTCCGACAAAATTCTCTATTTCACCATCAAGCGTGGCGATATACCCATTAAATCGGTTGATGCGGCGTATATGATAGAGAAAAACACGGGTTATGTGAAAGTGAACCAGTTTGGTCGCACCACTTACGACGAGTTTGTAACAGCCTTGTCGATGCTGAAAAACGATGGAGCTAAACGATATATCGTCGACCTTCGGGGCAATGGCGGTGGTTATATGGAAATAGCCGTTGCAATGGCTAATGAGTTCTTGCCAAAGAACAACCTGATTGTTTCGACCAAAGGCCGGTACAAGAAATTCGACAGTTCCGTTTATAGCGACGGCAATGGCTCATATCAAGATGCTGAAATTGTGGTGCTGATTAATGAGTTTTCAGCCAGCGCAAGCGAGATTTTTGCTGGTGCTATTCAAGACAACGACCGAGGCTTGGTAATTGGCTCACGCTCGTTTGGTAAGGGATTGGTGCAAAGGGAATTTAGGCTGTTTGACAACAGTGCCATTCGCCTCACCATCGCTCGTTACTACACCCCTACTGGTCGCTGTATTCAAAAAGATTACAAACTTGGGCAAGCTGCCTACGAGCGTGAATTGCTCAACCGCTTTAATAATGGCGAACTCGATACCCAGGACAGCATTAAGGTGGATAAATCCAAATCGTTCAAGACGCCTCACGGCCGCATCGTGTATGGTGGCGGTGGCATTATTCCTGACATTTTCGTGCCTCGCGACATCACAGGCTTCACTTCATACTATTATGCTGTGGTGAACGAAGGGCTCATTCAGAATTTTGTGCTCAAATATGTGGCAGCCCACAAGTCGAAATTCAAGAATGCTGACGACTATAAAGATGTGATTCGTCTGCTTGACGACAATACTACATTACTGAATAGCTTCGTGGAATTTGCATCGGCCCATAATGTGCCAGCACGCTGGTACTATATCAACCAGTCGCGCGACTTGATTCTTAACGATTTGAAGGCGTTTATCGCAAGAGATTTGTTGGGTCAAAAGGCGTTCTACCCTATTTATAATCGCCACGACAAGACTATTGAGGCTGCGCTGAAAGCACTTAATAAGCATAAAGCGGCATTCCCAATCACTGCTGACTGATATAAGATGGACAAGGCTTCGATTAGAAAACAGATGAAGGCAAAGAAGGCGTCTTTGTCGGCAGAAGATAAACAGAGGGAGGCAGACATGGTGCTTCGCTCCATCGAAAAAATGCCTTGTTTTCAAAAGGCACAATCGGTGCTGATGTACTACTCTTTGCCCGATGAATTGCCTACCCACAATTTCGTACAGAAATGGGCGGCTGAAAAGAAAGTGTATTTGCCAAGAGTGGTGGGCGATGAATTGGAGATTGCCATTTATGGCGAACTTGTTACCGACGGCAAATATGGGATTGAAGAGCCCACGGCTGCTTCTGTGTCGCCCGATGAAATCGATTTGGTGATTGTTCCTGCCGTGGCGCTCGATGCGAAAGGAAATCGCCTTGGCAGAGGCAAAGGTTATTACGACCGCTTGTTGCCCCAGTGCCCACAGGCTTATAAGATAGGCGTGGCATTAGAGTGCCAGTTACTTGAAGAGTTGCCAGTTGACCCATTTGATGTGCCACTTGATGCCGTGCTTACTGCTTCAAACGAGATTATTATCACACCATTCAGCCAAGATACTAAAGCTCTATGATTGAAATTAAGAAAGATACGAAACTTCACGAAATCGTGCTGCTTGATCCCACTATCATCACTGTGTTTTATCGATTCGGTATTGTGTTGGGGCTGTCAGATAGCACCGTGGAATCAATTTGTGAAGAGAAGAAGATTGATATCGACTTTTTTCTTGCGATTCTGAACACCTATTTGTCGCCTTCGTATTTCCCCGAAAATAAGATAAGAAATTTCAGCGCGTCGGATATCGTGAATTATCTTTCGCAAACCAATGTGTTCTATGAGAAGTTTCAAATTCCTAACATTGAGCGACACTTTGGCTTGTTGCTGAAAAAGACGGAGTCGGCTAACAGTAATTTGGCACTGATGATGAAGTTTTTCGTAGAGGTAAAATCCGAACTTCTTCAGCGCATCTACGACGACCGTGAAAACTGGTTCCCACAGCTTCTTGCGCAATATTCAAAGAATCACGATGTGGTTTTAAATTATAAGAAAGTAGATGAAAGCGATTCGATTGAGGATAAAATCGACGACCTGATAAATATGTTTGTGATTCACCTTAAAGGTGATTACGACCACAATTTGTGTCAGGCGGTGCTGATTTCACTTGTTAATTTCAAAAAAGACATTACGCAAAACAATCGCATTCGCAATCGCATTCTCAAACCTTTTTCACAAGCTCTCCATATTGAGTAGGAATTATGCCAAAGAATATAGCAATAATTATGCGCAACAGATTGGAGGCATTAGGTTTGTCAAACCTACTCTCCTATCATTACGATGCCCAGTCGGTGTTGTACTCCACACTCGATGAGGTGCCGGCTTCCCAGCGTGAGAAATTTAAGGTGTATATCACTTCGGCTAATGAATTTCTTGCGAATTTGTCATTCTTCATGCCACATAATGAGCAAACGCTGATTGTGTCAGACACATTGTCGGGTGACGGATATAATGTGGTTTCGCCAACTGCCGACGAAACCGAGATTCTGGCAAAATTTGAGCCGTTTTTTCACGAAACATGTGGCGACGATAACCAAATACGCCTTACACAACGTGAAACAATGGTGCTGCAACTCGTGGTTGAAGGACTGATTAATAAAGAGATAGCCGACCGCCTGAATATCAGCATTAATACCGTGCTTACCCACCGCAAAAACATTTCTGCAAAATTGGGCATCAAAAGTGTGTCGGGACTGAGTGTGTATGCCATTATGAATGGTATTGTTTCTCCCAAGTAGAAATACGACAAACGTTGATGATAAAAACAAATCGAGATGGCCATTTAGCCATCTCGATTTTTATTAGTGTGTCACAATGTTTGTGATTTCTGCTTAAATCCACTTCATGTAAGCGAAGTCTTGACGGTGTGGAAGTTTTTCGTTCCATGGGAATACACGGATGCCGAAACGGAACACACCTGAATCCTTGGTGTTTTGCTTCATGTGGTAAGTGAGTACATCACCTTCTTCAGCCACAACATCGAATGGAATTACGCGGTGGAACTTCTGTTGACCATCTTCTTCGCGGTAGATAACGAGTTCTACGCCAAGATCCTTGCCCAATCCTGCGGTGTCGAGTTTGATGGTGGCTTCGATTGGTTCACCGTCGTTGGTTGAGTTGTTGAGTGATTCGCTGAGTTGAACATCCACTGCGTGAACATTGTCCCACTTTTCAACCACATTTTCTTTCCATGCCACGATTTCCTTAGCCACAGCATAGTTGTTGACTTTGAGCTTCTTGCTGCGAGCAGCTTCCTTGCTGTAGAAACGGTCGATATAGTCACGGATCATGCGCGACATAGTGTAATGTGGAGCGATAGTTGCGATAGAACGCTTCACGTATTGAATCCAGTTTGGAGAGTAGCCACAAGAGTTCTTAGCGAAGTAAAGTGGAATAATCTCGTTTTCAAGCATTGAATAGATAGTGGCAGCGTCGAGTTTGTCTTGTTGTGCTTGGTCTTGGTAAGTGCGCTTTGCAGTAAGAGCCCAACCAGCACCTTCGCGATAACCTTCATACCACCAACCGTCGAGCACTGAGAAGTTGAGCACGCCGTTCATTTCAGCTTTTTCGCCAGAAGTGCCAGATGCTTCGAGTGGACGGGTTGGAGTGTTCAACCAAATATCCACACCAGTGATAAGACGTTTAGAAACGGTCATATCGTAGTTTTCGAGGAAGATAATCTTACCGAGGAATTGTGGCATCTTAGAGATTTCAACAATTCGGCGAATCAAGTCCTTACCTGCGCCATCAGCTGGGTGAGCTTTACCTGCGTAGATGAATTGAACAGGGAATTGTGGGTTGTTGACGATTTTTTCCAGACGGTCGAGATCGGAGAACAAAAGGTGAGCACGCTTGTAAGTGGCGAAGCGGCGAGCAAAACCAATCAAGAGTGCGTTAGGGTTGATTTTGTCAACAATCGACATGATGCGAGTTGGATCGCCTTGATTCTTCAACCAAGTTTCGCTAAAGTCGCGCTTAACGAAGTTGATGAACTTGTTCTTCAGACGCATACGCATTTCCCATACATCTTCATCTGGAGTTTTGAGGATTGGAGCCCAAGTTCTTTCGTCTTCTTGGCGTTCTGCAAAGTCGGCACCAAATTGTTCGCTGTAGAATTCTTTCCATTCCGAAGCTGCCCATGTAGGCATGTGCACACCGTTGGTTACATAACCCACGTGTGATTCTTCAGGAGCGTAGCCTTTCCATACGCCTTGGAACATCTTCTTTGACACTTCGCCGTGGAGCCAGCTCACACCATTTGCTTCTTGGCAAGTGTTCAATGCAAACACGCTCATAGAGAAACGTTCTTGGCTATCGGGGTTTTCACGACCCATGTTCATCAAGTCGGCCCATGAAATACCGAGTTTTGCTGGGAATTCACCCATATATTTGCCGAAGAGACCTTCGTCGAAATAGTCGTGACCAGCAGGAACTGGAGTGTGAACTGTATAGAGTGATGATGCTCTAACCACTTCAAGTGCTTCGTTGAAGCTTAATTTGTCGTCTTGTACATAGTCAACGAGGCGTTGGAGGTTCAAGAGTGCTGCGTGACCTTCGTTGCAGTGGTAGATTTCATTCTTAATGCCGAGTTTCTTCAACATCAACACACCACCAATACCGAGCAGGTATTCTTGCTTGATGCGGTTTTCCCAGTCGCCACCATAGAGTTGGTGAGTGATTGGACGGTCCCATTCGCTATTCAAGTCGATGTCGGTGTCGAGCAAATAGAGCTTCATACGACCAACATTCACACGCCAGATGTTAGCGAAAATGGTGCGGCCAGGGTAAGGCACTTCAAGAATCATTTGCTTGCCAGTTTCATCAAGAACAGGCTCGATTGGAAGCTGGTTGAAGTTTTGTGCCTCGTAGTTAGCGATTTGCTGACCATCGAGAGAAAGTGACTGGGTGAAATAGCCGTAACGGTAGAGGAAACCAACAGCGGTCATGTTAACACAGCGGTCAGATGCTTCCTTAATGTAGTCACCAGCCAAGATGCCAAGACCTCCAGAATAGATTTTGAGTGCGCTGCACAAACCGTATTCCATGCTGAAGTAGGACACTGATGGAATGTCGGTGCGCATTGGCACTTTCATGTAATCCTTGAAATTGTTGTACACGCAGTTGATACGGTCCATCATTTCCTTGTCTTTAACGATTTCGTCAAAGCGTTCATAGGTCATTTTTTGAAGCATCAAAACAGGATTTTCGCCAGTTTCGCGCCACAAGTCACGGTCTAAATCGTGGAACAAAGTTTTACCTTCGCTGTTCCATACCCACCACAGGTTCTTAGAGAGTTCTTCAAGCATTTTCAGTTTGGCAGGAAGTGCCGACTTCACTGTAATGCTTCTCCAAGTAGGTGTGTTAGTGTTGTTAACTTTAATTTTCATTTTAAACTATATTATGTTTTTTCGTTTTTTTTCAAATAAACAAAAAGAATTATTCTTGATATTACTGACGGCTTTTGGCTGCTTCTAACGCGAGGCTGTAAGCAGTGTCGTAATAGGTGATGAAGTGGCTCCAAAGTGCCATCTTTGCCGTTTTTTGTGCGGCTCTGCTCATTTTTCGCCATTCGGTGGGTTTGAGCGCAAACACATTCATGATGCCTTGCGCTACGGTCATCACTGTGTGGCTGTAGTTGGAGTCGGTACGGTGAATTACCTCTACCCCCACCTTCTTAGGCTCCATGCCTTGCGATTTTGCCACCCATTGTCCAAAACCAGCCAAGTCGGTGGTGATGGTAGGCACGGCAAAAGCCACACTCTCAAGCGGAGTGTAGCCCCATGGCTCATAATATGATGGGAAAATGGTCAGGTCAAAACCAATCAGCAAATCGTAGTAGCTCATATTGAAGATGCCGTCGTTGCCATTGAGGTATGATGGCACATAAATCACCTTCACTTTGTCGTAGCTTTCGTTGCGCAATCCCAAATAGTTGAGTTTGCCGTAGATGTTGTCGGATTCGAAGTTGTGAATGCTGTGAGTGATGATTGGATCGAACAGCTTGGTGCTGCAATTTCCATCCTCAATAGCTTCCATCAAGTCGGCTCTTGGTGCATCGGTCCAGCCTGGCACGGTGATAAATGCAATGATTTTACGATTTGAGTCTTTAAGTTTGTTCAACTCGTAGCGCACCACGTTAAGAGCATCGATGCCTACGTCCAAACCCTTGTTTCTGAATTCGCATCTGCCTGATGTGGCAAGCAAGAATGTGTCGGAGTCGTATTTTTCGCCTGTAAGCGCAGAAGCCACTTGCAGAAGCTTCTTTCGTGCGGCATCACGACCCTCATCGTATTTCGCACCTTTGGGAACGAAGTTGAGCTCAAAGCCGTTTGGTGTCACAATCGGTTTGCGTTCAAGGAGTTGCTCGCACTCTCTGGCGGTCACGTCGCTCACAGTGGTGAATGCGTCGGCATTTTGCGCTGCTGCTTTTTCGAGCGAGTGCTTTGATTCCATGTTCAACTCTTTCGCCATCTGATTGCCATTGTAGCCGCTCATATAGTCGTAGAGGGGCTT
>OJMO01000975.1_pt1 | contig 18971 bp, 17 predicted proteins | sample 1597241 | NCBI WGS metagenome assembly OJMO01 (sample SAMEA2452129, study PRJEB22498) | human gut metagenome | biome: human feces; feature: human gut; material: feces | place: Australia | collected 2012 | reverse complement strand
ACTATAAATACATCACAACCTTTAACCGAGTGTTCTAAACGCTCGGTTTTTCTATACCGTTTTGCCGTCCGATTTCTCGCCTTTCGGCAAAAACGGGGTAGCATCGGAAAAAGATTGAAGTCTTTTTCTTTAATTCCATTATGACAGAAGTCAACGAAAAAGCATAAAAATATTACGTTATAATTACTCTACTACGCATTTTTTTATAAATGAAAAAAAATACAATACAGCAATATTGATATGGCGTTTGTTTCTTTTGACAGATTTGTCTTAAAAACTTGTGTTTTATATTGTAAAATGATCTCTAATATGCTATAATACAATCGTTAGTTAGCTTACATTTATCTTTTTGAACAAAGGAGCAAAATGATGGGAAAACACTTAAATGCGAAACAGAGAAAACTCGAAAAAAAACTTAAGAATCAACAGAAAGACATGATGTATACTAAATCAACAGATGCAGTGTCTGTGCCGACGCTCAAAGCGGCACCGACAAAAGCTGAGATGTCACAAGATACGGCGGAAGCAAGCACCTTAATAACCCCGGGAACTTTAAAAACCAAAGCGAAAGCAATGGGCTTAAAATCTACTTTGGTTTTCGACGACAAGATAGTTGTAACGTCTTTCCTTAATTCTAAAACAGAGGAAAATGAAAAGTGTGCGCACATAGAAAAAATTGCGGATTGCAATGGGCAGACAATTGTTGAGCGTCCGCGAATGTTCAATACGTCTATAAATGCCAAAAAAGTCGATCTCAGTAAGGATAATGATGAAACAAATTACCCAAATCCCGCATTTGAAGACTGTGGAAGAGATTATATCAATGTAAAAAGTGCGCTTGAGAAAAGGGTGTTCGGAAAAACCTACAATAAAGATAATTTGCATGTTCAGATTGCCTATAACATATTTGACATCAAAAAGATAATCGGAGCCTATATAAATAACATAATCTATATTTTTTACAACTTAGGCAGAGAGGAATATGACGCAAAAAAGGATATTATCGGCACGCAGGATAGTGCCTATATAAGTAAAATCCTGAATAATACCTCTGCGTATTTTACGTATTTTGACGGAGTGTTTAAGCAAATAACGGATCGTGATTCAAATAAAGATCGTGAAATTAAAAACTCATATAATGCGCTCGTTTTAAAAGTACTGTATTATTTGCGTCAATTTTGTATGCACGGGAATACATACACTAAAAGAAATGAGGAAAGTTTTTTATCCGACACCGCCTTGTATAATGCCAAAGAATTTTTTGCAAAAGCAGATCCTCAAATCAATGAACTTATTGATGCCGTTTATGCTGACGGGATAAAAACGATAAACAGCGATTTTATGGCTCATGCAAAAAATAATATGTATATCATATGCGAGGTTTACAAAAACGAAGCTGAAGATTCTCTGATGAAAGAATATTATGATTTTGTTGTCAGAAAAGAAGGAAATAATCTCGGCTTTAATACTCGCCAGCTAAGAGAAATTCTGATAGACAAGTATGTAGGCAACTTGAGGGGAAAAAAATATAACACGTTCAGAAATAAACTTTATACCGTTTTAGGTTTTATTCTCGTTAAAGAAATAAAGCGCAATCCGAAAATCCAGGATAGTTTTATTGCTAAATTGCGAGCAAATCAAAATGGTGACGAGGGTAAGCTGAACATTTATAATGAATTTGCCCCGAAAATATGGTCGGTTGTTTCTTCTAAATTAAACTCCGCAATTACGTGTTTTGATGAGGAATCGCTCTCCAAATTTAAAGGCTATAAGGATATAGATGAATCGCTGATAAGCAGATATGGCATCACCGTTGCGAACACCGATACGTTAGTGAAAATACTTTATTTCTTATGTAAGTTTTTAGACGGAAAAGAAATAAATGAATTATGCTGCGCGATGATAAATAAATTTGATAATATCAACGATTTGATAAAAACCGCTGCTCAATGCGGCGAGGATATCGAGTTCGTTAAAGAATATAAATTATTCATTAACAGTAACGACCTTTCCGATCAAATCAGAATCGTAAAAAGTATAAGCAAAATGAAGCCTGAGTTGTCAAAAATCGGAGAGGCTCTTATACTTGACGCTATTGATATTCTTGGATATAAAATCAATAAATATAAATATGACGCAGCCGGCAACAGGTTAGTCGATTCAAATAACAAACCTGTATATAGCGAAGAATATTGCGCATTTAAGAAAGATTTCTTTGAAACCTGTGAACTTGATGAGTTTGGAAGGGTTAAATATAATAAAAAAGGGAAACCGGTTATAAATCATAGGCGAAGGAATTTTATCATAAATAACGTATTATCAAGCAAATGGTTCTTTTATGTAGCAAAATACAATAGACCATCGGAATGTCAAAAATTTATGAAAAGCAAAAAACTTATAGCTCTCGTATTAAAAGATGTTCCGGAAACGCAGATTGCAAGATATTATCAATCTGTTACTGGTGGAAGGACGCAAGCAAATTCCGAAGCAATGCGAATGACTTTAATCAAACTTTTGCACGAATTTTCCATAAAAAATGTTTTAAGCGACGTAGGGACGATGACAGCATCCGAAAATAAGAGACAGATTGAAAACAGCCGTAAAGAACGAATGAAAGCGATTGTAAAACTTTATCTCACCGTGGTGTATCTAATTGCAAAAAGTTTGGTTAAAGTCAATACAAGATTTAGCATTGCTTTTTCTGCGTATGAAAGAGACGTTTCCTTACTTGCAGATGAAAACGAATTGATTGCATTGGCAAACAATGAGGACGATAAATGGAAAAAGGGTAATTATGTTTTTGCGCTTACAAAGCACTTTTGGGATAACGATGAACCCTATTTTGATAAATACAATAATGCATTGCAACAAATAAGAAGTATTGTCGATCCCAACGAGAGGCGTTTAGCTTATCGCGCAAACGATAAAGTTGTTAAACATACCCATTTTAATTTGCACTCGTACAAATATGTAAAACATAATTACGAGGAAATAAGCAAAGCGAGCAAGATCATTACGGCATACCGCAATAATGTTCAGCATTTAAACGTAATGAATAGTATAACCAAATATTTAGGCGACATTTCGGAAGTGACCAGTTATTATTCGCTTTACTGTTATACATTGCAAAGGCTGTTATTGGATGATAACAATAACGATAAATTTGCGTCAATAAAGGGAAATCTTAGAAAATTCGGAATCTATAATAAAGACTTTATGTGGCTACTGAATATTCCTTTTGCGTACAATCTTCCACGTTATAAAAATTTAAGCAACGAAGAAATTTTTTATGACGAATTACAAAAATAATATAAGAGGTGTTTTTTGGCAGAGCGAACTATATTTATTGAAAATAGGTGTAAAATCGGATATTCAAACGATTATTTGAAGATTGATAAAGAGGGAGAAAATATACGATTCCATATTCGTGAATTTGATATTGTTATTTTCTCCGCTTTAGATCTTTCCTGCTCTCTTTACACGCTTAACAAATTGTCCGCAAACGGCAAGACCGTCATTTTTTGCGATGAAAGGAAATTACCGAGTTGTTCATTATTTCCATTGAACGGAACGGGGAATTCGTTTTTGCGGTTAAGAGAACAGTTGGAATGGAGCGATAATTTAAAAAACACGGTTTGGAAATATATTGTAGAAACAAAACTTCAGAGTCAGGCGGACGCTTTAAAGTATTATGGATTCTGTGACGTGAAAAAACCAAATGTCGAAAGCGGAGATTCAACAAATGCCGAAGGAAGATTCGCTAACGAATACTTCAATAAAATATTCGGCAGGCAATTTTTACGCCATAATGACGACAATGTAAATGCGGCGTTGAATTATGGGTACTCGGTTCTTCTGTCGGTTACCGCCAGAATTATAGCGTCACATGGTTTTAATCAGGCTTTAGGCGTTCACCATGCAAGCGCAACAAATAATTTTAATTTTGCATGCGATATTATGGAACCGTTCAGACCTATAATCGACATCATCGTAAAAAGGAACGGCGAGAGAACGCTTGATACCGGATATAAAGGCGAATTGGTTCACGCAATATATGAAAACGTTGTTTATCATGGGAAAACGTATTCGGTAAAAAATGCAATCGATTTGTTTTTTTTGGACGTGGTAAAATGCTTAGCAGGAAAAGGTAATAACCTCGGGGGTCTAAAGATAACGGCATGAGTGGAAAGATTTTTGTTGTTTTGTTTGATGCTAAAATGAAAACGTTAATAGACAGACGTCAATATTTGTCGTTTATAAAACTGTTAAAGCGAGATGGTTTCGCTTTATTGCAAAAATCGGTTTATATAAAGTTCTGCGTGGAAAGTTTATCGCTAAAGTCCCAGTCATGCCGCATAAAGAAATTTACGCCTGCCAACATTCAGGCAATTATATTATCGATGCCTGTAAATATGCTGATCGAGGGGGTGTATTTAAATTGCGGAAATCCTGAATTTACAGAAAATAAAAAAGTTATTTGTATTTGACTTGACAACTCACACAATATGTAGTATGTTGTAGGTACAATAGCCCTCTCGTAGTTGAGGGCTCTGAGACTCAACCATTTGATGAATGCCTGTGTTTTTGTACAATAGCCCTCTTGTAGTTGAGGGTTTGAGACGTTGCTTTTAGGGTAAAGTGTGTACGCCGTGTACAAGAGCCCTCGCAAATCAATGTGAATTCTTACAACCGACAAGTATTTAAGTTAAGGTTGTTGTAGAAGAAAACTTAATATTTTGTATTGCCAGATTCGGTAATCTTCCGTTTGAGCGGTTAAGCAACATAATCGGAGGTTATCCATATGGATACAGAAAAAATTGAAGTGATGAATGAAGTCAAAGCTCTTTGCAGAAGAGCCAGAATGATGCGCTCAGAGATTGCTTACTCTATCGGAGTTAGTGAGAGGACGCTTATCAGATGGCTTAACGGCGATACGGTTATCGATCTCGTCCATTACAAACGGTTACTGAATCTTGTCAATAAAAAAGACCTTGCTATGCATTGCGCATAGCAAGGTCTTTTTTTGATGACAGATCTGTCAAGCAGTATTTGTGAACCTATTGCAATTCTTTTTTTTCTGTGGTAGAGTTGCATTGTAAAAAATGAGGTGCAGAAAAAAATGACAGATTTAATTATTACAAACCACGCAAACGAGAGAATTAAAGAAAGAGTCGGGCTTAAAAGTCAACACACAAAAGAAGCTTACGTTATGAAAGCTTACCATGAAGGACTTCGTGAAAAAGATTGTTCGGGAGCTTCGCTGAAATTGATACAACGCCGTAAAAGAGACGGGTATAATGCACGCGATTTGGCGCTTTACAGAGATCAGATTTTTGTTTTTGACGGTCATTCGTTGGTAACCGTTCTCCCCATCGATTACGATTACCTTAAAATTATGAATAAAGTCAGATGCAAACGTAACAAAAAAATTGCTTAATAGGGAGGATAATGTAATGGTATTAAAATCAAACGCTGCAAAGGTTGCAGAACTTGTTTACAGAATTGCTAAATATAACGGCGCGGAAATTGCGGATGCGTATTGTTTCGACGGTAATGAAGAATATTCCGACTCGTTTTCAATGTATTTTGTAGTTAAATACGGGCTTGCGGCAAAGAAAATCAGGATATCGAATCATACGAAGCAACATAAAGATGCCAAGGAACAAAAATTGCTTAAAAGTATTACCGTAAACGGAAAAGCGACGTTTAAGGATATAGAAAAGTTTATACTAAACAGAATAAACGAAGTAAAACGCAGTTCGCTTTATGCGGCGTTTGATTATATAGGAAAATGCGCTTAACAAGGAGATTAAACAAATGAGCGAGTTTGATAGAATTGCAGGTTATTCCGATGAAAAAAGAGAGTTAAACGACATATGTAAACTGTTTAAGCGGTTTGATAAATTATCCGACGCGGGATTCAGATTGCCGCGCGGCGTTTTGCTTTGCGGTCAGCCGGGAGTAGGCAAAACAGTTCTCGCAGAAGCGTTGATTGAAGAATCGGGCGTATATTGCGAAAAAATCGATTTTGAATCTGTAGAAAAAGACGATATTTCGGATTATCTCGATGAAAGGTTCAAAGAAGCGGTAAAAAATGCGCCGTCAATCATATTCATTGACGAGTTTGATAAATTTGTCGGAGATCCCGGAGTCGGATTTCACGAGTCGTATGATATGAGCGCGACAAGAAAAATTCTGAAAGCCATTAACGATAACGTATGCGACGACGTAATGGTCGTTGCGACGATTAACAATAAAGGCATGCTTTCTGCCGCTCTTACGCGTTCCGGAAGGTTCGATAAGACCATAAATGTTCCGCTCCCCGATCTGGAAGACCGAAAAGCAATTATCGATTTATATTGTCGCGGTAAAGATATAGCAAAAAAGGTCGATTTGAAAGCACTTGCGAAAATTACAGCAGGATTTAGCGGCGCGGATATAGAATGTTTGGTGAATGAAGCGGGGCTTTGTTCCGTGCTTGCCGAACGCAGGTATATAAATCAGGAAGATTTTGACGACGCAATAAACAAAATCATATTTAAAAGCAGTAAGAAATCGAAGCCGCTTGAAGATAAAGACAATGATATTGTCGCCGTTCACGAGTCGGGGCATATCGTTGCAGGGCTGATGCTTAACGGCGATAACGTTGCAGGTGCTTCTATTTTACCGCAAGGCGGTTCGGGCGGACACGTTAAAATAGCGCAATGCAATCGTCGTATTCAGTCTAAAAGCGAACTTATCAAGCAAATTGTTATTGCACTGGCGGGAATGGCGGCTGAAAAAGCATTCTTTAAGGACGAAGAATATTTAGGCTCGTCGAGCGACGTTGAGCAGGCAAGCGAAATGGTTACGGATATGGTAACGAGCGGTTGCGCTTTTGGTTTTGAGTACTTATTGAAAAGCGAACGCAATCCGTTTACCGATAGCGGCATATCGGAAACACGCCTTCAGAAAGTTGAAAATAAGTGCGACGAAGTCTTGAATGATTGTATGTTAAAGGCAAACGAGTTGATTGAGAGTAATATAGATCTCGTTAAAAAATTTGTTTCCGCATTGAAACGCAATTATACTTTAACCCGCGACGATATTATGAAAATTTATAAAAGAGAAACTCGGAAAAGGAAGATTGCCTGATGAAAAATATCTTGTTTGAAAAATCGGAAAAAGGAATATTTATTTGCAAAAGCCCGAATAATACGGACGTTTTATTTGACATAAAACACGAGCCGTCGATTGCAATTATAGATTCTGATCAAGAAAGATTGAAAAATACAGTCGGCGGACTTATCAAATCTTTAACCGAGGAAGGGAATTTAGAAATTGTCGGTTTTGATGACGGTTGTCTAACGACAGAAAGTAATGCAAAAGTATTTGACTATGCCGAATTTAATGCGGTTATTTCAGAAATATCCAACGAAATAAAAGCCCGTTATGAATTGTTCAATAATCACAAGGTCAAAAATATAAACGATTATAACAATAAAAAAGGCTCGCTGCGGCATATTGTCGTAATGATCGGCTGTTTGAATGAAAAAATCGTAAACAAAATTACGAAAAACACGTCTCTTTATGATTTGTTGTATAAAGGACGTGCCGCGGGAATATTCACTTGTGTTTATTCGACGATGCCCATAAAATTAAATCGAGAGAATTTATCTGAAAACCCATTCTGCGCAATTCCTTTTTCTGTTGATTTTATAGATTATGAGCAAACGTATAAGATGTCCCAAAATGACGAAACGTTCAATAAAGCAATAAAAATCGCCAAGGAGAATGGCGTGATAAACGAATCAATATTGCAAAAGAGATTAAAAATCGGGTACTCAAAAGCGAGTTTATACATAACCGCGATGCAAAAACTCGGTATAATAAGCAAAGAATCGTATAAATTAACGATAAAAAAATAACGCAAATCAAACCTTATCGGTTCAACTTACGCTATTCGTGGTGCACCAAACAAGAATAAAACGAACCCGAGAAAGAATCTTGAGTTCGTTTTGTTTTTTACAAGAGATTATTTCGGACTAAAAATCAAACTATAAATACATCACAACCTTTAACCGAGTGTTCTAAACGCTCGGTTTTTCTATGCCGTTTTGCCGTCCGTCTTCTTCGTCGAACGACGAAATTTTCGCCTTTCGTCTGCGTTTGTAGCACAGTGAAAAGCACAAGTCAACGGTAAAATTTTGTACCGAAAACTTTGAAATTGACGATTAAAACGTAAAAATTTTTGCTAGTCGTTGACTTCCGTCCAACCAACTTCAAAGTAAAAATACTCCTATCTTTTCCCGATGCTAGTGCTACTAGCGCTACAAAGCAACAGACGAAAGGCAAGTGAATAAATACGATTAATGTTCCTGCTAAGTATATAAAAAAAACAAAAAATGGGTATTGACAAGCCGAAAAATTAATGGTATTATTAAGTTGCTTAACGATTAAGCAGACAGTTAAGCAAAAAAAGAATTACTTTTGCAGGAGGAATTATGAAAAAACTTTTATCTATCGTATCGATTGCGTTGCTCATTCTGGCGATGACTTTTTCCATGGTTGCTTGCAACAAAACGGAAATGGTAACGCTCACTTTGTGCGACAACGACGGAACCACCGTTTTGTCAACGCAAAAGGTTGAAAAGGGCAAAGCTCCGACGATGCCGGAAGCACCGACAAAAGAAGGCTTTACTTTCAGGGGTTGGTTTGTAACTCCGACCAGTGCCAAGGCGTTCGATTTTGACGCTCCGATGGAAGAGGACGCAAAAGCGTATGCACAGTGGCAGGACAACAGTTTCGCCGACACGAGAGACTGGGTTATTTCGGGAACCATGAACGGTTGGGGCAACAATCTTGCAGACAGCCATCATATGACCAAAGTTGCGGACAAAAACAACGTGTTTGAACTGACAATCGATTTACACGTCGACGACGCATTCCAGCTCACGGTGTTGCTTGAAAGCGGAATTCTTGATTACAACAACACAAACGGCGCACGCGCTTCTTTCAGAAATCTTGTCGGAGCGGACGAATACATGGAAGCTGCCGCCGGTCTTGACGAAAATAAAAATATCAGCGTCAAACAAGACGGCAATTACACGCTCACGCTCACAACCGATTCCAATACAAGCAACAACCGCCTGACCGTCACGCGTAACGGCGACGCGAAGCCCGTTGAAGTGCAAGAAGTTGTCAATTATTACATTAAAGGCGCAGGAATCACCGGCTGGGCAAACGTTTTCTCGCCGGCAACTCGTTTCGTTGCGGGAAAAGACGGCAAACACACGTTGACCGTTCAACTCAAATCAAATGAAGAGTTTATGTTCATGGGCGCCGTAACAAAAGGCGACGAAATCAAAGAAAACAGCCAATATTTCAATATTACCAACGTTGATGAAGCAAGTCTTGATTTATTCACCGCAAAAACCGATGAAAACGGCAAACTTGTAGGTAACATAAAAACCAAAGAAGCGGGCAAATACACATTTGTTCTCGATCCCGAAAACAAAGTTATCTCCGCAACAAAGAGTGCGACTGACGAAACGGTATACAATTACTTTATCGACGGTACCATTTTCGGCGGAACATGGGGTGACTATCAAAAGTCAGAAAACCAAGCAAAATACAAAATGACACAAAACGGCGATGTTTACAGCATTGAGAACGTTGTGCTCAACAAGGACGAAGAGTTGGTTGTCCGCTCGCACAAAGCAAGCGACGAAAAACTTACATGGGACAACGTGGCTTTTGCATACGACGCGGAATTTCTCGTCGGTTCGGCAGGTTTTTCGGCAGTAAGCAAAAATAGCAAAAACATCAAAGTCGGCGAAAGCGGAACTTATAACATAACGTTCAACTCTTACAGCAAGGTTTTGACTATCGCAAAAGTAGGCAAAGATGTTTTTGTCAAAGGCACGATGAACGGCTGGAACCACGAATTCAAAGACGAATTCAAGATGACGGCGAACAGCGAAAACAAAAACGTTTATGAAATTACGTTGACGTTTGAAAAAGATGTCGAATTCGGTCTGGACGCGTATAATATCGGCGCGCATGAAGGCGGCCTTTGGGTTGGAAAGGATAAACTCGGCACAGACGGCGACGCAAACGCAATATTCACGGTTGAAGGCAAAGGTAACCTCTGCTGCTCCGAAGCAGGCAAGTATCGGATTGCTTACAACTATAAAACCAACAAAATCGATATTTATAAAGTAGAAACAACCGCATAACAATAAAAAATGTCCCTGCGACGTTTTGTCGCAGGGACGAAACTAATTTCGATGTAAAATCAGACTCGTATATCGCTGGGAAGAGCTTCTTTTCGATTGATCGCGACGTCAAGACACTCTACTATTTTGTCGATTTTTTCATCGGAATGCGAATCGATGGTCAAAACGTTAGGAGCGGGTTTCTGACAAAACTTCGACACCATACTGCCAAGGACGACAACGTTTTGCGACTCTGCCAAAACGGGAGAATCGTCATCTATAAACCAAATGCGATTCAATTGTTGCAACATGCGTTCCTTCAATTCTTCGCTGTTTGGTTTCAACGCAACGGCAGACCAGTTGTTTGTTCCGAAAATGGAGTTTGCTTTTTGTGCCACGGCGTTGTAATCGGTTGTGATCTGATAAAACAAATCGCCGTTCGGAATGACCGTATCGAGCGCGAGAAGCGGGCAAAAGTTTACCTCGCCAAGCGCTCGGAAAAACGAGTTGTCGCTGTTGAAACAAATGATTGCGTCGCAATTTGAAACACGCTTGACGGTTTTGTCAAAAGTAACTTGCAAGGAATATCCGACGCTTGCGAGTTTAATTGAAAGTCTTTGGATAAGGAGCATTGTTTCGGCTTTGTAGGCAGACGAATCGTTGTCGCCGATACATATCGTTACGACGTCGGTGCTGCCGCTGCTCAGACATTTTGCCGAGAAATTGATGCGGTAATTATAGAGATTGACAAGTTGCCAGATTTTGCGTTTTGTGTCTTCGCTTATGCGAGAAGCGTCCTTGTCGTTAAGGACGTAACTCACGGTAGCGACAGAAACGCCTGCCTCTTTTGCAATATCTCTCATCGTGACTTTCTTGCTCATGATAATCAAATTATACAACTAAAACAAAAAAAAATCAATACAAAAATGAATATTCAGGCAATTTATCATCGTCCCGAAAGCAATTACTGCTTCGCAACGGACGGCAAAACAATAGTGTTAAGAATTCGCTTTGCAAAGGGCGAACAAATTTGCAAATTATCCGTTTTGTATAATACAAAATATCATATTGCGCAACAACAATTCAAACAAAAAATGCAATTGATTGCAAGCGACACGCAGTTTGATTATTACAAAGCGACGCTTCGTCTTGGGGATCCAAGACTTGCGTACTTATTTTATTTTGAATACGATAACAAACCGTACTACTTTTGCGAAGACGGATTGGTTTCCACATACAATTTTAATCTGGCATACTTCAACAGTTTTCAGTTTGCCTATATCAACGACGATGACGTGATACAAAACGTCGGATGGCTTAACAACGCGGTGTTTTATCAGATTTTCGTTGACCGTTTTTGCTGTTCGGACAAGGCAATCGGGATTAAATCGAAAATCAATGCCGAATGGGACGAACTGCCCACCCCGACTTCGTTTTACGGGGGCAATCTTGACGGGATTACGGAGAAGCTGGACTACATAAACGGACTTGGTGCAACGGCGATTTACCTTACGCCGATTTTCAAAAGCAAGTCTAATCATAAATACGACACCATAGATTTTTATTGCATAGACGAGTCTTTCGGCGACAAAGAATCCTTAAAAAGACTGGTCGAGAAGGCGCACGAAAAAGGAATGAGGGTTGTGCTTGACGCCGTGTTCAATCACGTCAGCCATGACTTTGCCCGCTTCAAAGACGTTGTGAAAAAGGGTAAAAAGTCAAAATATTTCGATTGGTTTGTCATAGACGGAGAAAAAATCAGACAAGACCCTCCGAACTATGCGTGCTTCGGAGATTGCGAGTATATGCCGAAACTCAATACGTGCAATAAGGAAGTGCAGAACTACCTTGTCGACGTTATGTTGTACTGGATGAAAGAATGCGACGTGGACGGGTGGCGTCTTGACGTGTCCGACGAGATTTCGCACGGCTTTTGGAGAAAGGTACGAGAAGCGGTAAAATCTCAAAAATCCGATTCGGCACTGATCGGAGAGAACTGGCACAACAGCGAAAGTTTTCTCAGAGGCGACCAGTTCGATTCCATTATGAACTACGCGCTCACAAAGCGGATGATGGACTTCTGGGTTGACGAGAGCATAGACGAAAAGCAACTTGCCGACCGGCTCAATTCGCTTTATATGAGATACAGCGACGTCACGAACAATATGATGTTCAATTTGTTGGACAGTCACGATACGGCAAGATTTTTTACGAAAGTAAACAAAGACCGCAATAGGTTGCTTTGCGCGATTGCGACGCTGGTTTTTTTGCCGGGAAGTTTCAACTTGTACTACGGCACCGACATTTTGCTGGAAGGCGAATATGACCCCGATTGCAGAAGAACGTTTGATTTTTCGAAGTTGCAAGAAAAAGACATAATCGACTTTCAGATTTCGCTCAAAGAAGTACTTAAACTTAAACGACAGCCTGCAATAAAGAACGGAAAATTGAAAATTTATTCCAAAAACAACGCGGTTGTGATTGAGAGGGCAAGCAAAGAGCAGGTTTTAAGGTTGATTGTGCGTCGGAAAAAGAAAATAGTTATTGGCGCAAAGCCGTTGACGGAGTATAATAAAAAAGAGGACGGCAACGCCGATTTCTTTGTTATAGAAGGAGAGATATTATGAAAAAGAGCAAATTTGTGTCAATGTTATTGATCGTTGCCATAATATTGACGACGGTCACGCTTTGCTTTTCCGCGTGCAAAGAAGACGAAGAAAAGAAAGAGGTCGTGTTGCGTATTCTTGAAAACGACACGGCGAAAAAGGAAGGATATCTCAAAGAATTGCTGGACGCGTTCAATGCAAAGTATGCAGGCGAAGGGGTGATGGCCGTCGATGCAAATATGGACGAGTACAGCGACCTGGAAAAAGACGGACCGTACGGTCACGGGCCGGACGTTTTGTATCAGGCAAACGATATTCTTATGTCGTACGTCGAAAAACATCATATCATTCCGCTCGATATCGAAAAGATGGATTGCTACGGCAAAATTCCGCAAAACGCATGGGACGCCTTCAAGTACGATAACGAAGGCAAAACCGTTTATTGCGGCGTCCCGGTAAACGTCCAGCAACCGCTGTTGTTCTATCGCAAGGATGCGCTTCCCGACAACTGGAAGACCGAATGGGATAAAAACGGAAACGACGTGCCCGATATGGTTGAATATTGGAACGAAATGTACCGATACAGCAAAGGTATTCGCGAAGCAGACAGCAATAAGTTTGGCTATGCCATAGAACTCGGCAACGAGTATTTTAACATGGGTTATCTGCTTTCGTACGGAGCATACGTGTTTGGCAACAACAACACCGACGACAAGGATATCGGTATTGCAAAAAATAACGCGGTTAAGGGCGCAAAAATCATGTGGGAGCTTGCGGGCATTATGGACGAAAAGTGCATTGACGATTCGTTTACAAACGGCCGTGCGCCCATGCTTGCAAACGGCACGATTTTTGCAACGATTACCACTCCCGATATCACTTCGCAATTCCTGAAAGAAATGTCGCTTCAATATCAGAAAGAAGGTCTTGATCAAGAAAGCGCCGACGCAAAAGCAAAAGAAAATCTGATTATAACGGGACTTCCGAAACTTCCGAAAGACGGAGATATCACCGTTGAGAAAGACGTCACAAACGGCGACCTTTGGATGGAACAGCAAACCATGGGCGGCGTGAACGGATATGCGGTAAGCAGTTATACCAAAAACCGTGAATGGGCAGTCAAGTTTGTTGAATTCGCAACTGGTTACGAAATGGTGAAAGCTCGTGCGGATATGCTTGGCGTCGTTGCCGCAAGAAGCGACGTAATTGCACAAACAGAGTCTTTGGCATCTCAAATCACTTATAGAAACCTCGATTCGGGCGTTTTGGAAGTTATGCCGTCAATCAGTTCGGTCAAACAAATCTGGACTCCGATTAAATCTGGATTCAAACAAATCGCAACCGACGGATGCGGCAAGCGTATCTTTGACACGGAGAAACTACAAAGCGTTATCGAAGAAATATCGTCGAATATTTATAAGGCTATCCATACCTTTGCATAACTATGACAAATCTAAAAGAAAGATATAAAAATCTGAGAAAAAAATCCGCTATACGGCGTAGGGACGTTGCCGAAAAAGCCAGACAATCCCTAAAGAACCTAAAAGACTTCTTTGCAATGTCGGGTAGGGCGACGTATGCTTCGATGTGCTTTATGGGAGCCGGGCAAATTGTCAACGGACAATATATCAAAGGGATTGTCTACATTCTGGCGGAAGTCGGGTTTATTGTCTATTTTGCGCTCCGCGGCATAAAAGATTTGTTCGGGTTTTTCACCTTGGGAACGGTCAAAGCCGATTCGTGGCTCGGCATAAAGGGCGACGACTCTGTAATTATGCTGTTGATGGGCATATTTGCCTGGATTGCTCTTGTCGCGCTCATTATCGTCTATGTGTCAAACATAAAAGACGCTCATCGCGGAGCAGAAGACTTGCTTTTCAAAGGAAAAGTTTCGTCGTTCAAAGACGATTTGTCGTCGATGATGAACCGCAATTTTTACAAGGCGGCGCTAGTTATCCCCATTTTGGGCGTAATGATATTCAACGTCTTGCCGATAATTTTTATGATTCTGATTGCATTCACCAACTACGGCGGGAAAATCGTTCCTCCCGAACTGGTGGATTGGAGTCTTGACAGTTTCAAAAAATTAGTTGCACTGGGGAATTTGTCACAATCGTTCGGCAAAATACTCGGATGGAACCTGCTTTGGGCGTTTTTATCAACCTTCATCAATTATTTTCTCGGACTCGGACTTGCGATTTTGTACAACAAAAAATGCGTAAAGCCCAAGGCGTTGTGGAGGGCGTTCCTATGCTGTGCCGGGATTCATTTCCTTGCTTGTGTTCCATTATATGTTCAGCAACGGCGGTCCGATAAACCAGATAATCGTGCAGAACGGCGGCAAAATCATCGACTTTTTGGGAATCAATTCCAAATGGATGGCAAGGGGCATAGGCTTGCTTGTCAATGCGTGGTTGTCGGTTCCGTCAATAATGTTGCTCGCATCGGGCATATTGTCGAATATCAACAACGATTTGTACGAAGCGGCAAGAATAGACGGGGCAAGTTCCTGGGTGCAGTTCATAAAAATAACGCTTCCGTTTGTTCTCTTTTCGACGACGCCCGTTCTCATCAGTCAGTTTATGGGCAACTTCAATAATTTCGGAGTGTTCTATTTCCTGAGAAGCGACGTTCTTAGCGAGGGCTATTTCCTTGCAAGCGACACCGACTTGCTTATCAACTGGCTGTACAGGATGTCGATTGACAACAACTATTATTCAATAGGCGCGGCGATCAGTCTGATTATGTTTATCATCACCTCGGCGATAAGCCTTTTGGTTTACGTGCGCTCATCGGCATATAAGAGGGAGGATACGTTCAAATGAGAAGAAAATCCAGTGTCAAACTCAAAAAAACTACAAACGTTCTGCTCACGTACTCCGTTTTGTTGCCGGTGTCAATCATCTTCGTGTTTCCCATTATATGGGTGGTGCTGAGTTGTTTTTCGGCGAGCGGAAGCATATATAGTTTCAACGGCTTTTTTCCGTCGGAATATTCTTTTGATTCTTTTAGGACGCTGTTTACGGACACCGTTATGTACGACTATCCGAAGTGGTTTGCAAATACTTTGCTTGTGGCGACGATAAGTAGCCTTTTGGGCACGGTTTTGGTGATTCTGACCGCTTACGTCATCTCGTCTTTCCAGTTTAAGGGCAGAAAAGTATTGATGAAGGGCGCGTTGATTCTCGGGATGTTCCCGTCGTTTATGGGAATGGTTGCCGTGTATCTGCTTATGACGCAATTCAATTTCATCAACAGCCACTTAGGGCTTGTTCTTATATATGCAGGCGGTGCCCCGATGGGCTACTTGGTGCAAAAAGGTTTCTTCGATACTATTCCGAATTCGATTTACGAAGCGGCAAGAATCGACGGAGCAAGCAATGCGAGGATATTCTTCAACGTGGCGCTTCCGCTGTCAAAGCCGATACTGGTATATACGCTTTTGACGCAGTTTGCGTGGCCATGGAGCGATTTTATCCTTCCAAAACTTCTTCTCAAAGACAAAAACATGTGGACGGTGGCGGTCGGGCTTATGTCTCTTCCGGAAACCGAATTCGCAAGATTTTCGGCAGGCGCAGTGTTTATCGCCGTCCCGATTGTAATCTTGTATTTCTTCCTGATTAAATATATGATAAACGGCTTGTCGGCGGGCGCAGTCAAACAATAAGAGGCTAATTATGGCAGACGTAAAACCCAATCACATATAAAAAGTTTATCCCCACGGAACAAAAGCCGTAAACGACTTCGCGATGGGTATTAAAGATAAGGACTTTATTGTTTTCGTCAGGGTGTCCGGCTGCGGAAAATCCACCACGCTACGTATGATAGCCGGTCTTGAAGAAATCACTGTCGGCGAACTCTATATAGGCGATACGCTCGTAAACGATGTAGAACCGAAGGACAGAGATATTGCGATGGTCTTCCAAAATTATGCGCTGTATCCGCATATGACGGTGTACGACAATATGGTTTTTGGTCTGAAATTGCGAAAATTGCCGAAAGCGGTAATCGATCAAAAGGTCAGAGAAGCGGCGCAAACGTTGGATATAACCGAATATCTGGACAAAAAAACAAAGGAAATGAGTGGCGGACACCGTCAAAGAGTCGCTTTGGGAAGAGCCATCGTAAGAGAACCAAAGGTTTTCTTGCTTGACGAACCGTTGTCAAATCTCGATGCAAAATTGCGTACTGCAATGAGAAGCGAAATAAGCGCGTTGCATCACAGGCTGCAAACTGTCTGACCTGAAATTGGACAGTTCGGAAACGAAGGGCAAAAAACGAAAAAACAGAAAATAAAAAACTCGAAATCGCAGATAAACACAGCTATTTCGGGCAACGCAGACATAGATAACGTAAATTGAACCGATAAGGTTTGGTTTGCGTTATTTTTTTATCGTTAATTTATACGATTCTTTAGGTGGTTGTCCTTGCTTTATTTTTGTACCTACAATATACCGTAAACAACCGAAAGAGCCCGGCGAAAACGCGGCAAAACACAAAGAATTAACAAAGAAAATTAAGCCTTTTAATCGTAGATTTCGACACCATCACGGATATGCTTGACTTCTTTCGACCAAGCAGGCAAAGGCAAAGCCGTTTCATTCCCGAAAGAAAGCGAATACTCGGTAAAATAAATGTTTTTTGGATAAAAAAACGTTAAATCGGTTCAGCTTTCCGTGGACGCCTACTATGTTTTTGTTCCGAAGAGCGACAATGGCAGAGCATATCGTTCCCGTCGGACAAGGGCGGCGAGCGGTTTGCCCCGAGCAATTTGCAAGGCCTGTGTTGGTCGTGCCGCCTACGCAAAAGCGCACAGGAAGGCTTAAGGGGTGGGGAAAAGAAAAGCGAGGGACTATTACGTCTCCTCGCTGCCTATGTGTGACCGAACCCAAACCTTTAATCCTTCGTAAGCGATTTCACCCGACGCCAACTTCCAAAAAACGGAAGATAATTCTTGTTGAGTATAAGAAAGAGAAATTCCGTTTAATTTCAGCGTTACAAGCATTGCGTGTGCGCCGATGCGTTTGTTTCCGTCGATAAAAGGGTGATTTTGCGTAAGACCGCAAGCCAGGCGAACCGCTTTGTCAATCAATGACGGAAACAACTCTACAGAACTGTACGTCTGCATGGGCGAAAGCAGGGCAGATTGCAAAAGGTTGTCATCACGCAGTCCGTCCGAACCACCCGTTGCTTTAACAAGTTCGCTGTGCAAGTATAAAACCTGGTGTTCAGAAAGCCAAATCATTTTGCAAGCTCCTTGTATGCCGCTATATTCCAGTCAATAAGTTGCTTTGATACGGAAGAAACCGCATCGTCGGAAGCTACTGAAAGCGTATTGCGTGTAATTTCAAAAGGAATACGTTGCTCTCGAACAGATTGTTTCGTAAACATAACCATTGCGGCGTTAAAAGAAAGACCGAAATCCGCAAACAGTTCTTCCGCTTGTTTCTTAAGGTTTTCGTCCATACGAATTGTGACGTTAACGTTAGCCATAAAAACACCTCCGATTAGTTTTTCTGTTACTATTATACTCAAATAAAAAACGATTTGTCAACATAATTGCGTGCAATAGAAGTGCAAAATATGTGCTGGCGAAAGCAAAATCTACATCGCGGTACGAGAAAGCAAACTGCCAAAGAGGTTTAACGCCCCCCCCCACGAAAAATCGTTCTGTCCGGTAATATACGTAGCGTAACGCGACGACGATTGGTGTGAAGGAAAGGTGTGGTAAAAAGTCAACTCGTCTTTCGGCGTTACGGTCGATAGGTTTTACAACAAAAATTTCATATCGAGCGAAGCCGAAAGAGAAGTCGAAGCACCCCACAAAAGAGTATCGCTCGATATCTGCACGTAAAGACGTCATTAAAAGCCGACAAAACAAAAAGGTTCCGTCGGCTTTTTCCTTTGTCGTCGGCAAGTATAAATTGCCGTAAAATACGAAACAATTACGGGTATGAAAGACTCGATTTTTACACAATTACAAGCCGCATACCGCGACGAAGAAGATTTTCGCCTGCGCGAAGTGTGCGGACTTAAGGTGGTTTCGCTGGATACGATGACTGACGGCAACAAAGTGTCGGAATTCGTAATGCAACCTATCGTGTACCGCAAGCGCGTGGCAAGCGTGGACGATTTCGCCGAATTTACCGCCGCCGCTGCCGTGGTGAAG
>OJMO01000973.1_pt1 | contig 18974 bp, 23 predicted proteins | sample 1597241 | NCBI WGS metagenome assembly OJMO01 (sample SAMEA2452129, study PRJEB22498) | human gut metagenome | biome: human feces; feature: human gut; material: feces | place: Australia | collected 2012 | reverse complement strand
CCCCTGAATTTTAGTCCCTAAAGTAAGGTAGCAAGCATCTTCTTTTTGCTTCTCGGTATGCTATTATATAGTAATTTCTTTATATTTCAAGGCTTTCGACAAATAGTGACAAATGTTTTAATCAAAAAAAAGAAAATGCTTTTATTTTCTTTTATTTTCACTAATCATTTCGATGTCTTCTGAAAGTTGTTTAATTCTTTCAATTATCCTTCTAGCTTTTATAATATCTTTTCCATTATTTGATAAATGTTCTTCTAATTCTTTAATATTTAAATTAGATGTAAAAAAAGTTGGTAATTTGTCATTCATTCTACTTTGAAGAATAGTTCCTAATACTTCATCTCTGCCCCAATCAGTAACTTTTTCAGCACCTATATCATCAACAAGTAGTATATCTACATTTTGATAATTAAACATTTTATCAGCAAATAAATCCCAATCATCTTTTAAAGTTCTTAAAGCTTCTGGAAAATATACTATCTCTATACTTACACTTTTTTTTATTTTCAATTCATTTAATAAACATGAAATCAAAAAAGTTTTCCCACATCCAAAATTACCATGTAAATATAATCCTTTCATATTTTTTGATATATCATATTTGTCATAAAAATTTTTCAGCCATTTTATTACTTTAACTCTATTTTTATCTGTAATATCAATATCTTTCATCCTTGAATTAGCTATTATTTGTGTTTCTGTTTTCTTTTTATTTTTTTTATCAGTAATTGCTTTAGTATATTTACAAGGAGTATAAGTGAAGTAGAATTTATCTTCTATTTTAGTAGGATATTCTACATTTCCTTCATAATCACTAGAGCATTCAAAAAGCCCCTTGCATTCACGACACTTCTCTAATTGAAATAATATTTTTTCTAACTTAGAAGTATATTTCATAGCTTCTTCACGACTCATACCAACTTTATTAACTAAATTTTTGAATTTAGGATTAGTACATGCATGTTCATAGTTTCTTTGAAGACTAATTCTAACTTTTTCTTTACTTGTAAATTTTTCTTTTATGCTTTCCATCAATATCACCTAAATTCACTTAATAATTCTTCTAATTCTTCTGACTCTTCTTTTGTAATTGTTTCTTTTTCAATATTTTCGTTAAACCAAATTGGCTTTTCAATTATTTTTACTTTTGGATTAATATCATGCATTTTTTTAGTGTATTTTTTATTTTGTTTTTCAGCTAAATTCATTGCTTCAACAGCCGTTTCTATTCCTTCACGTTTCCAATGGGTTGCTATTGTCTCGATTAAAGGAGCAGATAATTTATTATTATTAGTTCTTAAAACATAATCAATTAAAACATTAACAACAGCTGGTTTAAGTCCAACATCTATTAACAGACTTTCAAGTAATTTTAATTCTCTTAAAGTAGGATTTGCCCCTTTATTTTTATTTTTTAAAAAGTTATAAGGACTTGTATTTTCAAATACCCCTATTATTTTACCACGTTTTGAATTATCCCCAACAGGAGTTTTTAAATAATCTGGTTGTGTACGATAAATAAGTGTCGGTAATTTTCCTGTATTAGAGTATTGATAATATTTTCTAGCTGCTATTCTTAAATCTTCTTTATTAATATATCCTTTTTCATTTATAACTGTTCTTAAAAGTTCACTTATTTTTAATGAATCAAGATTATAAATAAATGCTAAATTATTTAATAACTCTCTTACTCTTTTATTAAATGTTCTTTCATTTACCATATTTTTAGGTAATGCTGAAACAATAAATTCAAAATCTAATTTATTTTGCAAGTTTAATTCAAGTGTTGTTCTTTCATTAGTTTCAAAGTTATCAATAACACTAACGGCTTTAAATGTTTCATCCAAATTTTTAGAAATGTCACTAAATCCTGTTAAATCAATTTTTTCTATTTCATACTCTTTTTTTAAAATATCGTATTCAAACTTGCCAATATTATTATATAAAACAACATTAAGAATCGGATGATTAAAAAATTCTTTTGCAGACAATGGTGAATATAATTCATATATATATTCATTTGCTATTGCTTCTTTATAGAACGTTTTAATAAGTCCCATAGCTTCTAAAGATTCACGAGCTTGTTTAATTGTTTTTAAATCACTTTTTAAAATTGTCATTAAATGATGATGATTATATTCTAAACTTAAATTTTTATATTTTTCTAAATCACGCCATAAAGTAATATATAAACTAACGGCATTAGACCCTATTATTGGTTCATATAAACTAATTAAATTTTTATGATCTTCGCTAGTTAATATAGTTTTGTTCACAACTTTATATTTATCAGCTGGTAGTAAATTAATATTGTTCATTTGAATCACCCTGTACTACTTATTATAAAAGAGAAAAAAAGAAAAAACAATGTTTTTCCTCGTAATTATTCACTAAATATATATGGATCATCAATTGTTCCATTTCCAGTTATATTTAAAGTAGCTTTTAAATTAATCACTGGTCTTATGGATGTTATACTATTAGTAACTAAAGTCTCTGTAATTGATTTATTATCAGTTATTTTCCAAACATATCTATCATTTGTGTAAGAATAACTACCAGCTGGTGATATTGTCCATGTATTTTTATTTAAACCATTCAGTAAATAATTATTACTTCCATAACTGCTATTATAAGTTACACCAGCAAGTACTGTTTCATCATATGAAATTAAACCAATCTTTAATTTCAAAGGGTTACTACATTTTAAACTAGGTGTATACTCATTATAATTTATATTTGTATCACTTACTTTATAATTATCACTTTTTACGGCATGAACTTCATTACAATAATCATCTTCAGCTATTAAATTATCTATATTTTTTAAATTACTTTCATAATAACTGTTTAAATAATTAGCAACATTGGAATTCTTATAATCATATGAATTTTCTAATTTGCTTTCCGTATTAAATTGTGTATTAATAAATAAGTTGGTATCTTTTATTATTCTAATATTACCATTTTCATTAATCCTTAAAATTCTATATAATTCATTATTTATAGAAACATAGTTATTTATAACATTACCTTTGAAATAATATGAACTTCCAGTATTTGTGTCTTTACTTTCAAATAGGCCATCATCTTCTTCACTACCTATTTGATTAAAAGCAAGTAAATAATTAGAAGCTGTTTTAATTGAATCATTTATTTTTAAAGAATCAATATTTAAAGTAGCTTGAAATTTTTTATTATCAACTTCTTCGGTATTTAATGCATTAAATTTTAAAGTATAATATTTCTTTTCAGCTGGTTTAATAGTTATATTTAATTTGATATAACTATTGCCTCCACTTTTTGGAGCAACTGTTTTACTTACACTAAGTTTATCATCTTCATATAATTCATAAATTAAATTTGAATCAAATTCATTTTCAATATTACTAAACAGTAGATTATATGAAGTCTCTTTATCGCTCAAATTTTCTACATTAAATTTATATTCTGAGTCTTTAGTAACTTCATATACAATATTTTTATCTTCAATATTTAAATTAATGATATCAGACAATATGACAGTTTCATTGTGATTTACATATTTTATATTAGCAATGTAATAAGTGTAATCAATTCCGACTGCTACTGCAATTACTAAAAATATACTATCAATTATAAGTAATATTTTTCTTAACATGATATCACCTTCTCATCTTAAAATAATTATAGTTTATAGATAGTATTTTATGCAACAAAAAAAGTTTACAAATGTAAACTTCTTTGTCAATTAACATCTTGAATCTTCATTACAAGAAGAATCTGTTATTTTAGAAAACATACTACTATAAATATTAAATAATTCTTCTCTTTGTTCTTTTGTCAGTTCAGCATAGCCATTTCCAGCCTCAACATGAGAATCAACTGTATCCATATGATAATCTATAATTTTTCCATTTTTAATAACTACTACTGTTGGAACATAAAGTCTTTTTTCATTAGTATTTATTTTGTTACCTAAAGCATCTTCTACATAGTAATCATCTAAAATTGTTTTAAGAGCTTTTAATATTTTTTTATAATTTTTTGTTCCTTCTTTTTCTACAACTATTTCACCAGCATCATTAACACTTAATGAATCTCTAATATCCATTATATTTAGATAATAGACTTTATCAAGTCCAACTGATTCAGCTGCAGAAACTAGTGATGTTACCGCATTACGACACCAAGGACATGTTGGGAAGCCAAAATAGATAACACCTGTACCATTTTTAAGTATTTCCAATACTTCTTCTTCAGTAGAATATACTACTGGATTATCAGCATCAATATTTACGGTAGGATATGTATATCCTTTATCATTTACTACTCCATTTAATGATTCATATTCTTCTTTAAACTTATTTAATTTTTCTACTGGTTTATTTTTTTGTTTTTGAAAAGCTAATACCCCTATAACAACTGCAAGAATAATCAATAATCCTATAATTGCAAGTAATATTTTTTGATTTTTTTCCATAATTTTTCACTCCGTTTAATTAATTTTAAAACATTTCTTAAAATATTACAATTATTTTTTAATTTTTGTTGTCAAATTCAAAATGTTTTGTTATAATAATTTTGCACTCAAAGAAATGGCGATGTAGCTCAGTTGGCTAGAGCAACCGGTTCATACCCGGTAGGTCGTGAGTTCGAATCTCTCCGTCGCTACCATTAAGGTTAATCCTCGCACACCTGAAATATGGTTTGCGAGTTTTTTCTTTATTAAAAGCTCATAGTATTTGATATTATGAGCTTTTTCTATTGGAGGTGAATTATTTGAAAATGATTATAGAGACTTTAAATTTTCCTTGTGAAGTTAAGAAAAAAATTAAAATGAAAGCTAGTTTAGGTAATTTAAGTATTAGTTATTTTGATGGATATTTAATAAAAATTAACAATACAAATTTAAATATAACTGAATCATATAAGATAATTGTTAAAAATAAAATAACTGCTTTACTAGCACAATTCTTTGTTAATATGGGCTTTGTTAAAAATATTTCATTAGATAGTGATAGATGTTATCAAGAATTTTTAGATGAGAATGATAAATATGGAAATATTTTTAATAATTGAACACAAATTAAATAAAATATGTTATAATAATAGTCATTTAAGCAATTGGGGGGGTGATATGATGGTTATTTCAAATAAAATTGAGGAATTTAAATATAAAAAAGCTAGAGCAAAATATTTGCAACAAATTATACAAAGAATTGGTACTATTGAAGAAAAAGAAGATTGTATAATTTGTTATGTTAAACAAGAATTATTAGAAAAAAATGGAAAAAGAGTATTTTATGAATTACATTGTAATGGAATGAATACTGTATATGATAAATCAAGAAAATTAGTTGATTATTTTAAACTTAATAAACCTGTATATTATATTTTTGATAGGATAAGTTTTGATACCGTTGTAAATATTTCATCATTATTTGCTAATATTATTTTTAAAAACTGTACATTTAATATAGGTATTAGATGTTTCTTTGCGGATAGTATTACTTTCGAAAATAATAAGTATAATTGTTGGACTGAATTTAAAGATTATGGGAATGCATTTTTATATGGAAAAATAAATAATTTAAGAATTGAACATGAGCAATTCATCAATAATCCTGAATTTCATAATTTTGATAACAATTTTGGTATTAATGTAGAAACTAATAAAATATCTATAGTATATTCTAATATTCAAGCCGGAAATAATGGTCAAATTAATGTCAAAGCAAATGAAACTGCTCTCCAGTATTCTAAAATGATTGCTCCCGAGATTTATTTAGATTCAGATAGTATATTTTTTGGTAAAAGTCTATTAAAAGCTGAAAATGGTATTATAATAGAAAATAAAAATTGTGAATGTGACACAGAAGTGGGATTTTATAATGTAGATTCTCCTTATACAGTTTATAATGGTGCTGAAATAACAACTAATTATGATGATAAAAATAAAGAATTGAAAGAAAATAGATTAAAACTCGTTAAAACACTAAAAAATGTTATAAATAAATGTAATCAAAGTACGTTAGTTAAATCAGCAAGTGATAAAAAAATTTAAAATGAGTATTGTAAACAATTGATTTTCACGATATAATTTATACATCAAATACAAATGAGTTATGTAATATTTGGTATGCAAAACCCTATTAAGAATCGTACCAATTTAATAATTAAACGGCTTAAAATGCCGTTTTTTTATAATGCATTGCTTACATAAAATAATTAGTTTTTTTTTAGATTTTTAAAATATAATATATTATGAATAATAAATTAGATAGACTAAAAGATATTAAAGTTGAAAATTATATATGGGTAATCTACATAGTCATAATATTTTTTAGTTGGATTGCTAATAGTAAAGAAAAAGATTATATAATTACAAACAATTTCAAAAGTAAACAAGACTATCAAACAATTATGATTTTAATTTTCTCTATTTTAATAATTGTCTATTTATATTTTACTTTAGATAGTTATGAAGATGTAAAAAAATTAAATATTTATGATTCAACCAAAAAAGTAATTTTAACTAATGCTTCGCTCACCGGTTCAACATTAATTTTAATAAGTGGTATTATTTTTTTATTAATAGCTATATTTGATGACAATATTGATACTGAGCTTGCTTTTAACTAAGAATTATTTTAAAATATTCTTACAGGTGGTTTTATGGATGATATTGAAAGAATTATTAAAAAAGATATTAATACAGTTCTAGGCAAACTAAAACAAAATAAAAATAAATCAACATATGTCTATAATTTAATAGATTTAAGTCTTTTGGATGATTTATGTAATTTTTTTGATATTTTTGATGGTCAAATAAATAATTATGATTTTATATCTTATGAAAAATATAAAAATATAGAAAAGATTCTTAACGATAATTTTTTTAAACTATTTATAAAAAATAAAGACTTTATTAAATGGGCAGCTGTTAGTATTGCAGAGTCTTTAAATTGTTACAATTTTTATCCCGTAGAATTTAAAAATATGATTAAAGAAAAAGAAACCGTAAATATTACTCTTGACTTTTTAAATCATTATAACAATGGTATTTATAATTTATTAAAAAAAGTTTCCAAAGATAATAAAATTTTTATGACAGATAATTTTATTTCATATGGTTTTACTTATTTTTCAGCCGCTGAAAATTTTTCACCATATATTATTATAGAGCAACAGTATAATATCATAGATCCAATTACTTTAGCTCATGAAATCACACACGTTTACTATATGAGTCGTCAAAATTTAAACAAAAACTATTATAAAATTAATGCTTCTAATTCTTGTTTTAATGAAATACCAACTTATACCTTAGAGTTATATTTTTATAATTGGTTAAAAGAAAATAAAATTTGTTCTAGTGATAATAAAACTTTATATAATCTAATTTTTTTGTATATTTATAAAGAATCAAAATACTTTTTTAATTACTTTAAAAGGAATTTAAATTTAAGTCAAGATTTTGAAACTATTACAAGTGATGATTTTAAGTTAAAATTATACAATTTCATTGGTATTTTATTTGCTTTCTATTTTTATTCAATAAACGATTTAGAAAAAATAGATTCTATTTTCAAAAAATTTTATGACAGTAAAGAAATTCCATCACTTGAAGAAATTATTTCTGATTATAACTTAAATTATGAAGATATAATAAATTTTAAATATGGTAAAAAAATAGCTAAAAATCTATATGGATATAATGGAGGTACTAATGAATAATAAAAATTATATTATTACTAAAGACGATATATATATTGCTGAAGTTGTAGTATTTGATGATATAAATGGTAATTATTTAATGTATAAAGATTTAAAAAAAGAAGATACATTTAGAAAAGTTTTAGTAAAAGATAAATTAATAATTGACTTTAAAACTGGTGAGATTATCTATCCATTAAATATAATTAATGGTGTAATAGAAAATACAATTTTTAAAGACTATATGTATTGTACATATTTGATAAAACCTAATTTAAATCAGATATCTGATAATGATTTGTTATATGCGTCTAATTTATATAAAATGTTTTTAGAAAGACAAAAACTTATAAAGCAAAAAAAATTAATATTATTTCCTCCAACAAGATTAAATTAAAAGCAATGTCAAAATTTGACATTGCTTTTATTAATATTTATTCTAATGTATTTTTATAACAATTAATAAAATAATCGTCTGTCATACCAGCTATAAAATCTATTACTTTTCTAGCATCTGAAGTATTTTTTAAATACTCTTCATTCATATCTTTTAAGAAAACTTTATTAATTGGTGAATTTTCTTTATTTGTTTTTACATCATCAAGATAAATATCAAATAGTGTATTAAACATAAGTTCAAATTGTTCTATTTCTTCTTTAGTGTTTGCTTTTGCATATATATATTTATAATTAAATTCTTTTAATTTTATAAGTGCATTAAAAATTTCTTCACTCATTTTTATATATGACTTATCTATACTATTTTTAATAATATCATTTACAATAGTATTTATAATTTCTTTGTTAGTTGTACCAAGTGTATTCTTAATATCTTCTGGTATATCATTTTCATTAATTATTCCAAGTATAATTGCATCTTCTATATCTTTACCAATATACCCTATTACATCACTAATTCTTACAACACAGCCTTCTAGCGTCATCGGTCTTAATTCTTTTACTTTATTTTTATTAGTATAAGATTCTTTATATTCTTTAATAAAATCTTCTTTTGTTTTATTTACAGGTTCATATTTTCCTAAAACAAATTCGCCATTATGACACATAATTGCATCTAATACTTGAAGGGTAATATTTTTACCTTCACCATTATTTTCAAGGTTCATAAGAATTCTAACACTTTCAATATTATGATTAAAGTAACCTTCATTATGTTTTAATGAAATATCATTAAGTATCCTTTCACCTGTATGTCCAAAAGGTACATGTCCTAAATCATGTCCAAGTGCTGCAGCTTCAATTAAATCTGTATTAAGCCCTAAGGCTCTTCCAATTGTTCTTGCTATTTTACTAACAAATTGAACATGAATTATTCTTTTACTAATATGATCATTATTAACAAAAGAAAAAACTTGAGTTTTATCAATATATCTTGTATAGGAAGTTGAGTATAAAACTCTATCAATATCTCTAAAGAAAGCTGGTCTTATATCATCATCATTTTCTTCTTTAAATCTTATTGCCATATTATCACTTGTTGCATATTTACTTAAGCCTTTTAATTCCATATTTTCTTTCATATAAACCTCCTACTTTTCTTTTAAGGATTTTAACATTTTTTTCCATAGATCACTAGATGAATAATTAAGTATACCTACTTTATATATTTTTAAACCGTAAATATATAATATAGCTACTGTTATCATGCATATAATTAAAGATATAATTAATTCAATTATTGTTGTTTGTCCTAGTAAATATATTACCGGAGCAACAAGTGCTGATAACAGTGGTATAAATGATACAATTTTAATAAATATTGAGCCATCAAAAGTTGATGCCATAATAGCTATAAAATACCCCATCATCATTATAATCATTATTGGTGATTGCAATTGTTGATAATCTTCAATGTTTGTTGTCATTGATGCAAGAACACCAGCTATAATGGCATATGCTAGTATATTAACAATAAATAATAAAATTATAAATGGTAAACCTTTTATTAACAAATCTATAATTCCACTATCTTTTAATAAATTAATAATATCTTTTAAATATTTACTAACATCACTACTTACTATACCACTACCAAATAATAACCCTATTAAATTTCTTGCTATCATTGCTAAAATTGCATATGAAAATAATAAAACTCCTTGAATAATTACGAATAAACTAGAAGCTGAAATCTTGGCTATAAAATGATATTTTGGTGGAACATTAGAAATTATTATTTCCATACTTTTAGTAGATTTTTCTTCGTTAATTTCTGCACCTAGCATTTGAACCAATAATGTAATAAAAATAAAGAAAGGAACAATAAATAAAATAATCAATCCTGAAGATATAATATCTTTAGCTTTAGCATTATCATTTAAATCAGGATTAGTTGTTTTTTTAGTTATTTCTATATTACTTTTTAATGCTATTATTTCATTTTCTGTTAAACCAAGTTTCTCAATAACAAAAGCTTCTTTTGTTTGGTTTAAGACATTAGAGAGCAATTGATAAGATATAGTATCTAAAGCATCATAAGTTGTAATTGTACTAGAAATATAATTTATATCCGATGAATTAATTTCTACAATTATATTATCAGTATCTTTAATATTTTTCTTTAATTCTTTTAAACTTTTATCAGTTTTTTCTACTTTATAATTTTTTAAATCCTCTACTGTTTTTGTTGTTTCATTAAACAAAGGTTCTAAATAATCATAAACACCTACATTATCTTTAACATAAACAGTAGTATCTTTATTAAAATCTCCTCCAAAGGCAGTTATCAAACGATCTATATTAGCCATTGCTACTATTAAAATACACAAGATAATATTTACAGCCTTAAACCATTTAGTTCCTATTTTTTTCTTAAGACTTTGTTTAATTAAAAATTTTAGTTTATTCTTCATATAAACCTCCAACTGTTTCAACAAATATTTCATTTAATGAAGCATCTTCTACAGAGAATTTTAAAACATTTTCACATTCTTTTACATAGTCAAAAACAGTTTTTATATATTTATCGCTCTTTATTTTGACAATAAATTCATTACTTACTTTATTTACCTCTTCAACACCTTTTAAACTTCTTAAAATATTTTCATCAACAGAGGCATCTATAATTATATTTTTCTTTTGATAATTCTTTTTTATATCTTTTAAAGAACCACTTAAAACACTTTTTCCTTTTACTAAAATTACAAGTTTTTCGCAAAACAATTCAACATGTTCCATTCTATGAGAAGAGAAAATAATGCTAGTACCTTTGTCTCTAAATTCTCTAATAACTTTCATAAAATCTTCAACATTTAAAGGATCTAATCCTGAAAAAGGTTCGTCTAATATAAGAAGTTTTGGATCATTTATTATTGCGCAAATAAATTGAATTTTTTGTTGATTTCCTTTACTCAATTCTTTTATCTTGCGATTTTTATATTCACTTATTTTAAATTTTTCTAGGTAATAATCTAATTTTTTTAAAATATCTCTTTCTTTCATTCCTTTTAAAGTTCCATAATAGATTGCTTGTTCTTTTACTGTTAATTTAAGCATTAAACTTCTTTCTTCAGTTAGAAAACCTATTTTATCAGTAACACTATAATCTATTTTTTTACCATCTAAAGTTATATTTCCTTCATTTTTATCAATCAATCCTAAAATCATTCTAAACGTTGTTGTTTTTCCAGCGCCATTAACTCCTAGAAGGCCAAATATTTCTCCATCATTAACTTCAAAAGATAATTTATCTACCGCTAAATTATCATCATAATATTTTGTAACATTTTCTACTTTTAACATAATTATTCTCCAATTTTTATAAATCTTATTGATTTTATTTTTTGTATACTAGTTGGCTTGTCATTTGAATCAACATTTACACTGGCTATTTTATCAACTACATCCATTCCGGCTATTACTTTACCAAAAGCAGCATAATCACCATCTAAATAAGTTGAATCTTTTTGAACTATAAAGAATTGACTAGAAGCTGAATCCATACTTATGGAATTTCTTGCCATTGAAATAACTCCTCTAGTGTGAGATAAATCATTATTAACTCCATTATTTTTAAATTCACCTTTAATTGTTTTGCTAGAACCACCTAGTCCTGTACCTTCAGGATCTCCACCTTGAATCATAAAATCTTTAATTACTCTGTGAAAAATCAAACCATCATAAAACTTTTCATTTACTAAATTTTGAAAATTTTCAACAGTAATTGGTGCAATATCTGGATATAATTCAACTAAAATTATTCCTTTTGTGGTTTCTAATTTGACATAATTTGTAATTTCATTTGTTTCTTCATAGCTTATCTTTTCAATTATACCTTTTGATGTATCTTTAGAACATCCACACATTAATAAACATACTATTAAAATAACACTAAATATTTTTTTCATTTTTTTCCTCTTTCTATAATTCCATTATAATGCATAAACTTATATTTTTAAAGAATTTAAAAATATTTATAATCTTTTTTCTTTTATTCTTTCTTGTTTTTTAATTTTACACTTCCAGCTTTAAAAAGAATATTAGTTCCATATTTTTCTTTTAATTTATCTATCGTTTTATCTAATTTACTATCATCGTTTAAAGAATTATTAAATAGTGAAATTTGTCTTATATTACAAACTGATAAATCATCAAGTCTTAATCCAATTAACCTAATTTCATCATCATTTTGCATTTCTTTTAATATTATTTTTGCTACCTCAAAGATTTCATCAGTAGTATTAGTTGGATAATCAAGCTTTTTTTGATGTGTCCTTCTTTTAAAAGTATTATCTTTTAATATAACTGCAATAACACTGGCACTTTTATTTAATTTCCTAAGCCTTAAACTAACTTTATCACATAGGGCCAGTAGAAATGGCTCTAATTCTTTATAATTAGAATAATCTTTTTCTAAGGTTATCTCATTACTTATTCCTTTTGCTTCATAAGAACTCGAATCTACAGCACTATTATCAATTCCATTGGCTATATCTACTAAAAATTTAGCTTGATTTTTAAACATGGGATATAATCTAATTGGTTCAGTATTAGCGAGTTTTCCAATTGTATTGATATTCATAATCTTTAATTTCTCAGCAGTTTTTTTGCCGACCATAAAAAGTTCTCCTACATCAAGAGGCCACATTTTTTCTTTTATTTCATAATTATATAATGTATGTATTTTGTTAGGTTTTGTAAAATCACTCGCCATTTTTGCACAAAGTTTATTATTAGCTATTCCAATATTTACAGTAAACTTTAATTTTTCGTATATTTCCTTTTGAAGTTTTTTTGCAAATTCCAATTCATCACCATATATATTTTTTACTTTTGTATAGTCAAGATAGCATTCATCGATAGAGGCTATTTCTATATCCGGACTATAAGATTTTATTAAAGAAAATAATTTATTAGACATTTTTTGATAAAATGGATAATTCATAGGATAAGTTTTTAAGCCTGGGCATTTTTTTCTAGCACTATAAAGTGTTTCGCCCGTAACAACTCCCTTTTTCTTGGCATACATAGATTTTGCTAAAACTATTCCGTTTCTAGTTTTCTCATCACCACCAATTACAGCATAAGTGTTTCTAATATCAATTTTGCTTCCTTTTAAATTATAATAAACTGCACTCCAAGATAAGAAAGCATTGTTTACATCAATATGCATGATTACTCTATCCATTTTAATCACCATATATATTTTACTATATCGAATATATGTTTGCAAGATATTCCAAATAAAAATGGCATTTAAGCCACTTTATGATTATTCATCTATTTTTATATCATTAACAATTCCAACTAATTCAGCCATTTTTTTATCAAGTAGTTTGACTATTTCAGAACTAGTTTTTAATTCTTCAATAACTCTAGCAGGTAACTCGTCAGGATGAGGAAATTTATAAGAAATTTTATGGTCTAAACTAGCCCAAAAATCCATTGCGATAGTTCTTATTTGAATTTCAGCTTTAACGTATTTAATACCTGTAGATAAATTTACCGGAACACTGACAATTAAATGAAAACTTGAATAACCGCTATCTTTAGGATTATTAATATAATCTTTTTTTGATAATATTTTTATATTCTTAGAATTTTCAATTACTTTAACTATTTCAAATACATCAGGAATAAATGAACATACTACTCTTACTCCAACTACATCATTTATATAATTTACTACATTTTCATTAGTTAATTCTAATCCCTTTTTTTCTAATTTTTTTACAATACTATCATAACTTTTAATACGACATTTAATATGTTCAACTGGATTATATTTATGATTATATTCAAATTCATCGCTTAATATTTCTAGTTCAGTTTTTAGTATTTTTAATGCAGAAGAATAATCTACCATTAAACTAGATAAATTAAATTCATTGTTCATTTTTTTACTCCTTTCTTATTGGGTAAGATTAATCATACCACAAAATAAAAAAAATGCAAGTTTTATTCACTTAACACTTCTTTTATTACTTCTTTATTTGTCTCAACTATGATTTTATTATTTAATATTTTAACTAGCATTATTTTAAAAGGTTCACTATCTGCCATTAATAAATAATATTTACCAATTTGTCTAATTATGACATATTTTCTATTATCATCAAGCAAAATAATATCTTTTACCTTATATTTACTTTGTTCTTCCATTTTCATCCTCATTTACTTTTACAAACAATTCTTCATTTGACTTATTATAAATAGTATTAATTTTTTCAGTAGCTTTTATAACATATTCTTTAGAAGTATCTTTGCTTTGCCAATTAACCCATCCATTATAAGTACCAAATATATTTTCATAATTATTATTTTTTAAATCTTCTTCATACATATTACAAATATTTTTTATTAAGTACGTAGCAGCTTCTATATTTTTATATGGGTTATTTAATAAATCGCTTGGCTCATATCCTAAATTTTTGAATATTAAATCATGATTACAAATATTAATTTGAAAAAAGCCATAATCATCCCAATCACTAATTTTTCCATTATTATCAAATAATCCATTTGATTCATTATCTGCTATTGTCATTAAAATATTGAAAGGAACATCATATTTTTCTGACATTTCTAACATATATTTCTGATATTCTTTAGGGCAAGCATTTTCATATCCAATAAATATTGGTTCTATTACTTTTTCAGTTTCAAAATTATTAACTACTATTTCACTTGTTTCTTCTTTTTTTGAGGCATAATAATCTTTGTTATTTTCATACTCTATTTTAATTTGTTTATCATTTTCAGTTGTTTTTTGATTAAGAACTACTGATGTTCCAACTACAGTTAAAATTCCTGTAATTGCTGCAACTTTTTTTAATTCTCCTACTTTTCCTTTAATTTCGTATTCAGTTTTAACAATTCCATTACTCTCGATTAAATTAGAAAAAGAATTAATTATATCGTTTATACTAATTTTTTCACCACTCGGTAAAATAATAAGCCTATTTTTAAATGATTTAAAAGCTATTAAAGTTTTGGTATTATAAAATGAGTTTATATCTTTATAAACTTCTTTATTTGGATAAGTCGTATATATATTTTTTACAAATAGATCTAAATAATCATTTAATATGTTATCTCTATCATAAACAAAAGGTGCTTCTATCTTAAAATGATTCCAGTAAGATGGTTTATGTATTGTTTGACAACTTTTCTCGATAGCCAAAATTATTCTTTTTTCAATATTTAACGCTAGAACTTCCTTAGCATATTTATCTAAACTTTTAACTGGTTCAAAATTTATTATTTTACTACAAAAATATTTAATTTGTTGAGGAGTTTTATTTTTAAAAAAATCATTTATGTAATTATCAATTTGAATTATTTCGGCATTCACTTCTAAATCACCACCAATCATTATTAATTATAAGTATATCAAAAAAACAAATAAAAAACTAGTTTAAACTAATCTTTTGTTCTTATTTGAATTAAATCTATTTCTTTACCTATTATACCTGCATATCCATTATTAGTATTATCTACTTTAAAAACCCATGGTAACCATGATCCGGTTTTTAAGTGGACTCTATAAATAGCATTTTTTATTTGAACTCCATCAATGGGTTGTTTGTTACCAGCATAATTAGTTCTACCATTTACATAATCAAGCCATTTATTTTTCTTTAAATCATGAACTCTATAAATGAAACTATCTATATATAGTGCGCCAACACTATTATTTAAATTTCCAGCATAATTATTAGAATTAGTGATAACATTAGGTAACCATTTTTTCTTTTTCAAATCATAAGTTTGATATAAAATTATTAATTTAGGTAAATCTTCATAAACATATTTAGTTGGATTTATTCTTTTATCTTTAGTATTTCTTACTTCAAAGTGTAAATGCTTTCCGTAAGCTTTTCCACTGTTTCCCATATATCCTATTTTTTGACCTTTAATAACTTTTTCACCAGTTTTTACAAATACATTATTTAAATGAGCATATAAAGTGTAATAGCCATTATAATGTTTTATTTTTATATAATTTCCATAAGTTCCATTACCTTTAGCTTTTAAATTATTTTTTTTCCCACTAACAACATTAATAATTATTCCATCACTATGGGCTAAAATATAATCATTATTTCCACCCTTATATCCAATGTCAACTCCTTTGTGAAAACTGCTATATTTTTGAGTTATTTTATTATCTCCTAATACAACTCTACTCATTATAATCACCTCTTATAATATTTGAAGTTTTACCAGTTTCTAAAAAATCTTTTACTTCGTTAAACATCTTTTGAAGGATTTTTTTAAATAAATCTAGAGAAATAAACATCTTTATATAATTTGGTAAATATGGATAAATGTTTTCAACAACATAATCCATTTTAAATGTTCCACTACCAGTTATAAATAGCTCTTCAGCTTTTAAGAATAACTGATACGCTTTCTTTCTAACATCGCCATTAATTTTTATTAATAGATACATGCTAAAAATAAGTATTGATATTAAAATACCAGTAATAAAATAAATTTTCATATTATACAACCTTTCTTTAAGTTTTCGTTAATATATTATATGTATTTAACAACTATTAGACCGGTCGATTAAACTAAAAAATTTGATTTTTATGCAATAAAAAACTCGATTTCTCGAGTATTAATCAATTTGGTGGAGAATAGGAGATTCGAACTCCTGACCCCCACGGTGCAAGCGTGGTGCTCTAGCCAGCTGAGCTAATTCCCCAAACGACATGATTATCTTATCATAACAAATGATAATAATCAAGTGTTTTTTTATTTTTTTTAACTACTATTTTGTTTTTATAGTAATTAACCCTTTTTCAACTTCTTCTAAAGCTCTTCCTAATTCTTTTTTGTTAGCATATTCATTTTCTTTCATTTGAAAATGATTTGTTTCTAACATTTGTTTACTTCTCTTAGAAGCAACATGTACTAGCATATACTTAGAATCAACAATATTAAGAAGTTTATCTATTGATGGGTATAACATTTAATCACGTCCTTACATTAATATATTACTAAATATTATATACTTTATTCAATGTTTACAGCATATTTTTACATTATTTTTACACATTCATTTAAAAAGCACTTCTATCGAAATGCTATTTTTTACCACTAATTAATTCATATTTAATTTCATCATTAGTTTCGTTATAGTATAGTTTTATTTTTAAATTTTTATACTCATTTTCATCAGTTAAAAATTTACTATTTATTAATTCTTCACCTGAGACATAAACTACTTTTTCATCTTTTATTCGATTTTCGATAGTTTTTGCATATCCTAAAGATGCTTTCTCTATTAGTAATTCTTCTTGTTTTTCAATTTCTTCATTATTATTTATATCAGAAAAAGCAAAAGATACTTTAATAATTGATATAATTGCTATTACTGTAACAAATCCTAGAACAACTAATAATTCCGGCATTGTATATCCTTTTTTATTCATACTACACCTCATTTTACATAAATTTATTCATTTGTTTCATTACTTGATTAACTTGTTTTTGACTAGGTTTTCTTCCCATACTGCTCATCATAACTTCAATCATTTTTTCATTTATTGGAGGGTTCTTTTTCAAGTATTTTTTAGTAACAGTACGAGCAATAACAAAACCTATTATAGCTCCGATTACTAAACCTAGTAAAATTAATAATATATCATGTAACATAATATACCTCCTATTCCACTATATTCATTTTACTATTTTTTTTATTATTTCACAAGCTTAATTTATTAATTTATCAATCCAGAAATAATCTTTATTATCAAAATCACAAGCAAATAAACATTTATTTTTTAAATCTTTTAAAAAAGTAGATTTAACAACGTTAGTTTCTAAAATTAAATATGCACTATTTATTGTTAATTTACTTTCTTCAGCTCTATAATAGTTATTTATCATATGAGTATTTTGATATTTTGTATAAAAATAACTTTCACTGTATTTCTGATTTAACTCTTCATTTATTTTATTTTTATCTAATTTATGAGCAATTGTTTCATAGATTTTAACAGCATTATAAAAATTATCTTTATCTAAATTATGAATATTTTCCATTTGCTTATATAGACTATAACCATCATCAGAATTTAAAATTTTAAATTCTTCATTAATATTAAAAATATAAAATTTTCTCATCAAATCACCATCTATATTTTAAAATATATCCACTAAAAAAAATGTCAAAAAAAGTTCAAATTAATGAACTTTTTAAATTTTTTATTTTGCTAAAACTAGGCGAAGGCCAATGTCGCCAGAATCACCACCAGGGTTAAGATAGAATATGAACTGACCTGCAAGTACTCCCACGTAGTAATGACCGCTTCGAATGAACCAAGGGTAAGAAGATACAACAAAGTTAGAATAGTCAGCATACCAGCCATTATGTTGTCTAAAATTACCATCAACATCTTGATAGTAATAGAACGGTCCCATCTCACCTGTTGCATCTCCTAGTATTCTTTTACTATATGTTGTCCAATTACTTGAACTACTATATTCATCATAATACTTAGAATTATATGTTTTTAATGTTGTTGCATCAAATCCAGAACTACCATATGTCTCGCTTCGAAGAGATGCCATATATTCCCAAGCTCCACCGCTCATATCATATATTCCTGTTATATTTCCTGTTGTACTTGCTTTATAACCGGTACTTGTATTATATGGTAAAGTTACACTCGAATCTGTTCCATATGTTCCAGGTATTTTACTTTCATCAGCACTATCTATTGCTGCATATCCTGTTATAAAATTAGAGTTATTATTTATTCTAACTTCTGTATTTATTCCATATTTTGAATGAGATAGATATG
>OJMO01000963.1_pt1 | contig 19111 bp, 19 predicted proteins | sample 1597241 | NCBI WGS metagenome assembly OJMO01 (sample SAMEA2452129, study PRJEB22498) | human gut metagenome | biome: human feces; feature: human gut; material: feces | place: Australia | collected 2012 | reverse complement strand
TCACTGGCTGAAAGTTTTGCCCTGAAACTGGATAAAACTGTTTGCCCTGAAATATAGAGAATAACCTTGTTTTCTTTATTATAGTTATACCATTGATTTTTTGCAATCAGAACTTTTGTTATTTTCTATAGTCTTTATAAGTTAATTTGATTACGAGCGTGTATTGTACTGCGGTAGCAGTACATACGCTCGTACATGAGCCCCCTAGAGGGGGCGTCAGATGTTTCACGAAAAGCGTAGCTTTGCAGTGAACATCTGCATGTGAGGGGTTGCTTTTATTTTGTAATCACAAAATAATCTCTTGATAAAAGGGTACTTTTTAAAACGGTATATAAAAGGAGTAGTATATTATACCTGATAAAAAAGTACCCTTTTATCATTTATATATTATCCATCCAGTTGCTCAATTCAGGAATCTCTGCATTTTCATATACTGGTACTCCAATCATCAATGCAATTATTTGATTCTGAATATCCAAATAGTTACTATAATAATGAAAAGCTTCAGGTGCTTTATCTATCAAGTCTGTCTCTGTATATATGTTTGCATCATAACACTCTTTTATTAAAGAATCTGTTTTCAGCACTTCATCCACCCATGCTTTTTTCGCATCTAATGCTTTTTTATTAGTACGGTTATAATCATTCTGGGTTCTTTTTCGTATTCTGCCAGCAAACCTTTCTGCTACTTCAAACTGCCTACTTTTAATATTTTCATCATCAAAATTATATTCCGTAAGAATTTCCTCCAGAGTTTCTGCATCTATTGTTATTTGTATCTGCTTTCGATACCTACTCCAATTAAAGTTGTGTTCTTTATTGATTAATTCACACACTCTAGCATAATATCTTTGACTTTGCCTTCTCTGAAAAATCGTCAATATTCTTTTTGCTTTAAATTCTTTCAAAACTTTTCTTTGTGTTCGTGTAATTACTACATCTTCTTCATAAGACGATGTATAAACATACCCATCTTCCGTATAAATGCAATGATTCTTTCTATAATTTAATGCTGTATAATCATCTTGTAAAACATCTAAAAGCCTAAATATTATACTTTCCAATTCAGGCTTGCAACGATAATAAAATTGATTCAGCATGGCTATAGTTATCTTAGGATTTATATTTGATAATTCTTCCAATGACATTTTTTTATAATTTATTGTAACCAGCCCCATCCACAAAGCCAGCTCATCTACAGTTGTATAAATTGTATCTTTTTTCTTTTTCAATAAATAATATGCTAGAAGTGGTATCAATCGTTCTTTATAAAATCCTTTTTTTCCTCTTCCATCATCTTTTTCGATATAATTTGGTATGTCATATATTTCAGAACAATACAAAGGTCTTTTTCCAACTTGTACAGGTAAAAAATCCGCATACTGGCTGATTGTTTCTTTTGCCTTGTTTTTCTGTTTTCCACCAGCTAAAGATTTCACTCCTAAATTTTCCGAACCAACAGTTGAAAAAATTTCGCTCCAGCCTTTTTGAAATACTTCTCCTATAGATATTTTTGTTTTTATCGCCAACTCTGTTCTATCTGCATCATCATGAATATATATCTGTTCATCCTCCTCATCAAGAGGATTATCAGTTTTTGACACAGCTCCGTTCAAATTGCTAAAACACTCTTTAAAAAATTGTACTCTCTTACTTTTTGAAAAATTTTCTTTTTCAAAATAATATTGTATCTGTTTTTCTAATTCAGACGTATCTTCTTCTCCAATGCTAATCTTTACATTTGGAAAGGCTACACATTTTATGACACATTGCATAACATCCTCCTTTGTCTTTTTATTCTATTTAGCTGGTACAAATCTTGTACCTGTTCTGATGTTTTACTCCTTTCACGTTATCGGTACAAAGAATCCTACTATTATTATACGAATTTTTCTTTGATTTTAGGAACTACCGAATCCCTCTATATTTATTATACAATTTTTTTCTTATTTTGGGGAACTACCGACACCCCGAAATATTATGATATTTTCCATTTCCACCTTAATTTCTGACACCGTTTTTTATTTTGCTACTTTCCATTAAATTTTCCAGATACAAACCATTATCAAGTAATTTTCGGATACTTATTTTTAGGCTTTTTCCCTTACATCCATCTACATGGCAGCAGCATTTCACAATATACTGTAACGGTAAATCCAACGGGCATCCTCAACTTCAACCTATAAACACCCTTATTTTCAAGCCTTTTCCTAACTACATATAAACAACATGAATTTATATTTCTGCTTATTACACTATTAATCACAGTAAACAGCCTTATTTTAAGGTTTCCTACCGTTGCCACTGTCCGTTACTAAATATTCTGCCTTAAATCAAATACTTTTATCTTTTCTACCGTTGACAAAAAAATAGCGGTTGTGAACCATAATCGGAACACAACCGTCATTCTTAAACATACATACATTCAATTTCAGAATCATAATACCGCCATTTACCATCTATATCCATAAATACTCTTGTAAATGTATTATTACCTGTTGCAATTACTTTACTATTCAAGTCTTTATATCGCTTCCTCTTCTGCTGCTCCCTCTGCATTTGTGATTCTTCAACAGTCATATTATATCTTCCTGATTGCTTAAATCGCTCTATCTGCACTGTAGAATATTGATGTGAGTTTACATCCTCCCAGAACAATACTGTATTATCAATGATAATGTTACCAGCACTATCCTTGTGTGGTTCTGTTGTCTGTTTTGGTTTTCTGTACTTGCCATTAGCAAGGTTCTTCATGAACTGGTTGTTGTTACACTCAGGATTTAATATATCTTTCTGTATCAGCTCCCTGTTCTGCCAGTTCTCCGCTGGTATCACTGGTGTACACTTTTCCTTTATCAGCTCTTTACCTGTCAGGACTGCTGCCACAGCTCCCAGTATATTAAGAAGCATATCCCCACACCTCCAATACAATGGCTCTACTTTTAAAAATTAATATTTAAAACTGCTGTTGTGATGTATAACCTTAATTGCTTGTTTCGTTTTTAACTTCTCTCATTCCAGAAGGAACTTCAAGTTCTATTCCATGCTGCTGTGCATCTGCCTGAATAGCTCTGATTACTAATTGATTTACTGATAGATTCTGACTTGCAGCATATTTTTTTATCACTTCTCTGTATCCCTTGGGTACTCGAATCTTTATATCATCAAGCTGCTTCAAATATTTATCATTTGTTGCCAACTGCTTCAGGTATTTTTCATTCTCTGTCATGTTCACACCTCCATAAATTCTATAGGTCAATCTTATAACATGTACCCATTTTTGTCAATTTTCTGAGTTTTCAATAAAACCGCCTAAATACTGGCGGTTTCATGGTTATGAATCATATTCGAATAAATGAATATCATACTTTATACAACTGTCAGATACCAGTTCAAAAAACAATCTATATATTTTAGACGTACATTTCTTTGAGTATCCTTCCTGAATATTCATCATAAAATTCTGAATCTCATCAAACAGAACATTCAAAAGCATTGTATTATATTTATCCTGATTTTGAATTTGAATACGATTGTCTTTTATTGCAACCTCTGCTTTATTATTTCGACTGCGACACAGCAGCATAAAAGGCTTCTCCTTATATGCATCAATAAAGACCTTTAATCGCTTCCCCTGAAGCATCTGCAATACTTCTATAGTATCTTTCTGATTAAAACCATTTCCTAACATCTTTTTCATTTCATTGTAAGTCATTACTGCCTTTCCCCTCTTTCTTGCTATTATGAAATCATTTCTTTACAGTTCCGATTTTTCACTCCTCATTGTAACATGTACCCATATTTATTTCTATTGATGTTTTGCACAAATATGTACCCATATTTTCTACATTTTATATGTACCCATGTTATTGATTTTAAACATGTACCCATGTTATAATCACAACAGAAACAAGACTAGGTTAAACAATTAATTTTAATATGAAAGTGAGGGTTCACAATGAAAGAATTAACAAGCTACAACAGAGTTACGCAATATCTCAACAAAGTTTTTAAGCTTATTAACTCAGAATACTTTGACAATGAACTGGAAATGCCTACGATAACAATTCAGAGTACGGTCGGGGCTTACGGTCATGTAACAACATCTAAAGTCTGGAAAACAGAATCAGGAAAAGCAAGCTATGAATTAAACATCGGTGCTGATTATCTCGACAGACCGATTGAAAATATCGTTGCAACATTGATTCATGAAGGTTGTCATTTATATGCAATGCAAAATGGTATCAAGGATACATCTAACAGGGGAGTTTATCATAACAAACGATTTAAAGCACTGGCAGAGGATAGAGGACTGATAATTGAAAAACACAGCAGATACGGTTGGACAATCACAACTCCTTCAGAAGCAACTATTAATTTCTGTATTGATAATGATTTACAGGAAGTGCTTATTACCAGACACACAGGAATTACCTTTACAGGTGTAGGAACTGGCAAGAACGGAAACGGTACACCAGTTAAACCAACAGCACCGAAAAAAGGAAACTCAATAAAATGGATATGTCCTTGTTGTGGTGCAATCGTAAGAAGTACAAAAATACTTAATATCGTTTGTGGCGATTGCAACGAAAAATTTATTCAGGCATAACACACAGAGAGGGGGATTGATTCTCCCTCTTATATCTGTATCAAAAGAAACGCTGTATCAAAACAAGTAAAAATCATAACATATTACCCTAGTTTTAACAGCTTTAAAGAAACGACCGCTTGTTTTGATACATTTTACAGAAAGGAATCCGACTATGAATGAAAATAAAATCTATGGATATTGCAGAATCAGCACATCAAAACAGAATATTGACAGACAGATAAGAAATATAAAGAATGAATACCCGACCGCAATTATTTATCAGGAAGTATTTACAGGTACAAAAACGCTGAGTCGTAAGAAATGGCAGCAGTTATTAAAGATTGTAAGGACTGGAGATACTATTGTATTTGATTCAGTCAGCAGAATGAGCAGAGATGCAGACAGCGGTATTCAACTGTATCTGGAATTATTTGATAAGGGTATCAATTTAGTGTTCATCAAAGAACATTTCATTGACACTGATACATACCGTAAGGCAATAACAGAGAGTATTGACACGACAGGCAATGAAATAGCCGATATTTATATTGAAGCCACTAACAAGGTCATTAAGCTATTGGCAACAAAACAGATACGACAGGCATTTGAACAGGCAGAAAAGGAAGTTACTGATTTACACCAGCGAACAAAAGAAGGCATTGAAACCGCTCGTTTAGCTGGTAAACAGATAGGATTGAAGAAAGGTACAAAATTAACCACACAAAAATCTATTGTTACAAAAGAAAAGATTCTGACATATTCAAAAGATTTTCATGGAACATTAAACGATACTGATTGTATCAAGTTGCTTGGAATTGCAAGAAATACCTTCTATAAATACAAGGCAGAGCTGAAAGAAAATTAAAAATTAATATTTAAACTCAGGAGAGTGACCGAAAATGTGTTGCTCTCCTTTTCTTATTTCCTCAGAAAATTTATATCCACTTACCCACCCCATAGGGCATATTTACAAATAAAAATCATTTATGGGCTTCGGCTGCCTGTCCACCTGAGTAATCTATTCCAAACCTGATAAAAATAGGCTTATTTACAATTTTTCTTGTTGTCTATATCATTGTATTTTCGATATAATAAACAACGTGTGTGTCTTATAGCAACTATAAACATTTTCAAAAACCGCATAGAAAGAAGGTGGAACATGGCAGCGGAACAAAACGAAAAACCTCAGAAAAAGAAACCTTTCCTGATTATATTCATATGCATCATTATGATTGCTCTGGGTCTGGCAGCAGGCATTTTCATTTCTAACCATCTCAATAAATCCCATGATAGAACATATGACAACAATGCAGAGGATATAAAAAAGAAAAATGATGATTCTTCGACTTCTGAAGAAGTAGCTGACAACATTGCTATTCCTTGTTGGGATACTCTTGTTATGACAGCCGATTCTACAGAACAGGAAGTAAATTTTTACAACCCTGAAAAAAATAAAAACTGTGACTTCCAACTCACGCTAACCCTTGAAAATGGAACTGAGCTTTGGAAATCACAGCTTATCCCAAACGGAAAAGCTATCTATAATATTACGCTTAATCAACCCTTAAAAGCTGGCACTTACAAGGCTGTAATGAAATACGACTGCTTTTCCAGAAATGGCACTCAACTGAATGGGTCAAATCTAAAATTTAATTTAATTGTAAAGGATGGTACAACGAATGATTAAAAAACATATTCGCTTATATATGGCACTTTTCCTTGTGTCAATGCTTATTTCAGCTACTCTGGTTGTTGCTCATGCTAACACACAGGCAACCACTGATGTAGTCTACAACTCTCTTTCTCCTGATGAAAAGAATCATTATGAAATCAATATTCCTTCTTCAGTAGAAATTACAGAAAATGGTGGCTCTATGCAAATCACAGTTGCCGATGGATATGATTTATAATCAGATTATCAAGTTACTGTTTCTCTGGATTCATCCACATGGACAGAAGATAAATATCAAGGTTCAGCCCCTAGTTATGGATATGTTTACCAATACTATTTTAAAATGAAATTGCAAGATAATAATTCTTCTAGTTATGCCTTGGCTTTAGATTTAACCAATTCTCTTGGAAAAACTTTAGTTCCTAGCAATAACAAAGTAGCTGTATTCAGGTCTGATGGCATAAATTCAGATTATGGCGATGGCACAATCAAATTTATCAGAAATACCAAATATTCTACAGATAAAAAATACAAAGAAGCTGGCACTTTTAAAGGAACTCTTAATTTTGTAATCGAAGGTTCATATTACTAAAAAGCATACGACACACACAGTTATCAGGGATACCGTTTTTCATGGTATCCCTTTTGTCTTACCACTTATAACCACAATTATTACATTCAAATTGTGAACGTGCTGTTTTGCTGAATAGCCCAAACGCATACCCATGTACAACTTTTTTAATACCAGAGATTTTATGCACATTTGTTGAACCACAAGTAGGACATTTTGCAGAACACTGATTTTTAGCTGCTAATTTTATATCATACAGTGAAACTTTTTCTCCTTCTTCCTCTCTTTTCTTGTTCAGAAAATCATCTTGCTCACTGTCGTATAAAGGGTTCTTTACTATTTCTTCTTCCCATAGAAATTCAAAATCGCCCTTTAACAGACTATATTTTTCAATACTTTCAGCACTTTTTTGACGATAATATTCTGTTTTATGTTCTGATTTTACAAGTGCCATTTTCTTATGTCTAGGACATACTTTGAACGATGGAAGGTGGGTATCTCCACAAATCGGACAATAATACCAATAATCAAGGTCGTTTCCATATTTATCAATCATATCATTCTCGCCTTTCTCAGATTGTCCTTCCTGTTTCTCTGGCAATCCGTTCTTTGATAGCCTTTAGCCCAGCTTCCGCTTCTTCCTCAGAGAGTGGGACTATATCATCATCTGTTAACCCCAATTCATCCATGATGTTTTTCGTCATAGCATCTGTAAATTCTGGATACTCGTCCATAAGCTTCATACAAGTTTGGATTGCATCAACAGACATCAATGTATCAAAGCATGACTCAAACATTTCCTGTGTCATAGGAGTTACGTGTTCAAATGCTGCTGTCTGTTCATCAGTCATAGCAAATGTTACCCTGAAAAACTCATCAACTTTTTCTTGATATTGCTCTATAACTTCTTGCGGACTCAACATAATATTGCCCTCCAATCTACTGTTTATATTCTTGGATTATATCATAATTCTACAGATTTGTATATTTCATTCCACCATTTATTAAACTTAAATTTATACAATAACGTGGAATGGAGTTGACAATATGATAGAATTTGGACAAAGACTAAAATCCCTACGAAAGCAGAAAAATCTTACACAAAAACAACTTGCTGAATTAATCGGTACGCAGAACAGTATCATATCTTTTTATGAGGTTGGCGATAGAATCCCTTCCCCTGAAATCATAATAAAATTGGCACGAACTCTTCACGTTAGTACAGATTATCTGCTTGGATTAGAAAAGAATGAATCTGTAGATATTTCCAATCTATCAGAACACGATAAAAGTCTTGTTCGTTCTCTTGTCTACTCACTGTCAGAAAAGAATCAGAAATAAATTCAGGCTATGGAGCAGTTTCCATAGCCATTATTTTTCAAATTAATATTTTAATTTTGTCTACCATATCCATATCTACATATTTTGGCAGATACGGAACACACTTCATTAAATCCCGTTTTCTCATATTTGTCAGATTTCTAATGTGTTTCCAGTTCAATGTATTTCCTTCCCTCAGAATACACTTAACAGCCCACACAACCTCTCTAGCCCAGTATTCTTCCTGTGTTTCATAATGCTTTTCTATTTCTGCTTTGCATTTTGGAAGATATGATGTAATTCGTTTGCTTGGTAAATGCAACAGCTTTTCTATTGCAAATACGGTCACTTTCTTGGGTCTGTTCTTTTCATTTCCCTGTAGCTTTCTAATAGCATCTCTGACAAGTGGAAGTGTATCTTTGTCTATCTGCTGCCAGTCATAAGCCTTTATACCACATTTCAATGCTTTGCTTGATTCTTTATGATATTTCTTATACCGTTGTTCCCCAATCGCCTTTACCGTATCATAAGAAGCCCCTAATTGCCTTGCAATCTCTGGATATTTCAACCCCTGTTTATGTAAAAGATATATTTGTTCATCAAATCGCTGCTCCTGTGTCTGTTCGGGCAATTCCATTATTACCAAATCTTCAACTGGAACATTCAAAAACATAGCAAGCATACAAACCTCATACGGATTCACTCTATCATTTGTTAATACTTTCTGAATCTGCCATAATTCTGAAAAGCTGTTATCTTGCAAATTTTTATAATACTCCTGAAAATCTGCATGAAGCATAGCAATATTCCTTTGCTGTCCTCTGACAGACCTATAAGGTGTACTTTCCATTCTGGAATGAAGAAATTTACCCACTGTAACATCATTCTGGAAATCCAATTCTGATTGAAAAACTTCTGTGACATAGACAGCAGTTTTACGTTCTATATTATTCTGGCATATCACAATATCATTATTATTTTCAGGGATACAGATTTCTGCTGCTACCAATGTAGGACTTGCTTTACCGCTAATTCTCACAGCACTATTTATCAGGTAACATTTATGTATCGGACATATATTAACCCCTTGTAATTGGTGTATCCTGTGCCAGTATGCTTCCCCATATTGTTTACGGTCATTCTCTGCACATACAGGACAATATCTCAAATATCTGTCTGTATTGCCTTTTCTTTTCGGCATTGGCAGCAGATTATGATAATTTCCTTTGGTCTGTATCATTGCTGTATATGCCCGATTTCTACGCTCTTTTTGCAAGAATCTGCCATAATACGGAAACATGGTATGATTTTCTATTATCTCTGACATCGGCATTTTTTCAGTGATAGCCTGTAGCATTGGAGTGGTATATTGATTCACAAACTCTATATCTGGTCTGACAATTTTACTCTGAAATAATTCTTCTGCAACAAAAGCATATCTGACATATCCTGTCTGTATGTAATACCTTGCTAACCAACTATATACCAGCTCATCAGGATAAATTTCTGGAAGATACATTGTCATACTGACACCTCCACAACTTTATACACATTCTTCAGAAGCTTTACTACATCCAGATTTTCAGCTTTGGCTTTTTCTGCAATCTCACTGATAGAATAATTTGCCTGTTCCTCTGCCTGTTTTACAACTGCACTCTGATTCTTTTTAACACTGGCAGCAGTCTTTTTCTTTCTGGTTGTCGGTTTATTCTGAATCACTGAAGGTTGTATGTACCCATGAAGTAATGATAATCTTTGCTGATATGCTTCATTCAAAGTATCCAGATTTAGAACCTCTTTCCCTGTAAGGATTGCTATTTCCTGTGCATCGTGAATCAGGGATATTACAACAGAAACCACACCAGCAGAATGTTCATATAGCCATTCTGTAATAGCAGCGGTTATCTCTGTATGATTTTTTAAAAATTGATATTTAAAAATCACTTTGCAGAAGCTCTGGAAATATTCATCATAATTCATGGTTGTATATTGCAAGCCTACTGACCGCCTTGCAAGTTGCATAGCACTTTCAAAAAATACTGTACTTTCTGGAGTACCCACCATACAGATAGAAATACCTGAATTGTTAATGAGCTGAGTTAATGCACCTATCAGACTCTTTCCGTTTTTACTGTTCACAACATTCTGAATCTCATCTACAACCAACATTCCAATATGATTTAAAGCCACCTGTGCCACTGAACCAATCAACATATCTGTTGTTGCTCTTGCTTTAAGAGCATACTGATAATAATTGCTTCCCAATATTTCATCTACTTTTCTTAATATTTCAAACAACATTCCCTTTACCGAAGAATCAAACGGACACTGTACAATCAAACAAGGGATAATTTTTGTATATGGCTTGTCTACTTCAATAATACGATTCTCTGTAATCAATGAAATAGCTCTACTGATTGCAGAGGATTTCCCTATTCCTGAAGTACCGATAATTGTGAATGAATCAGAACCACCCAGAATACCGCTATAAGATTGCTGCTGCATTGCCTTGTAATTCTCATATCTCTGTTTTATTGCCATCTGTGTTCCCTTTTTCTGCATGGAACGAAGCAAGGCAAGATACAATTTACTATAGATTTCAAGACTCATCTGAGAAGGAATGTAAATCTGATACAGGTCTGATAATACCATCAATCTGACTGCTTGGTTCTGCTGACATATGGTTTCATCATATTCAGGAATGATAGATAATGCAGCTATAAGCTCATTCCCTGATTTCATCTCTGGCAGTTTACTTGTAAAGTCCATCATGCTTCAATCCCCCTAATATAATCAATATGGTTCTTTGTCTGTTCTCTCTGTCTGGTATTCCTGATAGATTTTATATTGACCTTATCAGGATTATTTACAGATGCAGCAATGATTTCTATAGACTGTGCAAGGTTAATCTGTGCCTGTATATTATCCGCTGTAGCAGCCTTTACAAGTTCTTTCTGACCTTTCTGCATTATTTCTACATCTGATAATTCCTTGCCCTTATATCGGCTTTCTATTAAGTCAAATCGAATATAAGAACCATTGTCAATCAACCATACCACTGATACATCATCTGGATTATAGGCAACTGTTACCTCTCCACCAGCAAGATATTTTTCTGTGAAATTCTCATGTTTATATCGCATTTTGTTTACTCTGAGTCCAAATCTGGAGAACTTACCTGTAGTCCTTGGAAGAAGGGTCAATACAATCTGTTCTTTATCAACTGTAATCAAATTAGCCCCTGTCTGTGTCTTTCCCCATTCCCAGATATTACTTGCAAAAGGCTGAATCTGATTCTGTATCATACCTTCAGTATATGGGAAATTTTCTATAATCCTCTGTGAGTTATAATAAATGATGCATCGGAGAATGACCTTTTCAAAATCTGCCATAGTAAGGCAAGCATCCTTCCTGTAATCATGCGAACCTCTCTCTTGATAATCTGGCTCTATCACACCTTTCCCCTTCAGGTGTGGCTTATAGGTGTTCTGTACTAAATCAAAGAATTTCTCCACAGCTCCTTTCAGCTCAGGTCTGTATGATGGAAGATTTACCACAGTTACCCCTAGTTCTGTTATCTGTTCAAAGTTCTCTGATTTATATTCAGACCCCATATCAGTTACAAAGATTGCTGGAAGTTTATCTGCATCCCACTGTGATTTCTCAATACTGATACCGTACTGATTGCACCACTTCTGTTTATCTGAAATGATATTTAACATTAATCCTCTTAGGGAATACACACCACCTTCCCACGATAGGGAATAACCACAACACAGAGAACTGTATGCATCTATACAAGCTGTTAATATCGGTCTGCCTACCAGATTACCAGCTTCATTAACAAGGTAAATATCACACACAGTTGCATCAAGCATCCCCATCCCAACAGAAGAAGCATATTCCTGTATGCCATCCCCTAACAATGGTCTGTTATTCTTCTGGTAGTCCTTCAATCCATCTCTTGAAATATAATAGGTCTGCATCTTTTTTGTTCTTCTGTAGAAGTATCGGAACTGATAAAATGAAGGATATTCAGGCAGCAGATTTCCCAGTGAATCACAATATTTTTCTTTCAATAATAGCGTATATGCCACAGGCAAACTGTTCTTGTGCTTGGTATAAAAGAACTTGTTTAAAGCCCACCTCATATTCTTCTCATCCTGAGATAAAACGCTTTCTTTCGCTCTCTGCTTTGATATAAGTATAGCTATATTCTGATAAACCAGATACAAACAGAGATAATATCGGATGGTCTGTTTACTGATTGAGTTTATATTAGCAAGGCTGTTTATCAGTTCTTTCCGTTTCCTCTGGTCTGATACAAAAGGCAGCAGAGGGGCAATCATTGTATATCTTTCATATGCTGTCTTTCTGCCTTCTAAATCCAAATTATCAAGGTCAATCAGAATAGTATCTGTGATTTCCTGTAATGTATCTTCAGAACAGGGAACATATTCTTTTATAGATTCTATATCCTTCCAGACTGGCATAGTTCTTTTGATACAGTCAATGATAAATACTCTGTCGGCTTCCATATCCAGAATCCTTATAAGCTGAGTGTCATTCTGTAATAGTTGATTCTTTGTAATTGTATTCTTTTGCAATTTATTCTTCATCAATGACCATCCCCCAGTCTGATACACCATGATTTAACCAGTAATCTCTTGAAGCATCCAGAAGCTTTACTGTCATAGGCTTTGTGAGAAACTTTCTAAAAACACATTCCCTGACCATCAAATCTCCATCTGCTTTGACACATACAAAGTCTGAGGTATAAGCTCCTTCTGATAAACCGTCTAACAACACATTGCATCTGATTTCCTGTATGTCGTTGTCATTCTGAAGAATATCTGCATAGTTGGATTGTATTGCATCATATGTTCTGCATACTTCCTGACTTTTACTTAAATCCTTCTTTTCACACCTTCCCTTGTAACCTTTCTTACGCATAGCAGCACCTCCTGATATTTGGCAATTCCCAAAATGGGGTAGAATCTTCCCAAAAATGTTCCCAAAAACAGATTAAATCTCCCAAAAACGTATTTCTGGGGATTTTTCTTCCCAGAAATAATATTTTGGGGAAAATGGGGAATTGCTTAAAAGTATTGATTTTACTGGGTTTTCAGAGGTTTTGTCTTAATTTATGAGTTTCCCAAAAACGGATAATAGCAAATACTCTATGTCATAGGGCAATCTCTTTCATTCTGTTTCGGGGCAAAGTTTTTATCCTTCATAGTACATAAAGCATAGAACTTTTCTTCCTCAAATATCAGAAATTGCATCCCGACTTTCTTTTATATTCTTATTGCTTCCGTTTTTAGATGTCCTCATAAAATTAAAATTTTATGTCACTTTCCAGACCTCTAAAATCCCTTAAAATAAGGCTTTTCTCCACTTTTCAAATCCTAGAAAACTGCTGCCAGATAAGAAAAAAGACCCTGACAGTCTGGAAATTCCAGACCATCAAGGTCATTCTTTATTCTAAATTGCATTTCATGTTTTCACATGATTTTTTTCATTTCACTGGCTGAAAGTTTTGCCCTGAAACTGGATAAAACTGTTTGCCCTGAAATATCTGTTTACTATTCAAACTCAATCGTTCCAGGCGGCTTACTAGTCAGATCATACATTACTCTATTAACACCCTTGACCTCATTGATGATCCTGTTCATTACCTTCTGAAGGACCTCAAATGGTATCTCTGAACAATCTGCTGTCATGAAGTCTGTTGTGTTTACAGCACGGAGTGCTACGGCGTAATCGTAGGTTCTGAAATCTCCCATACAGCCAACTGAACGCATGTTGGTCAGGGCTGCGAAGTACTGACCGAGGCTTCTGTCGAGGCCTGCCTTTGCGATCTCCTCACGGTAGATGGCGTCGGCATCCTGAACGATCTTGACCTTCTCGGCTGTGACCTCTCCGATGATTCTTATTCCAAGGCCTGGTCCTGGGAATGGCTGACGGAATACCAGGTACTCTGGGATTCCAAGCTCAAGGCCGGCCTTGCGGACCTCATCCTTGAAGAGAAGACGGAGTGGCTCCACGATCTCCTTGAAATCTACATAGTCAGGAAGTCCGCCTACGTTGTGGTGGGACTTGATGACCGCTGACTTGTCAAGGCCTGACTCGATGACGTCAGGATATATGGTTCCCTGTACGAGGAAGTCAACGGCACCGATCTTCTTGGCCTCCTCCTCGAATACACGGATGAATTCCTCGCCTATTATCTTTCTCTTTGCCTCAGGCTCGGTTACTCCGGCAAGCTTGCTGTAGAATCTGTCCTGAGCATTTACTCTGATGAAGTTCAGGTCATATGGGCCGTCCGGTCCAAATACCGCCTCAACCTCGTCGCCCTCGTTCTTACGAAGAAGGCCGTGGTCTACGAACACACATGTAAGCTGCTTGCCTATCGCCTTGGACAGGAGAACCGCAGCTACTGATGAGTCAACACCGCCTGACAGAGCGCACAGCACCTTGCCATCGCCTATCTTGGCACGGAGACTCTCTATTGTATCTTTTACAAATGAATCCATCTTCCAGTCGCCTGCACACTGGCATACATCCATGACAAATGCTCTGAGCATCTTCATACCTTCCTCGGTGTGCATAACCTCTGGGTGGAACTGAGTCGCATACAGCTTCTTCTCAGCATTCTCCATGGCTGCCACTGGGCATACAGGAGTGTAAGCTGTCTTCTTGAAGCCCTCTGGTACCTCTGCAATATAGTCTGTGTGACTCATCCAGCAGATGGTCTTGTCATTCACATCTGCAAACAGCTTGGATGTCTTGTCAACCTCAACCTCTGTTCTTCCATACTCGCTGACAGGGGCCGTGCTGACCTTGCCGCCCAGCAGATGAGCCATGAGCTGTGAACCGTAACATATTCCGAGAATAGGAATACCCAGTTCAAATATCTCCTTGCTGCAGCTAGGTGAATCGTCTTTGTATACGCTGTTTGGTCCGCCTGTGAAGATGATTCCCTTTGGATTCATCTCCTTGATCTTCTCCAGCGGCAATGTGTACGGATGTACTTCGGCATATACATTACACTCTCTTACACGTCTGGCGATCAGTTGGTTGTACTGTCCGCCAAAGTCCAATACGATAATCAGTTCCTTATCCATGTATATCTCCTTTGTTGCCTTTTATTACTTATAACAGATTTCTGAACATTTCCTAGTATAACACAATATGCAGCACTTTTGTGCTGCATATTATCTAAAAATTATGTTGTTTTAATTATTTATGCATTTTACATATACGATAGCATTCGAACAGATACTTCACTGACAAATTTATATAACGCAGTAACGTCATCTGCCCTGCCCACTCAATATTGAAATCTATTATATAACTATATTTATACCAATCTCTATCTTAATTCCTACTTCAGCTTCTCCTTCAAAACCTCAATACCCTTCTGGTACTGGCTGTCATTCTTGCCCTGGAAATCCTCATAGGTATAATCATCTGGAAGATCCACCTCAATGTCAGGCGCAACACCCTTCTTGTGGATATCGTTGTCATCGTGTGTGAAATACTTCTGTGTCGTGAGCTTGATCGCTGTGCCATCACCAAGTGGTATAACACTCTGCACGATTCCCTTACCGTAGGTATTCTTTCCTACAACAGTTGCAGCCCCGAATTCCTTGAGTGCCGATGTAAGTATCTCTGACGCACTGGCACTGTACTCATTTGTCAGGACTACCATAGGCATATCGAGGTATTCATCATCTGTCGATTTATACTCGTCCACAACCTTGCCGGTCTTGTCCTTGATGGACACTATGGTTCCTTCTGGGAGCAGATAGTCGCAAATGTTTACGACCGTGGTGAGCATTCCACCCGGATCACTTCTGACATCGATCATCAGTGCCTGCATGCCCTCATTCTTGAGCTCCTCAACTGCCTTCTGGAAAAGCTCGTCTGTGTTGTCTATGAACTGCGTGATCCTCACATATCCGATCTTGTCGTCTATCATAAATGATGATACCGTACTGTACTCAACGATCTCCCTGGTGATGGTGACATCGTGGTAAGCCTTATCACGCTCCCTGTATATCTTCAGCGTAACATCAGTTCCAGCATCGCCTCTTATGAGTGATACGAGGTAGTCAAGATCATCGTCTGTAGTGATCTCGTGATCATCTATCTGTACAATAATGTCATCAGGCTGTATATCCACCTTCTCAGCCGGTGCACCCTCAAGGATATTTACCGCATGGACATATCCCGTATCCTCATCCTTGCTGACCGTAACTCCGATTCCGGCATACTCACCTGAATCATCCTCCTGCAGCTTGGCATACTCTTCCTTGGTGTAATACTGTGCATACGGATCGTCAAGGGATTCCATTATACCCTTGTATATGCCCTCCCTGATCGTATCATCGTCAATATCATTGTAATAATAATTGTCTATGATACTCTCGATCTTCTCTGTCTTGTCAAGTACGTCCGCATCCAACAGATTGCCATCATAGGTTATCTTGGTGGAACTGCCGGTTTTGCCGCTGAGTGTGCCACTGAACACACCTGATGTACCGCAGCCCGTCAGACCGATCACCGTACTTGCCAGCACCGCTGTCACTACTGTCTTCTTCAACATTTTCCTCATATCATTATCTCCTAACCTTGTATTGCCATCAAATACCTGAATCTCTCCATATCCCCTGCCCGGTCTACTGTCCAAGGAAGTCATGCGGATTGACATACGTTCCGTCTATCGACACGCCAAAATGGCAATGCGGACCTGTCGACACACCCGTACTTCCTGCCTTTGCTATGACCTGACCTTTCACAACCTTGTCGCCAACATTTACACATAGCTGTGAGTTGTGCATATATACCGTACATATTCCGCCGCCGTGGCTGATCATGACCATGTTGCCACCGCCGCCATTGTAGCAGGACATCACGACTGTGCCGGCCTCCGCCGCAACAATATCTGTTCCATAATCACAGCCTATATCAAGTCCCTGATGATATGTACTTGCTCCCGCTGTAGGAGCATCTCGGTAACCAAATTCATCCGTGATAACACCTCCGGTCGATACCGGCCACATGAATTTGCCCTTATATTTGGAGGTGTCGTATACCTTTCCATCTTTCGTATACGCACCCGTACCATTTGCATTTGCCTTGCCCATCTCCTGTCTGGATATCTCCGCGATACGTCTCTCGGCTTCCTCACGGGCCACAGTGAACTTGTTCATCAACGACTTCTGGGCTTCTATATCACCATCATATCTGGTGATCTCTTCCTGCTTCTGATCTATAATGGTCTGCAGTTCAGCCTCGTTACTCTCCAGATCCGTCTTGACCGACTCCACCTGTCTGAGGTCAGATTCAAGCTGCGCCTCATAATTGGCTATATCTGTCTTGGTCTTGATCAGCTTTGCAAGCTGCCTCTGATCGTATTCCGATATCTGGTCTATATACTCTGATTTGTTCAGGAGATCGCTGAATGATATGGATGTGAGCAGGGCATCGACATATTCCGTCTCCCCCTCCTCATACAGATACTGTATTCTCTGCTTCATCGCCTCATACTGCTCATCCTCTGCCTTCTGAGCTTCATCCAGACTTTTCTGAGTTGTGTCTATCTCCGTCTGGAGCTCGTCTGTCTGCTCCTGCAGGCTCGTTATCTGAGTCTGGACGGATGTCATCTTGGCATCCAGATCCGCAACGTCCTGAACGATCTTGTTCTGCTGTTCCTCCAGAGAATCCAGAACGTCCTTGGCATTCTTCTCGTTTTCACTGGCATCATCCTTCTGACGCTCAGCCTCTTCCTTCGTCATGGCATATGCCATATTTCCCCCGGTCTGAGACGCAGCCATGCCCCCCATGACTACACATCCCGCAACAAGCAATGCCATCCTTCTGATATTCCCTTTTACATTGACTTTCTTTTTCATAATCTACTACTCCTTGTTATCCCCATCTAACAATTAACTAGTATATCTTACGTCGTCGTGCGTGAGCGCGATGACCTGCGCACGCATCAGCGTGCTTCATTATATTATATCGCCTGCCGGCTCAATGAGGGCATTCGCATTATGACGTCTTGCGCAAGCGCATCCGTCGCAATGCTCATTATATCATACTCTCAAATGCTTCCTCGTGGTAAGGATACTTCCTACCAGTCCAACACCGATACCAAGCACAAGTCCAACCGGTATCATGGTCTTGAACAGGTCATGCTGGCTCACAAATGCAAACAGCGTTGTGACAACCTTAAATCTTCCGGCAACATATGTCAGTATCTTATCATACATGTAGTACAGAAGGACCAGAGGTATAGCCGAACCGACCGCACCTATGATCACACCCTCTATGATGAACGGCGCCCGTACAAATACATTTGTCGCACCGATCAGCTTCATGATCCCTATCTCTTCCTTTCGCACCGTGATACCTATGGTGATAGTGTTGCTTATAAGGAAGATAGATACCAGCATCAGTATCACAACTATTCCTATGGATGCATATCCGACAAGGGATGACAGTGTCGTGATGCTGTCCGCAGTCACGTCAGAGCTCTTGACCTTTCTGACTCCTGAAAGCCCCTGGGCAAATGCCACGAACTCCGGCTGTCTGGCCACATCCTTGAGCGTAACCTCATATGAGGCCGAATTCTTAAGTGGATTGTCCTCGCCAAATGCATTCTTTGCCGCCTGTGGATCATCGTAGTTCTGCTCAACAAATTTATTCCATGCGTCATCCGCCGACACGTAATCCATCGTGTTTACATAATCCAGAGTTCTTATCTGTGATCCGATAAGCTGTATCGTGTCGTCCGACACATCCTCGTCAAAGAACACTGATATTGTAACTGTATTCTCAAGCTCCTGCATACCGGACTGAAAGTTTACAACTACCGCATATATGATTCCAAAGAGGAACAGACATGATATGATGGTTCCCAGTGATGCAAGTGAGAACAGTATGTTTC
>OJMO01000958.1_pt1 | contig 19188 bp, 19 predicted proteins | sample 1597241 | NCBI WGS metagenome assembly OJMO01 (sample SAMEA2452129, study PRJEB22498) | human gut metagenome | biome: human feces; feature: human gut; material: feces | place: Australia | collected 2012 | reverse complement strand
GGTCAGCGGACTTGACGCATCGGCTTTATTATCCAGTACCCGTCCCGGTCCCGCAAGGTATGCGGCCCTTCCTGCCTCTATAGCGGCTTTAAACGCAGACGCCATCAGAGCTACGTTTCCGGCCGTCGCTATTGCAGTATTCGCCATAACAGCGGCACAGCCCATTTCCATTGCTTCGCATGCCTGAGAAGGTCTGCCGATTCCCGCGTCAACTATAATCGGAAGATTTATTTCATTTATCAGTATTTTTATAAAATCTTTGGTCGCAAGTCCCTTATTGCTTCCTATCGGAGAAGCAAGCGGCATTACGGCGGCAGCTCCGGCTTCCGCCAGGGCTCTTGCCGCGTTAAGATCAGGGTACATATAGGGCATAACGATAAATCCTTCCTTTGCCAGCATTTCAGTAGCCCTGACAGTTTCAAAGTTATCCGGCAGAAGATATTTCGTATCCCTTATTACCTCAACCTTTACAAAATCGCCGCAGCCCAGTTCCCTGGCAAGACGCGCTATCTTAAGCGCTTCCTCAGCTGTTCTGGCTCCGCTGGTATTGGGAAGCAGGGTTATACCCTCGGGGATATAATCAACAATACTGTCGCTGCTTCCCGCGTCAGCGCGCCTAACCGCAATAGTTGCCATTTCAACTCCGGCATTTTCAATAACCGACTTAGTCATATCCATAGAAAACTTGCCCGAACCAAGAATAAAACGCGAATTAAATTCATGTCCGCCTATAATAAGCTTATCATTATTCATATCAATTTCTCCTTATATTTCACGGCTCTTCAATTCCCATAATGAGCCTTAATATCATATTTGCCTGATGTCCCGCGCAGACCGATACCCTCGGAGCCATAAGTCCGTTACCGGGCCGAGCCTCGCTTTCGCTGTCCCCGCATATATAAAGATTCCGCAATGCCTTAACGGTTTCAATTCTATTTGAGCTTTCAAATCCAGCCATTCCTGATCCGCAGACAAGCTTTTTGTCAGGCAATTCAGTCAGAACTGTTTCTGCAAGCATAGCTTTTGCCTCAGGATTATCAAAGGCTTCGCATATATAATCGCAGTCGTTTAATAGCTCCGCCAAATTTTCACGAGTTATTCTTGCATTTACGCCCTCGGCCTGAATAAACGGGTTTATTTCTCTAATCTGCTCATAAAGAGCGTCCGTTTTGAACATTCCCAGATGCCTTACATAATAATTTTGCCTGTTTAGGTTACTTGGCTCAACCACGTCAAAATCAATAAGCCTTAAAAATCCGATGCCCGTCCTTGCAAGCATTACCGCTATATTAGAGCCGAGTCCTCCGAGTCCGCATACCGCAACCCTTGCTTTCTTTACTCTTTCATGAACCTCCGGTGTATGCCTTGCCGCCATCATGCTTTCAAGCTCTTCATGCGGCGGCATAACGCCTTTTTTTATTATACCGATCGTATCGCCGTCATGAATAACCATATCGTCATTTGTCTGAAATCCGTTTAAAATAGCAATGCAGTCAGGTGAAAATCTTACGTCCCTCAGCTCAAACAAGGTTTTTAAATCCGTGTATTCCGGCCTTCCGTTTAAAATAATCCTCATATCAGCCGCCTCCGACAAAGCTTACAACCTCAAGACTGTCTTCATCGCATATTATCGTATTGCCGTATTCTGCCTTAGGCACTATATTTCCGTTTTTCATAACGGCTATTTTTTTTATATCAAAACCTCTTTCCTCCATCAAAAGGTCCAATGCCACAGGCTTTTCAATCGATGTTTCCTTTCCGTTTATCTTCATTTTTTCCTCCTTATAATAACTTTTTTTGAAAAAATGCAAAAAAAGGGCTGCACCCGCGGTGGTGCACCCCTTTCGTTCCGAAGATAAATTCTATAAAATTTACGATGTTATTATACTACATTATTTTATGTTTGTCAACTGTTTAATTCAGGAAATGAAAATTCCGGCACAATATATTTGATTCAACTCACATCTACAAGTAAAAAAATATAAATTATTGCATTTACCTCCGTGTTATGATATAATTTAGACGATTGTTATATGAACGGAGATCTTGAAAATGCTTGTAAACTTAATAAATATAAATAAATTCTATAACGGAAAACAGATACTTAAAAACATAAATCTCTGTATTGACGAAAGAGACAGAATCGGACTCATAGGTATAAACGGCTGTGGAAAGACAACACTGCTGCGTATTCTGACCGGTAAAGAATTACCCGACAGGTCTACCGAAAAGGACGGTATCGTATCCATGGCTTCCAAGACCTCTATAGGTTATCTGGAGCAGATGTCAGGTCTTGACGGGAAAAGCGCCGTCATAGAGGAAATGAAAGACGTATTCAGCCATCTGGACTCCGTGCTTGAGCGCATGAAGCAGCTTGAGCTTCAAATGAAAAACGATGAGTTTATTTCCGAGGACGTTTCAGAGGAGTATTCAAAGCTTGCGGCATATTATGAGGCTAACGACGGTTATACCTCAGAGGTTAAAATCAAAACCGTTCTCAACGGAATGGGATTTTCAGAAAGCGATTACAACCGTGAAATAAGCAGTTTCAGCGGCGGAGAAAAAACTCGTCTTGCAATTGCCAAGCTTCTTCTCGAAGAACCAAATCTTCTTATTCTGGACGAGCCAACTAACCATCTTGATTTCAAGACTATCCTATGGCTTGAGGACTATCTGAAGGATTACAAAGGAGCCTTGCTCATAGTTTCACATGACAGATATTTTCTCGATAGAATTGTAACGTCTGTTTGCGAAATAGAAACGGGTATTCTTGCTCGTTATAAGGGAAATTATACAGCCTTTACCCGTCAGAAGAAGGAAAACGTCGCCAGACAAATGAAGGAATATGAAGCTCAGCAGAAGGAAATAGCCAAAATGGAGGACTTCATAGCAAAAAACAAAGTCAGGGCTTCTACGGCCAACAGCGCTAAAAGCAGAGAAAAAGCGCTTGAACGTATGGAGCTTATAGAAAAACCTATTTTTGCCGCAAACAACGCAAAAATACGCTTTGAATATGCCGTTACTCCGCCTTTTGATATTCTAAGCGTAAAAGACGTAGATATTACTGTCGGTAACGGAGCTGATAAAAAGACTCTGGCCGAGCATATCAGCTTTGAGATCAAGCGGGGAGAAAAGCTGGGAATAATCGGCGATAATGGAATAGGTAAATCTACATTCCTGAAGATAATACAGGGCATGCTTTCCCATTCCGGCAGAATAAGATGGGCGTCAAATGTCAGAATTTCATATTTTGAACAGGAAAGCGCCAATCTTGATCCTTATAATACGGTCATGGACGAACTTCACAGACACTATCCCATACTTACAGACCTTGATATACGTTCCTTGCTGGGAAGGGTAGGTATAACGGGAGAAAACGTATTCAAGGAAACCGGAGTTATCAGCGGAGGCGAGAGAGCCAAGGTATGCTTTGCTTTGATGACGCTTGAAAAAGGAAACGTTTTAATTCTCGACGAGCCGACCAATCATCTTGATCTTGACGCCAAGGAAGCGATTGAACATGCCCTTGACGAATTTGACGGAACAGTCATCTTCGTATCGCATGACAGATACCTTTTAAATAAAATTGCCGGAAAAATCCTTGAAATAAAAAGCGGAGGCGCCGAATTATTTAACGGAGGTTTTGATTATTATCTTGATATATCAAATAAACGCCGTTTGGCTAAGCAGCAGCTATCGGACGAAGAAAAATCACGAAAAGCGGCAGAGCTTGCCGCTGAAAAAAATATCAAAGCATATAAATCCAAGGAACAGCGAAGTATAGAGGCAAAGAAAAGAAACAGAATAAAGGAGCTTGAGGAGAGCATAGAAAATATTCAAAAAGAGCTTGACGCTTTGCAAGCTGAAATAACCTTTGAGGAGGTATATTCAGACTTTGAGCTTATGAGTAGCAAATGCAGTATGATTGACGAGCTGAAAAAAAAGGCTGACGAAATGTTCGATGAAATTGTGGAGCTAAGCGAATGATACTAATCGGTCTTTAATTCAGAAACCACTCCCTTCAAAGCATAAAAAGTCGGGAGAAAACATTTTTTTAATGCTATAATACAGTCACAGTCAAGGATAAGGATGGTGCTGACATGACAAGCTGGTCAGAGGGAATTCAAAGCGCTATTAGCTATATTGAAGATAATATCACTGAAAGATTAGCAATAAGCGATATAGCGGCAAAAGCGTATGTATCAGAATATCACTTTCAAAGAATCTTCCGTATTCTGTGCGGTTTTACCGTGGGTGAATATATAAGAAACCGTCGGCTTACCATAGCGGCTCAGGAGCTTTCCTCAACGGACTCTAAAGTTATTGACATCGCTTTAAAATACGGCTATGACTCTCCCGACAGCTTTGCCAGAGCGTTTGTCAGGTTTCACGGCGTATCCCCCTCGGCTGCAAAGGAAAAAGGAGCAAAACTTAACTCGTTCGCTCCTTTAAGAATTAAATTAACATTGGAGGGCGGTTCTATGATAGAATACAGAATTGTTGAAAAGGCGGCTTTTACAATTATGGGTAAAGCCAAAAGGTTCAGTTTTGAAAACAGCTACAAAGAAATACCTAAGTACTGGGACGAACACATGAAAAGCGGCGAAAATAATATAGTATGCGGAATGTACGGAATTTGCTTTGACGGCGACAAGGAAGGCTTCGAATATCTTATAGCCGATAACTATATTCCTTGGAATGAAGTACCGGACGGTTATGTAACAAGAACTATCCCGCAAGGTACTTGGGCGGTATTTCCATGCAGAGGCGAGCTTCCTGACGCGCTTCAGAAAGTAAATACAAAAATCTGGAACGAATGGCTGCCAAACTGTAAAAATTATAAGCTTGCAGGAAATTACAATATTGAAATGTATACTCCCCCCTGTGAGAATCCCAAAGATACTTACAGCGAAATTTGGGTGCCTGTGGAAAAAATAAAATAAAAAAAGGAATCGGTTAAACCGATTCCTTTTTTGTCTACTTAAATCCAAGTCTTATAGGAGTTTTATCGAGCATAAAGGCAGCAACGCAAAACAGCGCGCCTGACGCCGCCCCCTGTATAATATTTGCCGGTACCGTATTAAAAAACTGTGCGGCAGGATTTCCATATAATATAACTGCTGCGGCATAATACCCTACAACGGTAACTATGCATGATACGGCAGACGCTGTTACCGTCTTAAAACAAAGCATTTTTTCGTGCTTACCCAATACATAAAAGCATAAAGCATTAAGCGATTTTATTACAAGCGTAGGTATAATATAAATTGGATAACCTGAAATCAGGTCCGCCATAGCGCCGCCTATTCCCGCCGCCGCTACACCGTAAGGCAAAGGAAGAATACAGGCCGCTATATAAATTATACTGTCGCCTATGTGGATATATCCGTTAGCAGCCGGAATATGTAGAATAAAAGCAGTAGTAACACATATCATAGCGGCAAATAAACCGGTAAAAACTAATTTTCCTAATTTTTTGCTGTTCATATTTAAAAGCTCTCCTAAAAATCATCTGAAATAACTGCTTAAATAGTGAAGAATAGGTTCAAAAACCACGCCCTCCTGTAAAGGAGCGCCTGCCGTTACCGTATACTCTATTGATTTGGAAATAAAATCCCCCGCAATTTGCACTGCTTCGGCAAGAGGTTTTCCTTTAAGCAAAAAAGCCGTAACCACCGACGCAAAAATATCTCCGGTACCGGAATATATCCTTGATTCCCTATGAACATAATCAAAATAGAATTCGTTTGAATCATAGGTCATATTAACGATATTTTCAGCTCTTGCAATTCCGGTCAGAACTATGCGGCCGACGCCCATATCCTCAAGACGATACGCCAGCTCCTTTGCAAAGCTGTCCGAAATTTCTTCTCCCGAATATTCGGCTCCTGTGAGAAAGCATGCCTCCGTAATATTAGGAGTTATCAAGTCTGCACAGGCGGCAAGCTTCTTCATCCGACGGTGCATTTCACTTGTATAGGTTGAATACAGCCTGCCACCGTCCCCCATAACCGGATCAATTATAACATTTATATCCGGATTTTTTTTCTTTCGGTTTAAAATAAATTCCTCAACAATTCTTATCTGATCGGACGAGCCTAAGAATCCGCTATATATCCCATCAAATTCAAGCTTATCCCAATCCCGAAGATAAGGCGTCATAGACGACGTCATATCCTTGAAATAAAATGACGGAAAGCCGGTATGCTTTGACAATACAGCCGTCGGAACAGGACAGGCCTGTACTCCTGCAGCCGGCAGAACCGCCAGAGCCGTGGTAAGAGAGCACCTTCCGAATCCCGATATATCGTTTATGCAAGCTGCTCTGGGTATTCTCATATTTTTTTCTCCTCCGGCTGATGATTGACAATAAACGAATAAATGCCGCTTCTTGAAAAGCCCGTTTCCTTGGCGGCCTTCCTGCATGCCTCCGAAAGCTTCATACCGTCGTCGGCATATTCAGAGGCGAGAGCAGACGCTGTTTCCAAGGTATAGCCGTCAGAAATATCCCTGCGTTCAGCCCCCTCCAATACAAGCACATATTCACCCTTCGGGCTATTATTTTCATAATATAAGATCGCCTCTGAGACCGTCATTCTCAAAACTTCCTCATATACCTTTGTCAGTTCACGGCATAACGAAATTCTTCGGTCCCCAAAATACTTTAAAAAGTCATTCAAAGTATTAATCAGCTTATGGGGAGCTTCATAAAAAATAAGCGTGCGGGTTTCGTCCTTTAAACTAAGAAGATGATCGCTGCGCTGTTTTTTATTTACCGATAGAAATCCTTCAAATGCAAATCTTGAAGTATTCAGACCGGACACCGCAAGAGCAGAAACAACTGCGCTCGGTCCGGGTACCACTTTAACATTAATTCCACTTTCAGCGCAAAGCCTTACCAGTTCCTCTCCGGGATCGGAAATACACGGCATACCGGCGTCTGTAACCACAGCGGCGTTTTCTCCGCCTTTAATCCGTGATATAATATTCTCAGCGCAATTTAAGGTACTATGTCCATGATAGCTTATAAGCTGCTTTTTTATATCGTATCTGTTGAGAAGTTTAAGCGTTACTCTCGTATCCTCAGCCGCTATAAAATCCACATCTTCAAGGGTTTTAAGCTGCCTTAAAGTAATATCATCCATATTTCCAATCGGCGTGCCCACAACGTAAAGCGTACCGGTCATTTTATTCAGCCCCCTCTTCAAGTCCGAATGAATAAATTTTCTGCATCTCGTCAGTGTATCCGTTTTCAGTCCATACATAAAGCTGCGGAAGCACTTTTAGATACGGTTTCGAGCCTTTTTTCCCCTCTATTAGAAAAAGCCACGGCGCGCTTTGAGGGTTTTTACTCACAAACCGCAGTCTTTTAGGCTCCATATCATTTTTTTTCATGGCGTCTATCACATCGCAAAGTCTTTCGGGACGGTTGCAAAGACAAAGACGTCCGCCGAACTTAAGCAGCCTGGACGCCGCACGGCAAACATCATAAATATTGCACATAATCTCATGACGGGCAATTCTATGAGCGTCAAGCTCGCTTTCGATACCTGAATCCGCCGCTTTATACGGCGGATTACATGTCACAAGGCTGCATTTTCCCAGAGGCGCTCCTTCCCAAAGCTCCTTTAAATCAGCGTTAACAGGTACTATTGTTTCCACGCCGCTTTTTTCAATGCTCATTTTTAACTGTTCAACGGCTTTTTTCTGAATGTCCAGCGCAAAGGTTACCTTAGGAGGTTTTACTCTCTGCATTATCATTGGAATTATGCCGCACCCGGTTCCAAGATCGCAGGCAATATCGTTAGCTTTATATTCGCAAAAATGAGTCAGAAGAAATGCGTCCGTACCGAATCCATGCTCTTCGCTTACACAAATACTTAGCTTTTCCGACAGCTTTTCAAATTTCATCTAATAAACAATCCTTTATAAAAATACTTTTATTAATATAACATAAAACGGATCAGATTTCAACATTTAATGTAAAAGCCCGTAAAAAGGACGCTGAAAACGCGTCCTTTTCGTTATTTATATTCACACCTGAAATCCGTAAACACAGCCGTATTGCCGCCTGCCGCATACAATCCGATTATGACACCGGTAAATCCGCCGGAAACCTCGCTGGATAAATATTTGGTCTGAGCGCTTCCAAGAAAGCGATCAGCGCCATCGTATTTGACAAAAAAGCTGTAATTCATATTATCCATTCGAATAATAAGCTCCGCTTCAGTCTGATTCAGACTAACCGTTTCCTGTATATGCTTTATTCCTCCTATATTCAATCTGAGCAGTATTTCAATATCTTCTCCGATTTTTCTTAACGCAATATCGTAATGCTCCAATTCGTTCATATATAAGGCGATACCCGCTTCACCGGAATCAATTCTGACTTTGCAGCAAATCTCTCCGCAGAAATCGCGCTGACGAAGTCCTATAAATGTAGGAGAATCTATATCGCTCAATGTGATATCAGAGCCGTGCAAAACAGCTTTATCATCATAAAGCTCATAGCTGCTGTCCTTCGGATGTCTCAGGTAACACCAGTCAATATTCCATTGCGTATTTTCAAAGGTATAAAGCTTCTTTTCATTTTGCTCAAATTCACCGTATATCTCATAGCCTTCGTCGGTTGTCCCGTCCGCTCCGGCGGAAAACCATCCCTGCCCGTCAAAGCATACCGGCGTAAGAAATACTTCCCTGCCCAGATGATGATACGGCATCCACATACCTGATTGTCTGAACCCAAGACTAAGTATATGCCAATCTCCGTGTTTATCCTGAACAAGATCTCCGTGACCAATTCCCTGAATTATAAAAGGAGCCTTATTTCTGTTTGTAAGTACAGGATTATGAGGATAATTTTCAAAATCTCCCCAGACCGACCGTCCCCTCGCATAGGTAATCATGTGACCGTATTCAGTTCCGCCCTCGGCCGCCATAAGATAATAATAGTCGTTTATTTTATACATATGCGGACTTTCAAGATACCTTCCGCCGGAGCCTTGCCAAATGCATTTGCTTTCAGTAAGCTTTTTTCCGTCAGTTATATTTATCTCGCACTGAATAACTCCGTTTCTGCCAAGACTGTCTGTCCCGTTGCTCATAAAATACGTCCTGCCGTCCTCAAAATACAAGGACGGATCAATACCTCCCTGATCGACGAAAACAGGATCGGACCATTCTCCGTAAATATCTTCCGTATATACATAAAAATTCTGGCGGGTAGTATCGTTTGTAGTTACCATATAGAATCTTTTGCCGTCAAATCTTATAGTCGGAGCGAAAACGCCTCCGCTGCTGTTTATTTTATCCAGCATAACCTGATCTTTGCGGGTAAGCACATGTCCGATCTGATTCCAGTTCACAAGATCGCTGCTTTCGAAAAGAGGCACTCCCGGAAAATACTGAAAGCTGCTGCATACCATATAATACCTTCCGTTTGCATAGCATACGCTGGGATCAGGATAAAATCCCTTTAATACCGGATTTTTATATCTCATAAACGTCCCCCGTACAATTTAATAATTTCCTGAAGTATCTTCCATTATCTTGAATTCTATGTCAAAATATGTGATTTTGAGCTCATCGTCTATTCTGGCGCATTTTGCTTTTAAAACATCTCCGGCTTTCTTGCCTTCAAGGATAAGACTTAGCTCGTCGTAATTATGAACCTCTACGCCGTTAATTGATAGAATAAAATCATCTGTCTTTAGCTCCGTATTGGACACGTCGCAATCCTCGCTGATATCGGTCACCCACAATCCGTTTAGCTTTTCAGGAAGCTTTCTGCCGTATTTTTCCTTAAAAACCGAAAGCGTATATTCATTATCCATTGAATAGAATGTTATTCCTATTTTTATTCTGCCGCTTACATAACCCTGAGAAATAAGCTCTTCTATAACAGGCTTGGCCTCGTTAATAGTTATTGCAAAGCCGAGACCTTCATAGCTTGAGCTTACATATTTAGAAGAAGTTATGCCTATGACCTGACCGTACATATTAACCAAGGCGCCTCCGGAATTTCCTGGGCTTATTGCGGCGTTAGTCTGTATACAGTCCATTTCAAATCCGGTTGAATCCGCTTTGATTTTCCTGTTAAGACCGGAAACTATACCGTCGGTAATTGAACCTGTCAGCCCGGCAGGGTTTCCGATTGCCGCAACTCTCTCTCCAAGCGCCGTTTCATCGGAATCGCCAAGTTCGGCGGCAGGCAGATTATCAGCCTTTATCTTGATTACCGCTATATCTGTTTTAGCGTCGCGGCCGACTATTTCCGCTTCAAACTGCTTATCATTATATGTGTTTACAATAAAACTGTCCGGCTTCTCAAGCTCCGATTCATCAAGCAATGAATACTGAGAGCCTTCAAGCACATGAGTATTTGTAACGATATAACCGTCTTGAGTTATTATAATTCCTGAACCGCTTCCTATCATAATATCAGGATTAGAGCTGCTGTAAGTATAAATCTCCACTATCTGAGGCCTTATAAATTCCGCAAGCCCCTCGGTAGTATATTTTCCGTTTTCATCACGGTAATCAGAGTCCTTTGAGGCTTCGGGCTTATTCTGAGTCTCAAGCTCGATATCGGTATTAATATTATTATAAGCCTTGTTATAGATTATGCTGCCCTGACGGACATCTGAATAAATACAATAAACTGTCAGAGCAGAAATAACCGCAAAAATAAGTAAAAGCAGGACAACTATTAATACGTTTGACCGTTTCTGTTTTCCGGCGTTTTCATTTCCGGTTATCTCGGCATTCTGAAAATTGTCCGAATATTTAATCTCTGATATCTCCTCTCTTTCCTTTTCACCGCTTTCACTGCTGAATAAATCTTCCTTTTCATCCATATCGGTACAGAAACCTCCTTATTCAGCGATAAAATCTCTCGGAAATGTCAGCATAAATTCCGTGAATCTTCCCTCTTCGCTGCTTATCGTTATATTGCCGTGATGCTGATTGACAAATTTTCTTACTATAGATAATCCTAAACCTACTCCGTCGGGATTATCGCTTCTCGAATAATCTGATTTAAAAAAACGGTCAAAAACATGTGCGAGATCCTTTTTCGGTATTCCGCTGCCGCTGTTGTTTATAAAAAAATGAATATTTCCGTCGCAATAATCTATAGCGATGGTAATCATACCATTATAATCGACAAATTTTACGGCGTTTTCAAATAAATTATAGAATACCTGGTGCAAAAGTATCCTGTCTCCGCTGACCAGTATCTCAGGATAGCTTATGCTTATAATATTAATATGCTTTTCTTCAATTCTTTTTTCAAACATAAATATTATTTCCGCTAAAACCTCTATTATGTTGAATTGTTCAATTTTAAGCGTGATTTTTCCCGCTTCTATATTAGACGTATTCAGCATATTTTTAATAATCTGCTGCATTCTGTTGGTTTCATTAAGCACCTTAACAAGATATTTATATCTGTGTTCCGCGTCTATCGTTCCGTCGAGCACTGCTCCGAGAAAGCCCTTGATAACAGTAAGCGGCGTTTTAAGCTCATGAGATATATTCGAAACAAATTCAACCATATGCTTATCGCTGTAATTAAGTCTTTCCTGAAGAGCCCTGATTGCCTTAAGAAGCGGCTCATACTGCGGCAGCACCTTTTTGGGAAGCGCTATTTCCGCATATTCTCCCACATAACCGGAGCCGCAGTTCTTTTCTATCTGAAGCACATATTTATACTTATGGTAATTATAAATACAAAGAGTAACAGAAAATACCGCCGTAAGAACCAATAATAACAGCAATAGAATATTTACGGTTTTGTCAGTATGCTCTGATATTATACCGTATGGCATTACGCAGGCTACATAAACCTCAAATGGTTCAAATTCCACCTCAAATTTTTCCATATATGAAACATTTGTAACAGGGTTTATATCGTATTGGATAGCGTCGCCGAATTTCCAGTCAGAATGCTGATAATATTCTTTATTGCAAGAATTAGAAATAATTAAATCTCCATGTTTATCATAAATATATATATCCATATTTAGATTCTTGCTATAAATTTCAAGCATACTGCCGTTTAATTCATTATTTTTGTTGACTTCATTTTCAAAATCATCAAGTATAAGCTTCGCCGAATTTTCCGAATTGTGCAAAACGGTGTCCTTTAACGACAAATAGCTCTGAAAAATTAAAACAAGACCCGTAAAAAGAACACAGAAAAATATTATGCCGATTATGAAAAAATAATGCCGAAGAAGATTTTTGGTCATATTATCTCCGTTCAGCCGGCATTAGCCGGCAATTAAAATGTAAATCATGCAACGATCAATTTTCAGCATTACGATTCCTTAATTTCGTTTAATTCAAATTTATATCCGACTCCCCATACAGTCGTAAGATCCCATTGCTTGGAAATTCCGCAAAGCTTTCCTCTCAAGCGCTTGATATGAACGTCAATAGTTCTGGAATCTCCGTAATAATCAAATCCCCAGATTTCGTCAAGAAGCTGATCTCTTGTAAAAACTCTGTTAGGATTGGAAGCAAGATAAAATAAAAGCTCGATTTCTTTAGGCGGAGCGTCAATTACCTTTCCGCCCGCCTTAAGCACATACCTCGTCAGATTAATCGAAAGCTTATCATAATGAACCTCCTGCATCTCAACAGGCTTAGGAAGCTTCCCGGAACGTCTGGCAACAGCCTTGATCCTTGCGAGAACCTCTTTTGTATCAAACGGCTTGACTATATAATCGTCGGCGCCCAGCTCAAGCCCCAGAACCTTATCGAAGATTTCACTTTTTGCGGTCAGCATAATTATAGGCGTATCGGACGCTTTTCTTATCTCCTTGCATATCTGCCATCCGTCCATGCCCGGCAGCATTATATCAAGCAGAACAATATCCGGATTAAGCGAATTGAATTTTACCATCGCCTCGTTGCCCTCGTTTGAAATTATAGTGCTGTAGCCTTCCTTTTCAAGATAAACTCTCAATAAATCGCATATGTTCTTATCATCATCAACTATTAAAACCTTTTCAAGCGGCATAACATACCTCCCCCATATCTAAGCTAAAAAACGCTCAGAAAAATAAAAAAAATAAAATTTATTCTATATACATTTAATAATATCAAATATTCGACAGTTTGTAAATACCCTTAAGAAATTTTTTCAGAAAAATTTGTTTCGCCAATATTAATTTTGCACAGTTTAGATTCTAAATCTGACATATATTTGTGCACAGATACAAAAATTGTAATTATATTCAAAACATACTTGATTTTTCATAAAAAGTTGGTAAAATAGTAATTAGCACTCAAGGAGTTTGAGTGCTAACCAAATCAATAATTTTTTTCAGGAGGAATAAATATGAATATCAAGCCATTGGCAGACAGAATTGTCATTAAAATGACAGAAGCGGAAGAAACCACAAAAAGCGGTCTTATTCTTGCTTCGGCTTCAAAGGAAAAGCCGCAGATCGCAGAAGTTGTCGCCGTTGGTCCCGGCGGAATGGTTGACGGCGAAAAGATAGATATGTATCTTAAAGTAGGCGACAAGGTTCTGCTCAGCAAATATGCCGGAACAGAAGTCAAGGTTGACGATGTTGAATATACAATCCTCCGTCAGTCTGAAGTTTTGGCAATAGTTGAATAATCGGAATAAATCATATTATAAAAAAGGAGTCTGATATTTATGGCAAAGGATATTAAATACGGAGAAGAAGCAAGAAAATCCCTTCAGACAGGCATTGACAAGCTTGCCGATACTGTTAAAATAACGCTTGGTCCTAAGGGAAGAAACGTTGTTCTCGATAAAAAATTCGGCGCTCCGCTGATTACTAACGACGGCGTAACAATAGCTAAGGAAATCGAGCTTGAGGACGCGTTCGAGAACATGGGCGCGCAGCTCATCCGCGAAGTGAGCACCAAGACCAACGACGTCGCGGGCGACGGCACCACCACCGCCACCCTGCTGGCGCAGGCGCTGGTACGGGAGGGCATGAAGAATGTGACCGCCGGCGCTAACCCCATGATCGTGAAGAAGGGCATGCAGAAGGCCGTGGATGCCGCTGTGGCTTCCATAGTGGAGCACAGCCAGAAGGTGAGCGGCAGCGATGATATTGCCCGTGTTGCTACCATTTCCTCCGGGGATGAGGCCATTGGTAAGCTGATTGCGGATGCGATGGAGAAGGTTTCGGCCGACGGTGTTATCACCCTGGAGGAGAGCAAGACCGCTGAGACTTACAGCGAAGTAGTGGAAGGTATGCAGTTCGACCGCGGCTACATCACCCCCTACATGGTGACCGATACCGAGAAGATGGAAGCTGTCATTGATGATGCTTACATCCTCATCACCGATAAGAAGATCGCTTCCATCCAGGAGATCCTGCCGCTGCTGGAGGAGATTGTGAAGGCCGGCAAGAAGCTGGTCATTATCGCTGAGGACATCGAGGGTGAAGCCCTTTCCACCATCATCGTCAATAAGCTGCGCGGCACCTTTATCTTCAGAAACAGCAAGCATGGCCTGCCCTGCTTTGGTTTTATTTACAAAAAGAGTCAAGCCGATCATGATGACAATACAGGACAAAATGGTTACGATGGTTTCTCCACTAATGGTAATCTGTCCTCCCGCAAGGGAAAGGCTTGGAACGTTAACAACAGAAGTGAATGCCTTGGTATTCGCTCCAAAAATAAGTAATGCAATATTCTGCAGGAAATAACTGACACCGATTGCAGTGATCAGAACAACCAGCGAGGAGGATGCCTGACGTAACGGACGGTAAGCAATCGCTTCAATTGCAATACCAAGTAATGTACAGAGCACAACGGAAAGTAAAATTCCAAGTACCGGCGGTAATCCTGCCATGCTGACAGTTGCAAAAATGGTATAAGCACCGATCATGATGACATCACCATGGGCAAAGTTCAGCATTTTAGCAATGCCGTAAACCATGGTATAGCCAAGCGCGATGATGGCATATACGCTTCCTAAACTGATTCCATTGATTAAGTAGGATATAAAACTCATAACAGATCCTGTCCTTTCTTATGTGAAAGTATAAAAGTATTATATTAAAACATACATAACATTATAACAAATTACTTTAATGCTTTGCAAGAGTAAAATGGTAATTTGTTAATCAACAAATTTTTGTATTTAAAAAGAGGGATGCTGCGAGTGGCATCCCTCTTTGGATTCATTCCTGATTTTATTAAAGTAAATTTTGTAAAACTACTGAATTAAGGAATATTCTCCATTCTTGATTTCCATAGCCTTAGGTGCTTTATTTACAGTACCGTCAGCAGCCCAGCTCATTGCAGAACCGGTAAGACCGTCATATGTGATCTCTGTCATAACACCCTTTAACTTATCGCAGATTCCGGATACTCCATCAGCAGGTGTTGCACCACTCTTTTCAATAGCTTCCTTCACAACATATACGGCATCGTAAGCATCCGCTGCGAACTGGTTCGGAGTATCTCCGTAAGCTGCTTCATATGCAGATACGAAATTCTTGGTTGCATCGTCCTGTGCATCTGCTGCGAAAGGTGTTAACAGCATAACACCCTCTGCTAAGGAAGCATCAAAATTTTCAACGCCAAGGATACCGTCAAGACCATCACATCCAAAGAACTTCGGTGCATAACCCATAGCTTTTGCCTGAGCAAGAATTAAGGATGCTTCATTATAGTAAATCGGAAGGAATACCAGATCTGCATCTGCTCCCTGAGCCTTGGAAAGCTGTACGGAGAAGTCTGTTTTATTATCTGCGGTAAATGCTTCAGCAGATACGATTTCGAAATTCTGGTTTGCTGCTTCTTCTGCAAATTTAGCATAGATACCGGAAGAATATACATCAGAGCTGTCATAAATAACGGCTACCTTCTGTGCCAGGTTGTTCTGTCCGATGTACTGTGCTGCACCAATACCCTGATTCGGGTCGGTAAAGCATACCTGGAAAACATTATCATTTCCATTAATGATATCTACAGAAGATCCGGAAGGAGTAAGCTGGAACATGTTATCATTCTTGGTTTCTGCTGCAACTGCGATACAGCATCCGCTTGTTACAGTACCAACAAGAATATTCATTCCCCAGTCCTTTAAGTTATTGTAAGCGTTTACAGATTTTTCGTTATCAAGCTCATCATCCTGGAAGTTAAACTCTACCTGATAACCATTGATACCGCCTGCAGCATTGATTTCATTAATTGCAAGCTCTGTTGCATTCTTGACAGCAAGACCATAAACAGCAGCCCCACCGGTCACAGGACCGATTCCACCAATTTTAAAGGTTTCACCTGAAGCAGCGGCAGTATCCGCGGTTTCAGTGTCAGCAGACTCTGTAGTCTCTATAGACTCTGTAGTCTCTGTAGTCTCTGTTCCGGCAGTAGCGTCTGTGCTATCCGCACTTCCGGCATTGCTTCCTGCACAGCCGGCAAGAAGAGACATGGTCATTGCAGCTGCGAGTAATAAACTCATCCATTTTTTCATAATAATTTCCTCCTTTTAGCGGCAAAAAAATAACCGCAAATTTATTTACAGGTTATCGTATCGCAAATTCCTGTTATTGTCAATTATATTTATACCAAAAAAGGGGAAAATATACATTGAATGAAAGGAGATTTTCAATAATGAATAACAAAGCATTAGACTGCACTGCTTTAACCATTGCGATTATCGGTGCAATTAACTGGGGATTGATCGGCTTCTTTTCCTTCGATCTCGTTGCTTTTATTTTTGGTAATCTTTCCTGGGTTTCCAGAATTATTTATGCCATCGTCGGAATCTGTGGACTATATCTTATTACGTTTTATATGTATGCCGGCGGGAAATCAGACGGCGAGGCATAGAAAAGAGTGTACAGCAAGCCCGAAAGAACCTCACCATGTGCTCTGATCAAAAAGAGGCGTTGTTTCGAAAACAGCGCCCCTACATATCAGATATTTTCAATTGTAAATCCGAATTACCAATCATTCGGAAAGAAGAGACTTCGGATCAATCTGCTTTCCGTCCCTCCAGATTCTTTCGAGATCATAGAACAGACGGTTCTCCTGATCGAACAGATGAATGATGATATCACCAAAATCAAGAAGAATCCAGTTGGCACTGTCGTATCCTTCAGATTGTTTCATCGGATATCCCGCACGGCCGAGCTTTTCTTCGACTTCATCGGCAAGAGCCTGTAACTGATTACGGTTCTTACCGCTTGCAATCAGGAAATAATCGGCAAGGACAGATACTTCGCTGATGTCAATTACGCGGATATCTTCTGCCTTTTTATCTTCCAATGCTTCAATTGCAAGGCCGGCCATCTTTTTAATTTCTTCTAAAGTTAACTTTCCCATGGAATCCTCCTTTATGAATACTGACTGTAAAAATCATAGGTTTTCTGTGTCATGGTATCTACAACACTGCCTGTACTGTGCAGATAAGAGAGTGTATCCTCAAGAATCATCAGTAAAGCCTTGTCCAGATCTTCAAATGCAGCTTTACGGATAGCACTTAAATTTGGTGCCTGCTTTCTTCCGGGCTCCATGTAATCTGCAATATAAATAATCTTTTCCAAAAGACTCATATCCGGTCTCCCGGTTGTATGATTCAGAATCGCGTTAATAATGTCCTGATCATGAATGTCAAATTCTTCCATAGCGAGGAAGCTTCCAACCTTGGCATGAAGAAGCTGCGGGTTCTTTAGCTCAGCTTCGTTCATCTGGATATTATGCTTTTTGCATAGAAAAATACGCTTTTCGTTCGTCAGACATTTGGCACAATCATGTAAAAGACCTGCAATCTGGGCTTTTGTAATGTCTGCATCATAACGCATGGCAAGACAGGCTGCCGTATAGGTAACCCCCAGCGTATGCTCAAAGCGCGCACTGTCCAGAGTCTTTTCCATTTTCTTACGGATTTTTTTAATATCAGCAGATTTCATTGTTGTCCTCCGGTTTATCTGGGTAGTTCAATTTTCTTGTGATCTTTGTTCTCTTTGTAAAGTACAATCTTTTTTCCAATGACCTGTACCACCTGGGAACCGGTTCTTTCCGCAAGAATCTGCGCCATGGCATTCGGATCTTCCATGCAGTTTTTAAGAACGGCGAGTTTCACAAGCTCTTTCCTGTTAAAACTTTCACGGACGGCTTCAGTAACCTCGGGAGTAAGTCCGGACTTGCCAATCTGGAAAACCGGTTCAATATTCATTGCCAGACCTTTTAAATATGCACGTTGCTTACTTGTCATAATCAAGTTCTCCTATTTGTAATAATCAAAGGAAAGGCCGTACATTCTTACGGTGTCCCCCTCCTGAATACCAAGTTTCTCTAACTGTTCTAATATTCCGTTTAATTTCAGGAAATTCTGGAAAAAGGTAAAGCCTTTTTCAGATTCCAGATTTGTATAACCTAGCATCTTTTCAATGCGGGGACCCTCTACCACATATTCATCCGATTCTTCGTCATAGGTTACACTGTATGGCTCATCGCTGTCAGCCAGCATATATTCCGGAAAGAATTCCTGTTCGAAAACGATGGGCTTTTCGTCGATGCCGTCAAGCATATGACGTACCTCGTAAAGCAGCTCACGGATGCCTTCTCCGCTTAATGCAGAAATCGGGTAAACTTTGATTCCTTTCGGTTCAAACTCTTTGCGAAGACGTTCCACCGGATCCTCTTCGCCTTCCTGTATAAAAATCATATCCGTCTTATTTGCAGCAATGACCTGTGGTCGTTTTGCAATTTCGGGATTGTAATTTTCCAATTCTTTATTGATTGCATAAATATCTGCAATCGGATCTCTTCCCTCGGTCGATGCCACATCCACAATGTGGATCATAACCTTGGTACGTTCAATATGCCGCAGAAATTCAAATCCAAGTCCCACACCCTCGGAAGCTCCTTCGATGAGTCCCGGAATGTCTGCAATGACGAATCCTTTGGCACCTTCTAAATCCACAACGCCAAGATGCGGGTTTAAGGTTGTGAAATGATAATTGGCAATCTTCGGACGGGCATTGGAAACCTTCGTAAGGAAAGTGGATTTACCCACATTCGGGAATCCTACAAGACCAACATCTGCGATTACCTTAAGCTCCAGTAAAAGCTCCATTTCTTTGGCAGGCTGTCCCGGCTGGGCATACTTCGGCGCCTGCATGGTACTGGTTGCATAATGATGATTACCGTTACCGCCCTTGCCGCCCTGTAACAGGACGAAGC
>OJMO01000957.1_pt1 | contig 19230 bp, 15 predicted proteins | sample 1597241 | NCBI WGS metagenome assembly OJMO01 (sample SAMEA2452129, study PRJEB22498) | human gut metagenome | biome: human feces; feature: human gut; material: feces | place: Australia | collected 2012 | reverse complement strand
GGGCGATGCCCTGGGCTAAGAGCTTCTGCCCCTTCAGGGCGTGCTAACTATTCTATCTTCCCCCCAAACTAACCTTCAATTTCAATGATACTACCTAAAGGGAGCGTGCTAACTATTCTAACTTCCCCACAAACCCCTTAGCCCTTGGCTAAGAGCTTCTGCCCCTGAAGGGGCGTGTGGGGAAAAACTTGCGAAACTTGAATTACAAAGAAACCCTCAATCGTTTATTTATGCTAAAAAAATCCGAGATAATACACTTTTGACGATAAAATGATTACCTTTGCATGAGTTATGGACATAAAAAAGATAGTAAACAATACATGTAAGGTGGCATTCTCGCTCATTTTGGGCGGTGCCATTCTTTACTGGATGTATCGTGGGTTCGATTTCAAACAGGTGGAGCACGTGCTGTTTCACAAGATGAACTGGACCTGGATGCTACTGTCGTTCCCCTTCGGCATCCTGGCCCAGCTCTTTCGTGGCTGGCGATGGAAGCAGACTCTCGAACCCGTTGACGAGCATCCTCGTACCAACGTATGCGTCAACTCCATCTATCTTTCCTATGCGCTGAGCCTTGTCATTCCCCGCATAGGCGAGTTCGCACGGTGTGGAGTACTGAAGCGATGGGACAATGTGTCATTCCCCAAGTCGTTGGGCACCGTAGTCACCGAACGTGCCATCGACTCGCTCTTGGTCATGATCATTGCCATACTGGTGTTTCTGATGCAGATTCCGGTATTTCTCAATTTCTTCAATACTACAGGAACGAGTCTCGACGGCATTCTGTCTAAGTTCAGCGCTACAGGCTATCTGGTTTGCGGGATTTGTGGCATTGCCGTACTCATCCTGTTGCATGTGCTGCTCAAGAAGCTATCTATATATAATAAGGTGAAAGCCACTCTTGGCGGACTGTGGCAAGGTGTCATCTCGCTGAAAGGTGTCAGCAACGTACCGCTGTTTGTCGCCTTCACCCTGGGCATCTGGGTTTGCTATTTCCTGCACTATTTCCTCACGTTCCAGTGCTTCGAGGCAACCTCGCACTTAGGGCTGACGTGCGGCCTCGTCACCTTTATCGTGGGAAGCATAGCCGTGATAGTGCCCACACCGAATGGTGCCGGTCCATGGCATTTCGCCGTGAAGACAATGCTCATACTCTACGGCATACAGTCGGACGACGCACTCTTCTTTGTGCTCATCGTTCACTCCGTACAGACGCTCTTGGTCATCCTTCTGGGCATATACGCCTGGTTGGCCCTGACATTCACTAAGAAAACAAACAACATTCATTAAAATAATCATATTATGGCTGACATTAAGAATCTTAAGCCAGAAGAAATCTGGCGCAACTTCGACGCACTCACACAGGTGCCACGTCCATCAGGACATCTTGAAAAAGTACAGGCTTTCTTGCTCGACTTCGCCAAGAAGGCTGGCGTAGAGGCTTTCCAGGATCCAGCAGGCAACATCGTTATGCGTAAACCCGCTACTCCTGGTTTCGAAAACAGAAAGGGAGTTATCCTGCAGGCCCACATGGACATGGTGCCACAAAAGGCCAAGGACAGCAAGCACAACTTTGAGACCGACCCTATAGAGACTATCATCGACGGTGACTGGGTACGTGCCAACCGCACCACTTTGGGCAGCGATGACGGTTTGGGCGTAGCTACCATCATGGCTGTGATGGAGGCCAAAGACTTGCAGCACGGTCCGGTAGAAGGACTTATCACCCGCGATGAGGAAACCGGTATGTTTGGTGCCAACGAATTGCCAGCTGGTGAGCTCAATGGCGACATCCTGCTGAACCTCGACACCGAGTCATGGGGCGAGTTCGTGATAGGAAGCGCCGGCGGTATTGACATCACTGCCACACTCGACTATAAAGAGGTGGAGACCGACAAGGAAGACGCAGCCGTAAAGGTAACGCTGAAAGGCCTGAAGGGCGGACACTCTGGTATCGAAATCAACGAAGGCCGCGCCAACGCCAACAAGTGCATGGTTCGCTTTGTACGCGAGGCTGTCGCCGAACTCGATGCTCGCCTGGCTTCATGGCAGGGCGGCAACATGCGCAACGCCATCCCATTCGAGGCTGAGGTGGTGCTTACCCTGCCTAAGGAGAATGTAGAGGCTCTGAACGACATGATTGCCGACTGGAAGGATGAACTGAAGGACGAGTTCAAGGGCATCGAGAATGTAGAGAAGATAGAATTCTTTGCTGAGAACGTAGAAACTCCTAAGATGGAGGTTCCTCAGGAGATACAAGACAACCTCATTGACGCTATCTATGCTTGTCACGACGGAGTACTGCGCATGGCTCCATCCATGCCCGATATCGTAGAGACATCTTCCAACCTGGCCATCATCGCCATAGGTGAAGGCAAGGCTTCTGTCAAGATTCTGGCACGTTCCTCACACGACGGCTACAAGGAGTACATCGCCACCATGATGGAGAGTTGCTTCTCTATGGCCGGCATGAAGGTAGAGTTTAGCGGAAGCTATGGCGGCTGGAATCCAAACCCAGAGAGTGACATCCTGGAGCATGTACTCAAGGTTTACAAAGAGCAGAATGGTGTAGACGGAAAGGTTCAGGCTGTTCATGCCGGACTGGAGTGCTCTATCATCCTGAGCAAGTATCCTCATCTCGACGTGGTATCATTCGGTCCTACCCTGCTCAGCCCTCACACCCAGAACGAGCGTTGCCAGATTAGCTGTGTGGCTCCTTTCTGGAACCTCATGAAGCAGCTGCTTACCGAAATTCCTGAGAAGTAAGGACGGAAGAGGGAGACCTGTTCTCCCTTTTCTACCTGACTTTTGTTACATTTATGATAAAAAGATAGCCGAGGAAGAAATTTCTCGGCTATTTCGTTTATAATTTCAATATTTTTAGTTACCTTTGCACGCGAATTTGCCAATAGAGTGTTTTTCTTTTGGCACATGTCAAATCAAAATAAAACAAAAATGGACGATTATCACGCGGAAAATAACCAATTTCAAGCGTGGAGATTCATAGGATAAAGCCTCACCCAAAGGCAGCCTCATGCCAATCTCCATAGCTCAGAGTTTATTATTTTTTTTTGGAGATTAGCACAATGAGAACATTCTGGAACATCGAAAAGAACCTTACTGCCATCAATGAGTGGCAGCCCAACTGCTGGATACAAGTAACTTGTCCCACCGACGAAGATCAGAAACTACTGGAAGAGAAATTCAATATTCCCGACTATTTCCTTTCCGACATCAGCGATACCGATGAGCGTGCCCGCTACGAATATGACGACGGCTGGATGCTCATCATTCTGCGTATTCCCTATGTCAAGGAGATAAGAAGCCGAACTCCTTACACTACAGTCCCTTTGGGCATCATACACAAGCGTGATGTCACCATTACCGTGTGCTATTACGAGACCAATATGATGATCGACTTCGTGAGCTATCAGCAGAAACGAGGAGAAGGATTCACCGACTACGTCGACATGATCTTCCGACTGTTCCTGTCGTCTGCCGTATGGTATCTGAAACGACTCAAACAGATCAACTCACTCATAGAGAAGGCTAAGCGCAACCTCGACCATGGTGTCAACAACGAGAGCCTGATAGGACTGAGCCGCCTGCAAGACTCGCTCACCTACTTCATCACCTCCATCCGTGGCAACGAGAACCTGCTGTCGAAACTGAAATTCAAACTGCAGGTAGACGAGTTGGACGCCGACCTCATTGAGGACGTCAACATCGAGATGACACAGGCTCGTGAAACCACCAATATCTATTCCGACATCTTGGAATCGACAATGGACACATATTCGAGCATCATCAACAACAACATGAACACCACCATGCGTACGCTGACCTCCATCAGTATCGTGATGATGTTGCCTACGCTGATCTCTTCTCTGTTTGGTATGAACCTCATCAACGGAATGGAGAACAGTCCCTACGGATTTATGTTCGCACTGGTCATCTCATTCATCGTATCAGGACTCACTTGGGGCTTCCTGCGCTACAAACGACTGCTCTAAAACACAAAATATATTAAAAATATACCGTTTTATTAGGATTTGTCGTTTATTTTGACTAAGTTTGCAACTTATAATACAAACATTTTTGTGTGGCGGGCTGACTCTACGACAGAGCTACCCCCAAGGAACTCGAATCATAAACTAAATCAAGTGACATGATGGACTCTCAAGAAAATACCCTCAATCAGGGTACCATTGAAGAACCACAGGTGGAAGCCACAGTGGCTGAGACACCTGCAGTAGAGAACACTTCAGAAGCCGAGACAAAAACCTATGCTACCAAACAGGAAGTACTCGACCGTGTAAAGGAAATAGCGCACAGCGACGAAGCTCCTCAGAAAAACGAGCTCGACCTGCTGAAGACTACTTTCTACAAACTGCATCTCGCTGAAAGAGATGCACAGATGAAAGAGTATCTGGCTGGTGGCGGTGACCCCGAGAAGTATGTTCTCCTGCCCGACGAGGCGGAGGAGGCTTTCAAGGCGGAGATGCAGATCATCAAAGAGAAAAGAGCCAAGATTTTCCTCGCACAAGAGGAAGAGAAACAGGCCAATCTGCAGAAAAAGCTCGACATCATCGAAAAGATAAAAGCCATGGCAACGTCGCCCGACGAGGCCAACAAATCATATCAGGAATTCAAAGCCCTGCAGCAAGAATGGAAAGAGATTAAGGCCGTTCCTGCCGACAAGGCCAACGAGCTCTGGCGCAGCTATCAGCTCTACGTAGAGCAGTTCTACGACCTGTTGAAGCTCAACAACGAGGCTCGTGAATACGACTTCAAGAAGAATCTTGAGGCAAAGACCAAACTCTGCGAGGCTGCTGAGAAACTCGACGAGGAAGAAGATGTCATCTCTGCTTTCCACCAGTTGCAGGAACTACACGCTCAATATCGCGAAATAGGCCCTGTAGCCAAGGAGTTGCGCGAGCAGATATGGAGCCGGTTCAAGGCTGCCAGCACGGTTATCAACAAAAAGCATCAGCAGCACTTCGAGCAGTTGCGTGCCAAGGAGGAAGAAAACCTCGAGAAGAAGACTGCACTCTGCGAGAAGATAGAAGCCATCAACCAACAGCAGTACAAGCTCGCTTCCGAATGGGAGAAAGTCACTAAGGAGGTTATCGGGCTGCAGAGCGAATGGAAGAAGATAGGCTTCGCTCCTCAGAAGATGAACGTGAAGATCTTTGAACGCTTCCGCACTGCCAACGATGAGTTCTTCGCCAAGAAAGCAGAATACTTCAAGGTGCTGAAAGAAGAATATGCTGCCAATACCGAAAAGAAAAAAGCTCTTATCGAAAAGGCTAAAGAACTCGCTACAAGCACTGAATGGCGCAAGACGGGCGACAAGCTCATCAACCTGCAGAAGGAATGGAAGCAGATTGGTGTTGTGCCTCGCAAGTTGGGCGATCAACTGTGGCAGGAGTTTATCAATGCATGCAACCAGTTCTTCGAGGCTCGCAACAAGGCTAATGCCGGTACACGTAGCACAGAGCACACCAACTTAGAGAAGAAAAAAGAGGTAGTGGCAAAGCTCAACGCCCTGCTCGAGGATGCTGGCGACAACGTACAGCAGCAGGTACAGTCACTCATCGACGAGTACAAGGCGATAGGTCACGTGCCCTTCAAAGAGAAGGATGCTATCTACAAGCAGTACCACGATGTGCTCGACAAAATATACAAGAACCTGCATATCAGCAACGCCAAGCGCCACCTCGACAACTTCAAGAACAACTTGAAGAACGTGGCAGAAAAGGGATCGGATGCTCTCGACAATGAGCGCGGACGCCTCTTGCGCCGCTTCGACCAGTTGCGCTCCGAGATTACTACCTACGAGAACAACCTTGGTTTCCTCAATGCTGCCAGCAAGAAGGGAAACAGCCTCGTAGAGGAGATGAACCGAAAGGTGCAGAAGCTCAAAGACGATCTCGAACTCGTAAAACAGAAAATAAAGGCTATCGATGCCGAAAACAAATAAAAAAGAACAGCCGGAGTGCAAACCAAGCACTTCGGCTTTTTTATATGTATAAGAACCTTTACTGAAAGTCGCACCGAATATTGATGGACGGGAAGGAAATGGCTCATCCACAAAACTCCCTAAAACAAAAAAAGCATCTTTCTAAAAGAAAGATGCTCTTGGTTGGGATACCCGGATTCGAACCAGGAATGACAGGACCAGAATCTGTAGTGTTACCATTACACCATATCCCAATGTCTTTTTGTTGTTGCAATGTCATTTCTTAATTGCGAGTGCAAAGGTAATACTTTTTTCTGAACCCACAAAATTTTTCTCAACTTTTTTATCGAAAAACGTTATTTTTTTCATTTTTACGCCTTTTCGGACAAAAAACACGTGGTTTTGCGCCATACCAACCTTAAAAAAACAGAAAAGTTGGAGGAAAGTAACGCATACTCATTTTTTTGCACTATCTTTGTAGTCGAATAAACATAATAACAACTCAATGAATACAGCAAAACAATTAGTAGAGACAATTAAAGAAGGAATACAAGAGAAAAAAGGCAGCAATATCGTCATTGCCGACCTGAGCGAGATAGACGGCACCATAGCCAAGTACTTTATTATCTGCCAAGGCGGTTCACCCTCCCAGGTAGAGGCTATTGCAGAATCAGTAGGCGACTTCTGCCGTAAGAAGTTGGGCGAGAAACCTGTCAACGTAGCAGGATTGGGAAACGACCAATGGGTAGCCATCGACTTTGTGGATGTACTCGTACACATCTTCCAGCCTGAAGTAAGACAGTTCTATGATCTGGAACACCTCTGGGAAGACGCCAAACTGACAACCGTGCCAGACGTGATGTAACAGTCGCACGCGTACATTATTATATATAATAAGAAAAAAGCAAGAAACAAAAGTCTTTTTTAAAACAAAAAAAAGGAAAGGAAACATTCAATATGGAACAAGGCAACAACAAGAACAATCCCGGCGGGCCCCAACCCCCCAAGATGCCTAAGTTCAACATGAACTGGCTCTATATACTTATCATCGTCGGACTGATGGTAGCCTACTTGAGTGGAGGCACAAACTCTTTAGGAGGAAGTGCCACACAAGAAGCCACCTACACACAGTTTAAGCAATACGTGGAAAAAGGTTATGTGCTGAGCGTTGTAGCCAACAAGACCGAGAACACCCTGAAACTGTATATCAACCCCAAGTACTCACGCGAGGTGTACAAAACCTCAGCCAAGAACTTAGGCACCAACCCTTATGTGGAGGTGCAGTTTGGTTCGGTTGATGAGGTGGACAGGTTTGCCAACGCCATGGTGCAAGCCAAGAAAATCAATTCGTTCAGTTATAAGAACGAGTCAACGGACGGTTTCCTCAAAATCTTGTGGAATATCTTCCCGCTGATTCTTTTCTTCGTCTTCATCTGGTGGATGTCGGGACGTATGGGCGGCATGGGCGGCTCAGGCGGAGGAATCTTCAATGTAGGCAAGAGCAAAGCACGCATGTATGAGAAAGGCAATGCCATCGGCATCACCTTCAAGGACGTGGCAGGACAGGAAGGAGCCAAACAGGAAGTACAGGAAATCGTAGACTTCCTGAAGAACCCCAACAAATATACCGACTTAGGTGGTAAGATACCTAAGGGAGCCCTTCTCGTAGGACCTCCGGGAACTGGTAAGACTCTCCTTGCCAAAGCCGTGGCTGGCGAAGCTGGCGTACCTTTCTTCTCGATGAGTGGTTCCGACTTCGTAGAGATGTTTGTCGGCGTAGGTGCATCACGTGTGCGCGATCTCTTCCGTCAGGCTAAGGAGAAAGCACCTTCCATCATCTTCATCGACGAGATTGATGCAGTAGGACGTGCCCGCAGCAAGAACCCATCCATGGGAGGTAATGATGAACGCGAGAACACGCTCAACGCCCTGCTTACCGAGATGGACGGATTCGGAACAAACAGCGGTGTCATTATCCTGGCAGCCACCAACCGTGTGGACATGCTCGACAGCGCCTTGCTGCGTGCAGGACGATTCGACCGTGAAATACACGTCGACCTTCCTGACCTGAATGAGCGAAAAGCCATATTCCTGGTTCATCTAAAACCTGTAAAGGTAGACAAGAGTGTTGACGTAGACCTGCTGGCACGACAGACACCAGGATTCTCGGGAGCCGATATTGCAAATGTGTGCAACGAGGCTGCCCTTATAGCAGCACGCCACGACAAGAAGAGCGTAAGCAAACAAGACTTCCTCGATGCTGTAGACCGCATCGTAGGCGGACTGGAGAAAAAGACCAAGGTGATGACAGCAGAGGAGAAGCGAAGCATCGCACTCCACGAGGCTGGCCATGCCACCATTTCATGGTTCTGTCAGTATGCCAATCCACTTATCAAGGTAACTATCGTACCACGCGGACAGGCTCTCGGAGCAGCCTGGTATCTGCCCGAAGAACGACAGATTACCACCAAGGAACAGATGCTCGACGAGATGTGTTCGCTCATGGGAGGACGCGCTGCCGAGGAACTCTTTACGGGCCATATATCATCGGGAGCCATGAACGACCTGGAAAGAGCCACCAAGAGTGCCTATGGCATGATAGCCTACTTAGGTATGAGCGACAAGCTGCCTAATATATGCTATTACAACAACCAGGAATATTCCTTCCAGCGTCCATACTCCGACACCACTGCCCGCATGATAGACGAAGAGGTGCTCAAGATGGTGAACGAACAGTATACCCGAGCCAAGAACATCCTCGTAGAGCACAAGGAAGGCCATAACGCCCTTGCCGAGCTCCTCATCCAGAAAGAGGTGATCATGGCAGAAGACGTAGAGAAAATCTTCGGCAAGCGTCCATGGCTTAGCCGTTCACAGGAAATCATGGAGGACGAGCAGCCCAAGATTGACGACAAACTGAAGGAACTGCCCGAGGTTCAGGCAGCCATCAAGGCTCACGAACAGGCACAACAGGAAGACAACTCGTCTGAAAGCACCGAAAACAATGATACCGACGTGCAGAACGACGAGAACTCAGAAGAAACAAACAACAAATAAAATAAGGAATCACAAATGACCGACAAACAAAAGAATCTTATCGTGAGGTCTATCACGGGCGTCTTGTTCGTGGTGTGCATGGTGTCTTGTTTCCTCAACCCAAGAGCCATGATTTTCCTCTTTACCATCATTACAGGACTCAGCATCTGGGAATACTGCGGACTGGTAAACAACGAGAAGGAAGACGTCACCGTCAACCGTCTGATCTGCACCATTGCCGGAGTATACTTTTTCCTGGCCGTGGCAGGACTGCGAATGGGCATCGTAGGCAATTTCATTGTCTTTGTTCCCTATCTGCTCACCATCGTCTACCTGTTTATCAGCGAACTGTATACCGGCAACAAAGACGCCATCAACGACTGGGCCTACACCATGCTCTCGCAGATGTACATCGCCCTGCCCTTCTCTATGATCAATATTTTGGCTTTCGAATACTCAGCTTTCGACGGCCAGATACACTACGACATGCTGTTGCCACTGAGTATTTTCATATTCCTTTGGACAAACGATACCGGAGCCTACTGCAGCGGTTCGCTTTTTGGCAAGCATAAACTCTTCCCACGCATCAGTCCTGCCAAGAGTTGGGAAGGAAGCATAGGCGGAGGTATATTCGTTCTGATTGCAGCTGCCGTGATTGGTTACTTGGCAAATGACGGCGAGGCTCACCGACTCAGCATTGCCGGATGGATGGGATTGGGCCTGGTTGTCGTGTTCTTCGGAACATGGGGCGACTTGGTAGAGAGTCTCTTCAAACGCACTTTGGGAGTAAAGGACAGCGGCACACTGCTGCCAGGACATGGCGGTATGCTCGACCGTTTCGACTCTTCGCTCATGGCCATTCCCGCAGCTGTCATCTATCTCTATACACTGCAGCTTTTCGTATAAAAAAAGAGGCTCATGAGTTTCCCCTTTAACTCATGAGCCTTTTTTAGGAACTTTTTTGTCTTAGTAACTTATTGATAATCAATAGCAAGTTTTCATATTTTACTACGGCTCATTTATTTCCTGCTGGCTCACCCGCTCTGCCTCTTCAGCTTTCTGCCGGGCGATGGCAGCTTCCTGTTCAGCCTTGACACGAGCCAGCTCTGCAGCTTTGGCGGCAGCCTTGGCGACGGCCTCAGCACGTTCTTTAGCCAGACGTATCAACTCAGCACGATGCTTTCTCAACAAATCTACCATGATAGAAGCTGCTTCGTCGGGCGCCACCTTACTTCCCAACTCTCTCAGCACTTCCTGATATTCAGCAAGCATTCTCTCGCGTGCAGGCTGCCCTGGCATAATCTTATACAGTTCGTTGGCTATTCCGTCTATCGTAAACTTATCGGCGAACATCTCTGGAACCACCTCCTTATTGGCCACCAAGTTGACAAGAGAAATATAGTCAACCTTCAGCACGTGATTGAAGGCAAAACGAATCAGTTTTGGCAAGGGAGTTTCATAGCACACCACTTGCGGAACATTAAACAGGGCTGTCTCGAGCGTGGCAGTTCCACTGGTTACAAGAGCCGCCGTGGTGTGAGACAAGAGCTGGTAAGTCTTATTCTTCACCACTCTAACAGGAGTACCTTCCAGGAATTTATCGTAATATTCATCCTCTATCGACGGAGCTCCAGCCAACACCATTTGATAATCTTCAAAACGTTCTGCCACCTCTATCATGGCAGGAAGATTGTCCTTAATTTCCTGTAGTCGGCTACCAGCTAAAAGAGCGACAATCGGTTTACGACTGTCAAGATTATTTTCTTGACAAAATTCCTCATACGTCTGATGATATCCTGCTCTGAACTCTGCCACTTCCTGAGCAGTGGGATTGCCCACATAGTGAACGGGATACTTATGTTTCTGCTCATAGAAAGGCACCTCGAAAGGCAGTATGGAGAACATCTCGCTCACATCACGTTTGATGCTTTTAATACGCCACTCCTTCCAGGCCCATATCTTAGGCGAAATATAATAGTAGACAGGTATCAACGTATTCTTTTTCAAGAACTTGGCTATATTGAGATTAAAGCCCGGATAATCGACTAAGATCACAACATCGGGTTTCCACGCTACAATATCCTCCTTGCATTTTTTCATGTTCGAGAAGATGGTGCCCAGATGCAGCAGCACAGGTACAAAGCCCATATAGGCCAGTTCCTTATAATGCTTGACACGAGTTCCTCCCTCAGCAGCCATCAAGTCGCCGCCGAAGAATCGAAATTCAGCCAATTCGTCATATTTTTTCAACGAGCGCATCAATCTGCTGGCATGAAGATCGCCACTCGCCTCACCTACTATCAGATAATATTTCATCCTTATTGTCGAATATTCTTAGTTAATCGTCAAGTTCAGAAGCTTCCGTGTTGAGCGACCTGTTGTTCTCAAGCCACTCATAGTCGGTCACATCTATTCTTGTAGGCGTAATGGCTATGTAGCCATGACTGAGCGCCCACTGATCAGTATCTACAGCCTCGGGCTCATCATTGCGATATTCGCCCACCATCCAGTAATAGTCATACCCCCGAGGATGATGCTCCTTCACCACTTCATTGATCCACGAGCCCCATGTCATACGGCAAACCTTAAAACCCTTGAAAGGAGGATTGACGGGAAAGTTGACATTAAGACAAGTTCCCTTGGGCAGTCCTTCACGAAGCACTCGCTTCACGATGCTTACCACTCCGTCGCGCAAGGGTGACAGATCGGCGTTCACATCATAATTGCAACTACTGAACGCCACCGAGGGAATATACTTCATGCAGCCTTCCTTGGCTACGCCCATTGTGCCCGAATAATGATTGTTCACACTCGAGTTGTCGCCATGGTTGATACCACTGAGTATCAGGTCGGGAACCCGAGAATCCAGCAACTGGTCGAGAGCTATCTTCACACAGTCGACAGGCGTTCCTGAGCACGACCACACTTCCACCTCCTCGCCCATGTTGTGTCTGCGTTTCAACAGCAGTGGTGATGTTACCGAGAAGGCGCATCCATAGCCCGACCGTCCACTCTCAGGAGCCACCACAAGCACCTCACACCAGTCTTTCAGAAATCCAACAAGCGTCTTGATGCCATTGGCATGATAGCCGTCATCATTGGATATTAATATTAAAGGTTTCTTATTTTCCATAAAAATATCGCTCTTTTTGGTGCAAAAGTACGAAAAAACCTTTAAAGTAACGTCTTTCTCGCATAAAATATGTATCTTTGCAGAAATTTTGTGATGATTTTTAATATAGAAAATTAAGAATATGGGAAAAATAATCGCATTGGCCAACCAGAAAGGCGGTGTCGGCAAAACGACAACCACCATCAACTTGGCAGCATCATTGGCCACACTGGAGAAGTCGGTTCTTGTAGTAGACGCCGACCCACAGGCTAACGCCTCCAGCGGCTTAGGAGTAGACATCAAGGAGGTAGACTGCTCTCTGTACGAGTGCATTATCGACCATGCAGATGTTCGTGATGCCATCTATACCACCGATATTGATGGACTCGACATCATCCCCAGCCACATCGACCTTGTCGGTGCAGAGATAGAAATGCTCAATCTGCAGAACCGCGAAAGGGTTATCAAGAATCTGCTCGCCCCTATCCGCGACGAGTATGATTTCATCCTTATCGACTGCTCGCCATCTCTGGGACTCATCACAGTCAACTCGCTGACAGCAGCCGACAGCGTCATCATTCCTGTTCAGTGCGAATACTTTGCCCTGGAAGGCATCAGCAAGTTGCTCAACACGATAAAGATTATCAAAAGCAAGCTCAACACCAAACTCGAGATTGAGGGCTTCCTGCTTACCATGTACGACAGCCGTCTGCGTCTGGCCAACCAGATTTACGACGAGGTGAAGCGCCACTTCCAGGAGTTGGTGTTCAAGACCGTCATCCAGCGCAACGTGAAGCTGAGCGAGAGTCAAAGCCACGGTCTTCCCGTCATCCTCTACGACACAGAGTCGAACGGCGCCAAGAACCACTTGGCATTGGCAAAAGAAATTATCAACAAGAACTCATAAAGTAAGAAAAAAGAGTGAAGAATGACTCACTCCTTACTAAGAAATAGAAAATGGCAGTACACAAGAAATACAATAACGGAACCAAGAGCAATGCCCTGGGACGAGGTCTCGACGCACTTATCTCTACCGAAGGAGTGCGCACACAGGGCAGCAGTACCATCAACGAGATTCCTCTCGACCAGATAGAAGCCAACCCCAACCAGCCTCGTCGCGAGTTCGACGACGAAGCACTCCATGAGTTGGCAGAAAGCATCAAGGCCATAGGCATCATTCAGCCCATCACCTTGCGACAGGTGGCAGAGAACCGCTTCCAGATTATCGCAGGTGAGCGTCGCTGGCGTGCCTCCCAGTTGGTTGGTCTGAGAGCCATACCAGCCTATATCCGTACCATCAGCGATGAGAGTGTGATGGAGATGGCACTCGTCGAGAACATACAGCGCCAGGACCTCAACGCCATAGAAATAGCTTTGGCATACGAGCACCTGATGGAGAACAACGAGATGACTCAGGAGAAGATAGCCGAGCGCGTGGGCAAAAGCCGCGCTGCTGTAGCCAACTACCTGCGCCTGCTCAAGTTGCCAGCTCAGGTACAGATGGCACTTCAGAAGAAAGAAATCGACATGGGCCATTGCCGCGCCCTCTTGGCACTCGACAGCCCTTCACTTCAGATCAAGCTGTTCCATGAAATTCAGAAGAACGGCTACTCTGTACGCAAGGTAGAGGAGATGGTACAGCAAATAAAGGACAGCGAGGACAACGAGACAGCCAGAAAGGTAATCAAGGGAAAAGCCGAACTGCCCGAAGAGTTCACCCTGCTGAAGAACCGCCTCTCGCAGTTCCTCAACACCAAGGTTCTGTTTACCTGCTCACCCAAGGGCAAGGGAAAAATCAGCATTCCCTTTGCCAACGAGGAGGAATTAGAGCACATCATGAACGTTTTCGACCAATTAAAACAAAACTAATTAGGTGAAATCGAAAATATCACATATTTGTATATCAGTCTTGTTGGCCAGCCTACCCTGGGCTGCTCAGGCACAGAAGGCTGTCACAGCCAGTCAATCCACTGCAGGCGAAGATCAGCCTGCAGTAGTGGCACCTGCAGATACAACATTCTCTGCCAAAGACAGTCTCAAGCTCAACAGTATGCTCCAGGTTGCTACCAAGAAGCCCAAGCGCGACTGGTCCACATGGCGTCCTGACACCAAGCGTGCCATGTGGCTTGCCATCGTTCTGCCAGGAGCAGGACAGATATACAACCGCAAATACTGGAAACTACCTATTATATATGGTGGTTTCGTAGGCTGTGCCTATGCCATCACCTGGAACAACCAGATGTATCACGACTATTCACAGGCCTATATGGACATCATGGACGATGACCCCACTACCGACAGCTACAACCAGTTCCTGCACTTAGGAGCCACCATCGATGCCAGCAACATGGACCGATACAAGGAAATCTTCCGCAAGCGCAAAGACCGTTACCGCCGCTGGCGCGACATGGGTGTGTTTGTGATGATTGGCGTTTACGCTTTCTCCATCATCGATGCCTACGTGGATGCATCTCTCTCCGAGTTCGACATTTCCGACGACCTTACTCTGAGAGTAGAGCCTGCCTTCATGAACAACAACCCGCAAAGCCGCAACCCCTTCCGATCAGGAACATTGGGACTTCAATGCTCACTCACTTTTTAAAGTGAGGAACACAATTGTGTAGAATCTTAAAGAAACTTATAGAAAAGAAAGAATAACATAAATGAAAAAAATACTATTATTAGCAGCTGCAATGTTACTTGGTATGCCAGTACAGATGCTGGCGCAAACCGACGACACTGAAGAGAAAAAAGAAGATGTAATCACAGTCACCGACAAACAGGGAAACGAGGAAGAGATAGAAGTCCCTGTAGGACTGGAGGACAACCTCGACAGCCTGCTGCATCTTTATAATGCTAAGACCTATATGATGCAAGACACATCTTGCAACTATCGTGATGTCAACCCAGTCTTCGACAAGGAGGTTTACATCGACCGACTCAAGCGTCTGCCCACCATCATCGAGATGCCTTACAACGATGTGGTGCAGAAGTTCATCGACCGCTACAGCGGCAAGCTCCGCCGCTCTGTGAGCTATATGCTGGGCGCAGGCAATTTCTATATGCCAATCTTCGAGGAGGCTTTAGAGGCTTACAACCTTCCCCTCGAGCTCAAATATCTTCCTGTCATCGAGTCTGCCCTCAACCCTACTGCCGTTTCACGCGTAGGAGCCACAGGCCTTTGGCAGTTCATGATAGGCACAGGCAAGCGCTACGGACTTGAGGTCAACTCACTCATCGATGAGCGTCGCGACCCAGTGAAATCCTCTTATGCTGCCGCCCACTATCTGAGCGACCTCTATAAGATTTTCGACGACTGGAGCCTTGTCATCGCTGCCTACAACTGTGGCCCCGACAAGGTCAACAAGGCCATCCACCGCGCCAAAGGTTCTGCCGATTACTGGAACATCTATCCCTACCTCCCCAAGGAGACACGCGGATATGTGCCAGCCTTCATCGCAGCCAACTACATCATGAACTACTATTGCGACCACAACATCTGTCCTATGGTGACCGAGTTGCCTATTAAGACCGACACCGTGGTTGTCAATAAAGACCTTCATCTGGAGCAGATTGCCCAGGTGCTCAACATCAACATCCAGCACCTTCGCAGCCTCAATCCACAATACCGTCACGACATTGTCAATGGTCTCAACAAACCTATGACAGTACGACTTCCCTCATCTCTCGTTGGCCCCTTCATCGACCAGGAAGACTCCATCTACAACTTCAAGACCGACGAACTGCTGCTCAAGCGCTCTGTCGTAGAGGTAAACAAAGAAGAGCCTAAGGTAAGCCGCCACAGCTACCACAGCAGCCGCCATCGCTCCTCTGCAACACGCAGCAGGAGCCGCAAAAGCAGAAGCAGAAAGAGTAAGCGCGGAGGAAGAAACGTAACCATCAAGAGTGGTGACACCCTGTCGGAGATAGCAGAACGCAACCACACTACCGTGGCTAAACTGCGCAAGCTCAACAAGATTTCGGGCAACCATATCCGTGCCGGCAAGAAACTCAAGGTGAAGTAATATACACATTATTATATATATAGTTATTAATCTGACTAACACAAAGCGCAGGAGGCAAGAACTATGGACGATCAGAACCTCAAAGACTTAGAGAGAGAACAGGCCGACAACAAACTCATTGGCGATGCATTCCAGCATCTGCTCGACACCTATGTAGCTTCACGTCACCGCAAGAAGGTAGACATTGTCACCAAAGCATTCAACTTTGCACGCCAGGCACACAAGGGCGTACGTCGCCTCTCGGGCGAACCCTACATCATGCACCCTATCGCCGTGGCTCAGATAGCCTGCGAGGAAATGGGACTGGGATCCACCAGTATCTGTGCCGCACTCCTGCACGACGTGGTAGAAGACACCGACTATACAGTAGAAGACATCTCCAACATCTTCGGAGAGAAGATAGCCCAGATTGTAGACGGACTAACCAAGATCAGCGGTGGTATCTTTGGTGACAAAGCATCGGCACAAGCCGAGAACTTCAAGAAACTGCTGCTCACCATGAGCGACGACATCCGCGTCATCCTTATCAAGATCTGCGACCGTCTGCACAACATGCGCACACTCGCCTCGCAGCCTGCCAACAAGCAGTACAAGATAGCCGGCGAGACACTTTACATCTACGCTCCATTGGCCAACCGTCTGGGCCTTAACAAAATAAAGACCGAGCTCGAAGACCTCAGCTTCCGCTACGATCATCCACAGGAATACGCCAACATCGAGCACAAACTTGCCGATACCGAGGCACAACGCGACACCCTCTTCTCGCAGTTCACACAGCCCATCAGGGAGGAACTCGACAAGATGGGCATACAATATAAGATCAAGGCACGTGTAAAGAGCCCTTATTCCATTTGGAACAAGATGCAGAACAAGCACGTGAGCTTCGACGAAATATACGACATCCTTGCCGTACGCATCATCTTCACACCCAAGGAAAGAGCCAATGAGGTCAACGAATGCTTCAATATCTATGTGGCCATCAGCCAGATATACAAGAGTCATCCCGACCGTCTGCGCGACTGGCTCAACCATCCTAAAGCCAACGGCTATCAGGCACTCCACGTCACCCTCATGAGCAAGCAGGGACGCTGGATAGAGGTACAGATAAGAAGCGACCGTATGGACGAGGTGGCCGAACAGGGATTTGCTGCCCACTGGAAATACAAAGAAGGCGAAGACGCTGAATACACAGAGGACGAGAACGAGCTCAACGACTGGTTGGGCACCATCAAGGAAATCCTCGACGATCCACAGCCCGACGCCATGGATTTTCTCGATGCCATCAAGCTCAACCTCTTTGCCTCAGAGATCTTTGTCTTCACCCCTAAGGGCGAGATCAAGACCATGCCAGCAGGCTGTACAGCACTCGACTTCGCCTTCCAGATACACACCTTCTTAGGAAGCCACTGCATCGGAGCAAAGGTAAACCATAAGCTGGTGCCACTGAGCCATAAACTGCAAAGCGGCGACCAGGTGGAAATCCTCACCAGCAAGAGTCAGCACGTACAGCCTTCATGGATCAACTTCGTGAGCACAGCCAAGGCCAAGAGCAAGATTCAAGCCATACTGCGACGCGACAACCGCGAGATACAGAAGAAGGGCGAGGACATTCTGAACGAATGGCTCAAGAAGAACAGTCTGGAGGTCAACAACTCCATCCTCGACAAGCTCTGCGACTATCACCACATACAGAAACACGAGAACTTCTTCCAGGCATTGGGCGACCACTGCATTCTGTTGGGCGAGAAAGATCTTGACGAACTGCAAGGCAAGAACAAGAAAGACAAGAGCTCAAGCAGTTGGCGCAACTATATCCCCTTCCTCGGCAAGAGCAAGGACAAAAAGGCTGACGAAAAGGACAACAAGCCGCAACAGCTCATGGTGGTGGGCAAGGACTTCAACAAGAAGAAACCCCTCATCATCACCGAGGAGAACATCTCGCAGTTCATCTTCCCCTCATGCTGCCATGCCATTCCTGGCGATGACATCATGGGCTACATCGACAACAAGAACCGCATCGAGATACACAAGCGCTCCTGCTCTGTGGCAGCCAAACTCAAGTCGAGCTATGGCAACCGCATCGTCGACGCCAAGTGGCAGATGCACAAGCTGATGTACTTTGACGCCACTATCGAGATAAAGGGCATCGACCGCAAGGGATTGCTCCTCGACGTGAGCCGTGTCATCAGCGACCAGCTCAATGTCAACATACACAAGCTCACCATCAGCAGCGACAATGGCATCTTCGACGGTTGCATCGAAATCAGAATTCACGATCGCGAAGATGTAAAGGTGATCATGGATAATCTGAAGATCATCGACGGCCTGCAGGATGTACAGCGCATCCTGTAAGCCATAGGACAGAAAACTATAAAACAAATATCAACCTACAAAAAACAACGACAATGAAAAAACTAATCCTGTCTATCCTCACCACGTTGGCAGTCCTCCCAGTGCTGGCTGCCAACAAGTACGACAACCCCGACACACTCTTCGTTTCACGCGACGGCACCTGCGAGTTCCGCACCATCGACGAAGCCATAGAGGTGTGCCGTGCCTTCATGGACTACACCAAGGTCATCTACGTCAAGAAAGGCATTTACAAGGAGAAACTCATCATCCCATCATGGCTCACCCACATCACCATCTGTGGCGAAGACCGCGACCAGACTATCATCACCTGGGACGACCATGCCAACATCAAGATGCCAACAGGCGGACTCGACTCCGAGGCTGCTGTCAAGGGCAAGCCCATCGGCACATTCCGCACCTACACACTGAAGGTTCAGGGCAGCTACATCACCCTGAAGAACATCACTATCGAAAACAATGCCGCACGATTAGGACAAGCTGTAGCCCTGCACACTGAGGGCGACCACATCCTGGTACAGAACTGCCGACTCTTAGGCAATCAGGACACCGTATATACAGGCGTTGCCGGCACACGCATCGCCTTCTACGACTGCTACATCGAGGGAACAACAGACTTCATCTTCGGTCCTTCCATCGCCTGGTTCGAGAACTGCGAAATCCACAGCAAGTCCAACAGCTATATCACAGCCGCGTCCACACCAGCCGGTCAGCAGTATGGCTAC
>OJMO01000954.1_pt1 | contig 19317 bp, 10 predicted proteins | sample 1597241 | NCBI WGS metagenome assembly OJMO01 (sample SAMEA2452129, study PRJEB22498) | human gut metagenome | biome: human feces; feature: human gut; material: feces | place: Australia | collected 2012 | reverse complement strand
TTAAAGCCACTTCCATACAGCCATATTTTGTATATATTCCATGTAACCAATGGAATAATTCCCCCATTTTATTCTTCGACACTGTGCGATAAAAAGATTCTTCCCCACAAAAATCCGATTTCCAATCTTTCGACAGTACATAAACCAAAGGGTTATGCTGCATGACAGCATCCAGCCTCTCCGCTGCCTTCAGTATTTGAGGACGAGCACCGAAACTCAGATAGGCCGTCAGAAAACCGCTTATTTCTATATCTTCCTTCCGATGATAACGATGAGGAAACTGAACCGGATCAGATGATATAAAAGCAGAATTATGATACCTAAAAGCATATTTCCGAAGAAAATCGGTAACGGATGCTGCTTCATTAACACATTGCTGCTTAGTAATATAAGCAACAAACCTTTCTTGTTCCTTATTATTTTCTTTCATCCATTTCACTGTTTATACAGCTCAAAAATACAAAAAACTTTTCAATTACTTACCTTACCCCATCAATTGACGGCTTCAAACAATACCGGCAAAGTAAAACCGACCCGCCTACAAAATCATGGGGCTTGAGTTCTTAAAGAATTATTTTATTCTCCGGACAGGATATCACGAAACTCCCCCATATTTTTCTTTTGACTTTATAACAGTTCGGAGAGATGACCGTATCAACCGATGTAAGAAGCACAAAGAGTGTAATTCTTCTCTTAATAAAAATCCCATAATATTCCTTATCATTTTTAATATTTCAATAGAAAATTTTAATTTTGCATTTAAATCATTTAAGGATTCGTCATGACAAATTTTGAACGGTTCTATATCACATGGTATTCACGTGCTATTTATTTTGCACGCGAATATGTATTGTCCGAAAGTGATGCCGAAAACATCGTTCAAGACGTGTTCCTGCATTTATACGAACACTGCGACCGGTTGGATGCATACACCAACCTTACAGCTTACCTGTTTACTTCCATCAAAAACAAATGTCTGGACTACTTACGCAAACGGGTGAACGAACAGGAAGCTGTGGCCGAAATGCAAAGCGAATTTGATATGACCTTACGCATGAAATATGATTCTTTGGAGATCCTCAATACCAACTTCCCCGATGAAACCGACATAGAAGAACGTTTGGAACAAGCTTTGCAAAAACTCCCCGAACGGTGCCGAAGCATTTTTGTCATGAACAAACTGGAAGGCAAAAAACAACAGCAAATAGCTTCAGAACTGCAAATATCCATCAACACCGTAGAATCACAAATGGCTATTGCATACAAAAAATTACGTGAGGAATTAAAAGACTGCCTGCCTCTACTTCTTTTTTTATTTACTCTTCCCTGATTTTTTTCATTTTCTTTTGGCGGATTCTTTCTCTTGCTTCGTTTACTATACAGAACAGATAAAAAATGGACCATCGAATTATAAAATATTACGCAGGAGAACTCAGTAAAGAAGAAAGGAAAGCTTTACTGCAGGAGGCCTTTTCCAACCAAGAACTGAAGAAGGAAATGATAAATTGCCAGCACTTGCAATCGCTGGTAAAACTCCACCCACAAGAAAAAAACGAATTATTAGGTAAGGAAAGCCTGAAGCGTTTCATGAAAGCCCGACAGATAGAAAAAAAGAAAAGATTGTCATTCCATTTTTTACGCTATGCGGCTATCATCATTGCCTGTATAGTTTCCACATGGTGGGTTACTTACTCGTTTATCAGTATGGATATACCACAGCCTGTCACTCAGAAACTCTCTGTCCCGGCCGGACAACGCGCACATATTGTACTGCCGGACGGCAGCAAAGTATGGGTGAATGCCGGTTCCACCCTCACCTATCCTTCCATATTCGGTGAGGAACGCCGGGTAAAGCTCAACGGAGAAGCCTTCTTTGAAGTGGCGAAAGGAACGTTGCCGTTTATTGTCTCTACCGGAAAGGTGGATATAAAAGCACTTGGTACACAATTCAATGTCTTCAACTATCCTAGCGAAGAACTTACCGTTGCACTGTTGGAAGGATCCGTACGCGTCTACCATCCCGAACAAGAACAACAAGGAGTTCTGTTAAGTCCTGAACAACAGCTAACCGCAACTGCCAATGGACGTTTCCTGGTGGGCTCCATCACTAAAGACCCCATCATTTGGAAAGACGGTCTTTATGCTTTCGACAAACAAAAGCTGAAAGACATATTGAAAAAACTGGAACTTTATTATGACGTGAAAATCATCGTCAAAGACACCTCTATACTGGAATACGAATACACAGGAAAGTTCCGCCAGCGCGACGGGGTAATGGAGGTATTGCGGATTATTCAGAAAATACACCCTTTCAAAATAAAACAAAAAGAGAATACGAATGAAATTACTTTATACCGTTAACCTATTGTCTAATCCATAAAACCAAAAAGAACCATGAAAACATAGAAAGACACACCACGCGCGCGTTTCCTTAATAAAAAAGTCGGCAGATGCGCCAACACCTGCCAACCCGACATTAAGCATAACGTATTCCAAACCCTTTCAAAAATCTAGAAATTATTAACTTAATCGGAAACAAAGATATGAAAATAAAACCTTTGTTAGGGCATCTTTTATGCCTAAAAACGCAAAACAGGACATTAAATATTATGAAAGTAACTATATTTTTGACGTTTTTCTGTACTTTCCCCTTATTTGCTTCTACCGGTAAAGCACAAAACGCTGTAATAGAACTACCTTCAAACGCTGTAACGGTAGAAACCCTTTTCTCTGAAATAGAAAAACAAACAGACTACCTGGTAGTGTACAGCAACCGAGAACTGAATGTAAAGAACATTGTTACTTTGTCAAAGAAAAAAGCCAAAGTAAGCGACATACTGAAAGAACTGCTGAAAAGTTCCAATCTAAAATACGAACATACCAACAATTACATCGTATTTTCAAAGAAAAACGATGAAACTAATGTTACTCAGCAAACCAAAAAGAAAGTGACGGGAACAGTCATGGATAAAAATGGGGAAGCCATCATCGGTGCCAGTGTACTGGAAAAAGGAACGACCAACGGTACCATTACCGATTTTGACGGTAAATATACGCTGAAGGTAAAAAGTGCCCAGTCCGTTTTGACAATATCTTATATTGGCTATAAGACCCAGGAAATTCCAGTCGGAAATGGTGGTAAGAAAGATATTACTATGCAAGACGATTCCGAACTGATGGATGAAGTGGTTGTGATCGGTTATGGTACGCAGCGAAAGGGTGATGTGACCAGTGCTATTTCAAGTGTAAAATCAGAAAGTTTTGTGAAGGGGGCGGTAACCGATGCAGGCCAGCTGATACAAGGTAAGGTAGCAGGGCTGAATATTTCTTTACCTTCAGGAGATCCTACCGGCAACACACAAATTATGCTACGTGGTATTTCATCTTTAAAAGGTGGAACTTCACCATTAGTATTAGTTGACGGAGTGCCAGGAAGTCTGAATACAGTAGCCCCTGAAGATGTTGAGTCCATCGATGTATTAAAAGACGGTTCGGCTACTGCCATTTATGGTACACGTGGTACAAATGGCGTAATTATTATTACAACCAAACAAAGTCGTAAAGAAATGGCTCCCACCATTGATTATAATGGATATGTTTCTGTATTAAACATTTTAAACAGACCTGATTTCATGGATGCTGATGACCTTCGTCAGAAATGGAATGAAGGATATACTTTCAACGGAGCTAACTTGAAAGATTTCGGAGCCAATACCGATTGGCTGGGTGAACTGACCCGCACAGCTGTTTCTCATTCACACAACTTATCCTTAAGAGGTGGTAGTAAAAATACCAATTATACAGCCTCCATCAACTATACCAACCGGCAAGGTACTTTTATAAAGACTGACTTTGAAGCTATAAACGGTCGTATGGACATCACTCACTCTATGTATGACAATAAATTGACAGCCAATGTCAGTACATTCGTCAGCCAACATACCATGCCTCGCAGTTGGAATACATACGCTTATCGACAGGCTTTGATTCACAATCCTACAGAACCTGTAAAAGATGAGAACGGTGACTGGTTTGAGCGCGACTTGTATTTTTATGATAATCCTGTAAGTTATATCCGCGAAACAATTGGTGAAATGAAACGTAAAAACATCCGTTTCAATGGTAGCCTGACTTTCCGCCCTATTGAATCTTTGACCTTGAAAGCCATGTATGCCCGCCGGAGTACGACTTCTACCGATGGATATTACCAAACCAAGAAACATGTATCTACAACCAAGAGTGGCCGTAACGGCTATGCATATCGTTATGATTCTGATTTTGATAATAATCTGATAGAATTGACGGCCAACTTTCAGAAAGCATTCGGCAAGCACAATGTCAGTGTATTGATAGGTTATAACTATGAAGACAACACCAACTCTAACCTGTCCATGTCCAACTACGATTTTCCTACCGATGCTTATTCTTACAACAAAATGGAAGCAGGTATGGCCTTGAAACGTGGTGAAGCTTCCATGACCAGTTATAAAAATTCTGATAAATTAATCGGATTATTCACCCGTGTCAGTTACAATTTCAATGACCGCTACTTATTGATGGCTTCTTTGCGTCATGAAGGCTCTTCCAAGTTCGGTAAAGATCATAAGTGGGGTAATTTCCCCGGCATCTCTTTAGGATGGAGAATTAACAGAGAGAATTTTATGAAAAATGTGAATTGGATGGATAACCTGAAACTTCGCGTGGGATACGGTGTGACCGGAATCAATGTAGCCGACCCGTACACATCACTCTCAAGTTTGAATTATAATGGCGCTTTCCTGTACAATGGAACATGGGTCAAAGCATTGGAAACAATCCGTAACAACAACGCTGACCTGCGTTGGGAAAAGAAACACGAATTCAATGTAGGTCTGGATTGGGATGTCCTAGGAGGACGATTGGGTGGAACCGTTGACTACTATATACGTAGAACAAAAGATGCTCTTTGGGACTACGAGGTTCCTGTTCCGCCTTATATGTATCCAACCATGCTAGCCAATGCATCGGAAATGGAAAATAAAGGACTTGAAATTCTAATTCGTGCTACGCCTATCCAGACAGAAAAATTCACTTGGAATACCAATGTATCCTATTCTACTAATTCAAACAAGGTCGTTGCACTATCCAGCGAGAAATTCTCGATGGACCAAGATTATTTCTATACAGGGTATACCGGAGAACCCATTCAAACCACTACCCATATCGTCCAAGTAGGCAAGCCTATAGGTACTTTCTATGGTTTGAAATCGGTTGATATTACAGATGACGGACTATGGTTGGTAGAAAACAAAAAAGGTGAACATGTTTTAGCCGAGGAAACCGATGCCACTGACTGGCAAGTATTAGGTAATGGTATTCCTAAACATTATCTGAACTGGAACAATACCTTCAATTTCTTTAATTTCGATTTAAGTATAAATATGCGTGGTGCTTTCGGCTTCCAGATTTTGAATTACCAACGTATGTATTATGAAAATGCAAAACCTGAAATCCAGTACAACCGCCTGAATTCTGCTTTTGACAAAGTATATGGCAAAACCCAATTGAAAGATGACCAACGCTATGTCAGCTATTACGTAGAGGACGGTGATTACTGGAAAATTGACAATGTGACTTTGGGGTATACCTTCAAACTATCCAAACAGCATATCATCAAAAACCTACGTATCTATGCTTCAGTATTGAATCTAGCTACCATTACCGGTTACAAGGGTATGGATCCGGAAGTACCATTGAGCAGCAACACCTATGGATTATTGGATGCCGGTACTGACAATCGCGACAAGTATCCTACCAATCGCACTTATACTTTTGGAGTTAATCTTACATTCTAAATCTAATTAAACAAAAAAGAACAGTTATGAAACTATTTAAATATGGTGTTTATGCACTCTGTGCATCTGCCATGCTCAGTATAAGCAGTTGCTTTAATTTGGATGAGGAGCCTTATTCTGAAATCATTGAAGAAGACTATGTACCAACCGAAGCCGATGAGATAGCCTTGTTGGCTACCACCTATTCACAATTACGCTTTGTGATGGACTGGTATGGCTTGTTTGACCTACAGGAAGAATCGGGCGATATAATTGTCACACCTACCCGCCCTAACGGCTGGGATGACGGAGGTACTTACAAGCAAATGCACAAACACACTTGGGACAACCAGCAAGGACAGCCCCAAAGTATTTGGGACTATTGCTATAAAGGCATAGCCAATGCCAATAAAATATTAAAACGTGCCGATGAAGGTTTTTTCACAGAAGAAAGTAAACCTAAAGTCGTAGCTGAGGTAAAAGGAGTACGTGCGCTTTGGTACTCCATTCTTTGCGATACACATGGAAATATTCCTATACAAACCAGTTTCAGTGAAGAGGTTCCGGTTCAATCTACTCGTAAACAAGTTTTTGACTTCATTATCAATGAACTGAAAGAAGTAATGCCCAATTTGCCTACTGAAGTCAATAAATCCACTTATGGCAGACTCACTCAATGGGGGGCCAAATGCTTGATGGCACGTATGTATCTGAATGCTGGGGTCTATACAGGAACTCCAATGTGGAACGAATGTCTGGAACAATGTAACGATATCATTAACAGCGGTTTGTTTAGTTTAGAAACAAACTACACAGATATCTTCAAAACAGAAAACTCCGGATGTGTGGAAACGATCTTTGCCATTCCTTATGATGAAGTTTATAATGAAGGGGACAACAATGGTCCTGTTTTTGGAGCCCACATGAAATTTCTATCTTCAAACAGTCGTAAGGTCTTCAATATGCAAACCACCCCATGGGGAGGTTCAGCAGCAAACCCTCAGTTCATTAACAGCTATGATCCTGATGATATGCGGTTAAAATATACATGGCTGCAAGGTGACCAGTACAGCCCGGACGGAGTACTGATCACCACTTTCCCCAATAAGCTACCCAGTATTTACAAAACAGACACAGATGACGGTTATCGGGTAGGAAAATACGAAATTAAGGTAGGAGCTAAAAGCCTTCTAAGCAACGACTTCCCTTATTTCCGTTATACTGAAGTATTGCTGATGAAAGCAGAATGTCTGCTCCGCTTAGGACAAAACGAAACCGAAGCAGCCCATATCGTATCACAGATCCGTGAGCGTGCATTCCGTGAATCGGCTCATCCGGAAAAAGCAACGGTTGATGCAGCTTGGTTAAAAGGCGATACACATATTAACTATGGTACGCTTGACGAAAAAGGTCAGATTGATGATGCGGGTAATACAGAAGTCGTAGAATTAGGCGGACTTTATGATGAATGGGGATGGGAATTTGCAGCCGAGGCCCGTCGACGTACGGATATGATTCGCTTCGGAACCTATCAGAAGAAAAGTTGGTTTAATCATACTCCGACTGCCAATGACTTGAATGGCAACTCTATCCTGTTCCCAATTCATTTAGATCATCTTAATACAAACCCTAATTTACAGCAAAATCCAGGCTATGCCGGTAAATAAGAAATAATGTGATAGAAAGCAACCTTCTTTCTTCTCAATAGTTGCTAATTATTTAAACAAATATTTATTTTCCAGCCCGGTTTAAGTTATTAGAACCGGGCTTTATATTCCCATCTCTTATAAAATCATTACTTAAAATATGCTCATGGAAATGAACAGATATTTATCTTTTACTCTCTTTACAGGATTATCCCTATTGACAACAATACCCATTGAGGCGTATACACTAAATCCTAATAAAACAGCAACATCCATCTTACAGACAAATGTTATCGAAGTACGAAGCATAACTTCTGTACAACCCATCGTGATCTATTGTCCTGTGGGAACTGTTCCTCAATTACCTTATCAAGTATGGGTGACTTATTCAGACGGACAAGGTGAATACCGTCAAACTAAATGGTCCAATTCCGCTTTATCCACAGAACAATCAGAGGCTGACGATAAAGTTTATCCCATTGGAAGCCAATACACAATAAACGGATTCATTATAGGAGACGATACTACAGAAAACGGATATCCTATCACTGCTAAAATAGAGGTGGTAGACACTAAAAATACAATTTCCCCCAAGCTAATAGCCCATACTATCCCCTTAAACAATGTAAAGATTAACGGCAACAATCGCCTGACCTCCAATCGTGATCTTGCCATTAAAGAGATTATCAGTTGGGATGTAAGCCAACAGCTATATAATTATCGCGACACTTATGGCCTGAGTACCGAAGGATATACCCGGTCTGACGGATGGGACTCACCTGAAACTAAATTAAAAGGACATGGTTCCGGACACTATATGTCCGCACTGGCCCTTGCCTATGCCGCTGCAACAAATCCTTCGCATAAAGAAATCTTACGCCGTAACATCACCCGAATGGTGAATGAACTGCGCGAATGTCAGGAGCGTACATTCGTATGGAGCGAAGAATTAGGAAGGTATCTCGAAGCCCGTGATTTTGCCCCTGAAGAAGAATTGAAAAAGATGAAAGGTACATGGGAAGCTTTTGATGAACATAAAACAAAATGGGCTACTTATGGCTATGGTTATCTGAATGCGATCCCCCCACACCATCCCGCACTGATAGAGATGTATCGTGCATATAACAATTCGGACTGGGTATGGGCTCCCTATTACTCCATTCACAAACAGTTAGCGGGTCTGATAGATATTGCAACTTATATGGATGATAAAAGCATTGCCGACAAAGCATTGCTCATAGCCAAAGATATGGGTCTGTGGGTATGGAATAGAATGCACTACCGCACTTATGTAAAAAAAGACGGAACACAAGAAGAACGCAGGACACATCCCGGCAATCGTTATGAAATGTGGAACATGTACATTGCAGGTGAAGTGGGAGGTATGGAAGAATCTTTAGCACGTCTTTCAGAAATGGTCAGCGCCCCTGAAGAGAAGGCGCGTCTGATAGAAGCATCCAATTGTTTTGATAGTCCGGCCTTTTACGAACCGCTTTCAAAGAATATTGATGATATACGTAACAGACACGCCAATCAGCATATCCCTATGATCATCGGTGCACTGAGAAGTTATTTAAGTAACAATGATACATTTTATTATCATGTATCCCATAATTTCTGGAATTTAATACAAGGACGTTATCGTTATTCTACCGGCGGTGTGGGTAATGGCGAAATGTTCAGACAGCCCTATACCCAAATAGTAAGTATGGCCATGAATGGCGTATCTGAAGGAGAGAGTCACTCAAATCCACATATCAATGAAACTTGTTGTGCATATAACTTGCTAAAATTAACAAAAGACCTCAACTGTTTTAATCCGGACGATGCCCGTTACATGGATTATTACGAACGGACACTTTACAACCAAATAATCGGCTCATTACACCCTGAACACTATCAGACTACTTATCAATATGCCGTAGGACTAAATGCATCGAAACCATGGGGCAACGAAACTCCGCAATCTACCTGCTGCGGAGGTACGGGATCTGAAAATCATGTAAAATATCAGGAAGCAACCTACTTTGTTTCAGACAATACATTGTGGGTAGCCCTTTATATGCCTACCACACTCCATTGGGAAGAGAAAAATATCACTTTACAACAGGAATGTTTGTGGCCAGCAAAAAGCTCCACAATTAAAGTTACTGCCGGAGAAGCCCGATTTGCCATGAAACTTCGAGTACCTTATTGGGCCACCGACGGCTTTGATGTAAAACTAAATGGAATCTCTATTGCCACTCATTATCAACCTTGTTCATACGCGGTAATACCTACCCGGCAATGGAAAGAAAATGATATAGTAGAAATTACAATGCCATTCACTAAACATATAGACTATGGTCCCGACAAGCTACCAACCGAAATAGCAAGTAAAGACGGACACCAACTTGAAACAGCCTGGGTAGGTACATTAATGTATGGACCGTTTGCCATGACAGCTACCGATATCACTAATTGGACGGAAGCAACACTCAATATAGACTCACGTCTTGCCAGTATTACCGTTGTTGAACCTAACGGTCTGCAAACCGGTACTACAGGAAATTTATATACACTAATGCAAGGTGGACGAACTTTCCAACCAGATTATTATCGCCATGACCATACAACTCATTACTTCCGCATCAATCATATTAAAGATCCTACTGTAGAACTGAAAATAGCTCTGTCGGCAAAATTACGAGAAACTACGGCATTTAGTAAAAGCCATTACACAAAAGCAAGTTTCGCCAAACTAACAACCGCTATACAAGAGGGAGAGAAACTAATGAAAATATCTCCTCTGACAGAAACTACCATTTCTACTTGTGTAAACAATATTGACAAGTCCATAGAATCATTAGTCGCCTCCCGATTAGATAAGAGTAATCTTGAAGCCAGTATCCATATAGCTAAAAAATGTAATCCGGACCTTTATACTACTGATAGTTTTAAAACATTGCAAGCTACTCTTGAAACCGCCCATGAAGTAATGGATAACATTGATTTACAAATCGTTATTGACAAACAAACTTTATCACTACAAGATGCCACCGCTTCTTTGGTACTGGCAAATAATGTAGATAAAACAGAATTAAAGGAGTTACTTAATATAGCTATGGAACGCCAAACAAACCAAGAAAAATGGAATGCTCTCGCAGTCAAGGTTCCTGAATTTGCTCCTTGGGCTCATTTCGGGTTTACCCGTTTGAAACGTGCATTGGAACATGCCCAAAATGTATATTTTAATAAGGATAAAAACTACTCCCAAGGAGAAGTCAATGCCATAGTAGCTAGTTTGAATACCGTCATCAATACAATGAGACCGGGTAACTTACCCGAAATGGAAGATTTAAGACCTTTATCTGCTCTATTAAGGCGCGTAGGCACCATAGACGATTCTACAGATCCGACATTAAAAGACGCTGTTGCATTCACTGAAATGGTCATAAAATACGTAGCAGACGGCAGTGGCACACATGATATGATAGAAACAGCTATCAGCCGCTTAAAATCTGCAGCAGGATTATGATAAGCTAGCTTTTAGAGAATGTCTGAAAAGGTCTATTGAAAGATTCATCTGGAATCCTCACTTTTTCTTCGAATTTTCTCTTTTCTTTCTCAGAAAAATAGTAATCTTGCATAAGATTTAGAAAATAAGAAGAAAATACTATGAAAAGACTAGTCCTATTGCTATTGAACTTACTGATGCCGATGATTCTGTTTGCAGCGTCCAATGACCTCTGTTTCCGTCATTTTTCTGTAGAAGACGGACTATCATCCAATTCGGTACGTGCTTTAATGCAAGATAAATACGGTTTTCTATGGATAGGAACGGATGAAGGACTGAACCGCTATGACGGCACTACTGTAAAACTCTATAGACTGAAAGATAGGGGAGCTAATGAAGCTATTTCATCTTTATACAGCACCCTCAACAAAATATGGATAGGTACAGACGAAGGCATATATATCTATGATTACGAAACAGAAGATATAATGCCTTTTGTACTGGCCACCTCCAAAAATATCCATATTGAAACAAATACGAACCATATTGTCGAAGATAAAGACAAAAACCTATGGTTCACTACGGTAGGACAAGGAATATTCAAATACAACACTATCACCAACCACTTGGAGCAATACGAATTTAAAAACGCAAATGGTTTAATGGCAAGTGTACTGGTGGATAGTGAAAACCAAATATGGGCCATTACCAATTGGGGAAACTCAGGTCTTTTCAAACTGAATAAAGCAGAAAATAAATTCGAGACTTTTCCGCTCTCCTATGAAAGCGGAAAGCATGACTCAAACGCATTGGTCATGTTGGAAGACTCGGAACATACACTGTGGTTAGGAACCTGGGAGTGTGGTTTGCAAAAAATCGATAAATACAGCGGAAAGGCCACTACTTATCTGCATCCCACAGACGGAAAAGGTGCCACCCATATTCATTCTATCATGGAATATGCCCCTCACCAGCTACTCATAGGCTCGGATGACGGGCTTCTGTTATTCAATACCATTACAGAGGAATATCAATTGTTTACAGAAGATGAAACAAACCCACATTCATTGTCCAACCGTTTTGTTTATCCTATTATAAAAGATCATGAAGGTGGAATATGGATCGGAACTTACTATGGAGGAGTAAATTATATTTCACCCAATACTGGACAATTCGAAAGTTTTGTCCACTCACGTTTCTCCAATTCTGTTAACGGAACAGTCATCGGACGGTTCTGCGAAGACTCTAACGGAGATGTGTGGATCGCTTCGGATGACGGAGGGTTAAACCGCTTTTCTCCCAAAAATAGAAAATTTTCCCATTATTTGCCCTTGGAGAGAAAAAACAGTCTGTCCTATCACAATGTACATGCACTTTGTATGGACGATGATAATTTATGGATCGGTACTTATACTGGAGGGGTAAACGTATTAAATCTGCAAACGGGAACTTTTAAAACATATTCTGCCTATCAGGATAATCCCGCCTCACTGGACGGAACCAGTTCTTATGCCATATTCAAAGACAGAAAAGAGAGAATATGGGTCACCTCCATGTCCGGAGTAAATCTATATAACCGGGAAAAAGATAATTTCACCCGAATTAAAGACTTGGACGCACTGACCATTGACATTGACCAGGATACCAAAGGAAATCTCTGGTTCTCCACCCAAGGCAAGGGATTATTTAAATACCATCCAGAAAAACAGATATGGAAGAACTATATACATGACCATAAAAATCCGAACTCACTGGCAAACAACCAAGTGAACTGCGTACTGATTGACACAAACGGAGAGATGTGGGTGGGAACCATGAACGGGCTCTGCAAATACAATGCGGAAGAAGATGCATTCGAAACTTTACCTCTTGAAATTCCCAGTCACAATATATGCAGCATCATCGAAGACCAACGCATATTGTGGCTCACCACCACCAAAGGGCTAGTGCGTTACACCCCTGGAGAAGGTTGCCGAGTATTTACTAAAAGCGACGGACTGCAAAGTGAACAATTCCTACCTAATGCTGCCTTAAAAGCATCGGATGGAAAAATCTATATCGGCTCAGTAAACGGATTCAATGCTTTCTACCCCCATCAGATTAAGACAAATGTGATGCTTCCTCCAGTAATCATTACAGAACTGGAAATAGATAATAAGGAAATCCAAACTGGAAACAAACTGCTTCCAAAATCTCTCAACCAGTTGGAAGAACTGGAGCTATCCTATAAAGAAAATGCATTCAGCTTGCTTTATGCCTCTTTAAGCTATTGCACCCCCAATAAAAACAAATACGCCTATAAACTGGAAGGATTTGACAAAGACTGGAACTATGTAGGCTCCCAAAATAAGGCCACTTACACCAATTTGCCCGCAGGAACCTATCTTTTCAAAGTAAAGGCGACCAATAATGACGGAATATGGAATGAAAAAGGAACCAGTCTGAAAATCACCATCCACCCTCCTTTCTATTGGTCCACCACTTCCAAACTGCTCTATTTTGTATTGGTTTGCATAGCTTTCGGATTCGTCATCCGCTTCATCATCAAACGGACAGAGAAGAAACATACGGCTGAAATAAACAAACTGAACGCCAACAAGGAAAAAGAAGTACACGAAGCCAAAATCAAGTTCTTCACCATGATAGCCCACGAAATACGCACACCGGTATCCCTTATCATAGGACCTTTGGAGAAAATAATGAAATCTCCCGTGTCCCTGCCGTCTACAGTACGCGACGATCTGAATATTATTGACCGTAACAGCCAGCGTCTGCTGTTCCTGGTAAACCAATTGCTGGATTTCCGAAAAGTGGAACAGGAAGGAATGAAAATGAAGTTTGCTTCCCAAAATATCCACCAACTGCTCAAAGCGGTTTGTGAACGTTTCGAACCTTTCATCGCCCAACATGGAGCACGGCTTACTGTGGAATATCCTGAAGCAGATTTCACGGCTATAGTAGACAGTGAGGCGGTAACCAAACTAGTCAGCAATCTGTTGACCAATGCCAGTAAATACACAAAAGATAAAGTTACTCTTACCTGTATCGTACAGCCGGAACAACATACTTTTATAATCCGAGTGACAGATAACGGCATAGGGATCAGCAAAGAAGAACAAAAGAAGATATTCCATCCGTTCTATCAGGCTATGGATAACAAGCCGGGAACAGGTATCGGCCTCAGCATTGTCAAAAGTATCGTAGAATCACACAATGGCTGTATTGAAGTGGAATCCGAGGTTAACAAAGGATCATCTTTTATCGTAACGTTGCCTATAGAACAAGCACAAGTCCTGCCACAGGATACGGGCACATCACTATTGAACAACCCAGCCATTCCCGAAGGAATCTTGCAAGAGGACCTCTCCGGTTCTCCTATCAAACATAAACCAACCATGCTGATTGTGGATGATAATAAGGAAATGTTGAATTTCCTTTCGAGTAGTCTGGCTGATAAATACAGCATACTTACCGCAGAAGACGGTATAGAAGCACTGAATAAACTGAAAGAAAACGAAGTGACACTCATTGTAAGCGACTGGATGATGCCACGCATGGACGGAGTGGAATTCTGCAAAGCAATAAGGACTAACCAGGCTACCAGTCATATACCCTTCATCCTGCTAACGGCCAAGACAGATACCAACTCCAAGATAGAAGGTATGGATTGTGGTGCAGATGCCTACATAGAGAAACCTTTCTCCATGCAATACTTGGAAGCATGTATCAAGAATCTGGTAGACTTGCGTAATCTGCTGCGTCAGAAATTCTCGAAGATGCCGTTGGTTCCGCTGAACAGCATTGCCAATAATTCTATGGACGACAAGTTCCTTACCCGTATGAATGAAATCATAGAAGAGAATTTCTCCAATCCGGAATTATCCGTAGATTTCCTAGCCGAAAAATTGTGTATCAGCCGTTCGGGCCTATTTGCCAAAATAAAGACATTGGCCAATATCACCCCTAATGAACTGATTCAAGTGGTACGTTTGAAAAAAGCAGCGATCTTGCTGGCAGAAAACAAATATCGCATCAATGAAATCTGTTATATGGTAGGATTCAATAATCCGTCTTATTTCTCCAAATGTTTCCAAAAACAGTTCGGCATGAAACCGGGGGAATTTGTAAACGGGAAAAGAGAAGAATAAAAACTAATCAAAAATCATTTCCTAAAAATAAAAAATCCGGTTTCCCCTTTTCAGAGAAACCGGATCCATGATGAACGAGTGGTTTTATTTCAATCAATAATTATTCTTCTTCACTTCGAAATAAGCTTGCGGATGCAGACATGCAGGACATACTTCAGGAGCTTCCGTACCTACATAAATGTAACCGCAATTACGGCACTGCCATACAGTTTCTTCCGCTTTCTTGAATACTGTGCCTTCTTCCACATTCTTCAATAAAGCCAGATATCTTTCCTCATGCCCCTTTTCAGCTTCAGCGATTCTGCGATACATAGTAGCGATAGCAGGAAAACCTTCCTGATCGGCCACATCAGCAAAGTGAGGGTAATCAGTAGTCCATTCTTCATTTTCACCGGCAGCGGCAGCTTTCAAATTTTCCATAGTGGTACCAATGATACCTGCAGGATAGCTGGCAGTAATTTCTACCATACCGCCTTCCAACCATTTAAACATACGTTTTGCATGTTCTTTTTCCTGATCGGCTGTTTCTGTAAAAATAGCTGCTATTTGTTCATAACCTTCCTTCTTTGCTGTACTTGCAAAGTAAGTATAACGCATTCTAGCCTGTGATTCACCTGCAAATGAAGTCAGCAAGTTTTTCTCTGTCTGTGTACCTTTTACGCTTTTAGCCATAATTGTTAGTTTTATTAGTTAGTATTATTTGATCATCTGTTGATGACACAAAGATATATATTTTATTTCAAAATTGTATTCATTACAATTACGTTTTTATATTTAATTAAACGTTCACTTTATATAAAATAAACAAGAACACCTATATTTGTGTTCACAACAACATTAACATTTTCCATTATGAAAAACATCATCAAGTTATTCACTTTTCCCCTCCTTACTATAATAGGATTTAATTCATGTGCGTCCATACCGTTAAAAATCGGAGAGTCTGAAAACAACTCCACTTACACTGTCAGCTATCTGTTTGAACATGACGGTTGCAAGGTATATCGTTTTTACGATAAAGGAAATTACGTTTACTTCACTACGAAAGGAGATGTAACCAGTATCACAAATGATTCTACCGCCCAACGCACCATTACTATCAACAAAACACCCTATGAATAACAAAAATACGAATTTAAATAGAATAATACCTTAATTTATACATTAATTTTATCTACTTTTGCAACTCGTTTAAAATCATAGCATAAAGTAGTTGACAAATGAAAGCATTTGAATTCAAACCGAAGCTCTTCACTACCCTACAGAATTATTCAAAAGAGAGCTTCATGGCCGACCTCATGGCCGGAATTATCGTAGGTATTGTTGCACTTCCACTGGCTATCGCATTTGGTATCGCTTCGGGAGTTTCCCCAGAAAAAGGCATCATCACTGCTATTGTAGCAGGATTTATCATCTCTTTATTAGGAGGAAGCAAAGTACAGATAGGCGGACCTACCGGAGCATTTATCGTAATTATCTATGGAATCATCCAAGAATACGGCATCAGCGGATTAACAGTAGCAACTCTTATGGCAGGAGTACTCCTTATTTTATTAGGTGTATTCAAGCTGGGAGCTGTTATCAAATTCATTCCTTATCCCATTATTGTAGGATTTACCAGTGGTATTGCCGTTACCATCTTTACGACACAGATTGCCGATATCTTCGGACTGAACTTCGGAGGAGAAAAAGTACCGGGAGACTTTATAGGCAAATGGATGATTTATTTCCGTCATTTTGATACTGTTAATTGGTGGAACGCCATTGTCAGCATAGTCAGCGTCCTGATTATCGCACTGACTCCCCGGTTCTCAAAAAAGATTCCAGGTTCACTGATTGCCATCATTGTAGTAACCATTGCCGTGTACCTGATGAAAACATATGGCGGAATCACTTGTATCGACACCATTGGCGACCGTTTTACCATTCAGTCACAGCTGCCGGATGCAGTAGTGCCCGAATTAAATTGGGAAGCTATCAAGAATTTATTTCCGGTTGCCATCACCATTGCTGTACTGGGAGCCATAGAATCTCTGTTGTCTGCTGCCGTAGCCGATGGTGTCATTGGTGACCGCCACGATTCAAACACGGAACTGATAGCCCAGGGCGCAGCCAATATTATCGCTCCGCTGTTTGGCGGTATTCCTGCTACAGGAGCCATCGCACGTACCATGACCAATATCAACAACGGTGGAAAATCACCTGTTGCAGGTATCATTCATGCAGTCATTCTGTTGCTGATTCTCTTGTTCCTGATGCCTCTGGCACAATATATCCCGATGGCCTGTCTGGCAGGTGTATTGGTGATTGTTTCCTATAACATGAGCGGCTGGCGTACTTTCAAAGCGTTGCTGAAGAATCCGAAATCAGACGTCACCGTACTACTGATCACTTTCTTCCTGACTGTTATCTTTGATTTAACCGTAGCTATTGAAGTAGGTTTGCTCATTGCCTGTGTATTGTTCATGAAACGTGTCATGGAAACAACAGAAATATCGGTTATCAAAAATGAAATCGACCCCAATAATGAATCCGATCTGGAAGTGCACGAAGAACATCTCATGGTTCCCAAAGGTGTGGAAGTATATGAAATCAACGGTCCCTACTTCTTTGGTATCGCTACCAAGTTTGAGGAAATCATGTCCGAACTGGGCGACCGTCCCAAAGTACGGATCGTACGTATGCGTAAAGTACCATTCATTGATTCTACCGGTATTCACAACCTGACTAATCTATGCGAAATGTCTAAGAAAGAAAATATTCAGATTGTGCTTTCGGGAGTGAATGAAAAAGTGCATCAAATTCTTGAAAAATCAGGATTTAATGAACTGCTGGGAAAAGAAAATATCTGTCCTAATATCAATGTGGCTTTGGAGAAAGCAAAGGCTATTATAGAAAAATAAAATAAGAAAGGAGAGCATTATGGACTAAAATAAATGCTCTCCTTTTTGATTCTATTCTGCTAATGAAGGACAGGAATAGAAAGCCAATATCCTTTTTTCAGTAAATAAGTGTAAAATGCCCCCATACTCCTCACTGGTGTTTTAAAATCTTGAAATCAGATTTATCATTAAAAGACCTTATCCGCATCCCTAAGCCCTTCCTGCCATATAGTCAAGTGCTTTCTTCGTGTTTGTTGTATTTCCATAGCTTATGGAAATAGATAAATGAATATTCAATGCCTCCAACAGCATATTTCCTAAAAGGCTGTTACCTCCCCCATTATACCGCATATCAACAACCAGCAAAGAAACTTCCCTTTGATTCATATCCTGAGTCATGTGTTCCCAAAAATGGAGTATAAATAAAAATTCCCGTTAAAATAACAGACAGAAAATGGATATAGCGACAACGGTTCTATATTCACAAAAGTATGGGCATCCTGCAAAAGAACTAACAATTCATTAATTCTCAGATGGAAATCGGCTAAAGTGATGTTATTTATTCATATCACAAAGCTCATCGCAAGCGGACAGGACAAACTGACAGCATTAGGCTTTCAATGACTTGTCAAGAATAAAAGCTGGATGTACCTTGGTCAGAAAGATGAAAAAGTTCATCAGTTCGTTCTGATAAAGATTAAAGCTTCCATCATTATAATCAGGGATAGAAGTATATTCCATTATTATTCAAATCCATTCAATTGCAAGTATGTGAAACAACGTATCTCCAGTCTTTGAAAAATATCCAGGAATAAATTATATGTTTTAATAGTGACCTGAAAAAGTAAGATATGTTCATGAGCAAAGTAAGTTCACTTCATCGGCAAAGTAAGTCAACTTACTTGCCCTTTGAAGTCAACTTACTTTTTTCTCAATACGAGACCGATACCGGAATGCCGGAATCCTTTATCAATTTTCCTATTCTGTCCAATTCCTCATGAGTAGCCTTTTCCAAATCATGATCGGGCGTTTCACGGTCGATGGTGTAAATCATCACCTGACGGGGAGCAATCTCTTTCACCGTTTCCAGCCAGGGCAGCACATACCGATCTGAAGTATTATCCACATCCTGCCCTTGATATTTGCCTTTCATGAACATGGTCTGAATAATCAGATTACCTTTGAAAGCTTTCATCCCTTTTATAATTTTCCGCACATCATAGTGCCCGGTCGGGCGGTCTGTCAATCGAATATAATCCGTATCAATAGTATCCAGCTTCAATATATTATTATCTATCTTATTCAATGCATCAAATACCTCCGGTTTGTGAA
>OJMO01000949.1_pt1 | contig 19359 bp, 15 predicted proteins | sample 1597241 | NCBI WGS metagenome assembly OJMO01 (sample SAMEA2452129, study PRJEB22498) | human gut metagenome | biome: human feces; feature: human gut; material: feces | place: Australia | collected 2012 | reverse complement strand
AATATGCTAAAACAACTTTTTCTTTCATAATAGTATCTCCTCTGTTTTTTCACTTTTTGTTGAAAACCATATCAAAACGATATGCGTTGTTTGTTTTCTGTACACCACTATACAACATTACTTTTTGAAATGCAATAGGAAAAACAAAAAAAATCAAAAAAGCGCTTGCATAAATGCAAATATATGCGTATAATACTGAATATTAGCCGACAACACAGTGTATATATTCAATTACTGTGTATAAAATTATAGCACATGACTATTTTATCATAGTAAAGTAAAATAGTGGATTATACTTGATTTGACCTCAAAGTGTGTTATACTTGGCATAGAAATTACAAAATCAAAGAAAGGATACAAAAATGGCAATTACAAAGATAAATGGAGGCGTAACAGCTCCAAAAGGTTTTTTGGCATCCGGATTAAATGCCGGCATTAAGAATCAGACAAAAAAAGATATGGCAATGGTTTTCAGCAGCACACCATGTGCAGCAGCTGGTGTATTTACCACAAATCTTGTAAAAGCAGCACCTGTCAAATGGGATAAGGAAATTGTAACAACATCTCCTTATGTACAAGCAGTCGTTGTAAACAGTGGTATTGCAAATGCATGTACAGGCGCAGAGGGGCTTGGCTATTGTGCAGATACAGCAGCAGAGGCGGCAGTAGCTTTAAACATTCCTAAAACTGCAGTTCTTGTCGCATCAACAGGCGTAATTGGCAAACAGCTTCCTATTGATAAGATTAAGTCTGGTGTAACAGCTCTTTCTAAGGTACTTGGAAGTAGCAGAGAAGATGCCAAGCTTGCAGCAGAGGCAATTATGACAACTGATACTAAGAGCAAAGAGGTTGCATGCACATTGGAATTAGGCGGTAAGCAGGTTACAGTTGCAGGTATGTGCAAGGGCTCAGGCATGATTCATCCTAATATGTGCACTATGCTTTGTTTTGTAACAACAGATGCGGCAATTTCTCATGAGCTGCTTCAAAAAGCATTAAGTGAAGATGTAGTTGATACCTTCAATATGATTTCTGTTGACGGTGATACTTCTACAAATGATACTGTACTTGTAATGGCAAATGGACAGGCAGAAAATACACCAATCACAAAGGAAGGTGAAGACTACAAGACTTTCTGTGAGGCCCTTCATTTTATTATGCTTGAGCTGTCAAAGAAAATTGCCGGAGACGGAGAGGGCTGTACATGTCTGTTTGAGGCAACTGTAATTGGCGCAAAGGACAAAAATCAGGCACGAATAATCGCAAAGTCTGTTGTATGTTCTAGTCTGACAAAAGCAGCTGTATTTGGTCATGATGCAAACTGGGGACGTATCCTCTGCGCAATGGGCTACTCAGGTGCACAGTTTGATCCTGAAGTGGTTGATATCTGGTTAGAGAGCAAGGCTGGTACTATTAAAATCGTAGAAAACGGAATTGCAACAGATTACAGTGAGGAAACTGCAACAAAGATTCTTTCTGAGGAAGAAGTAATTGCAAAAATGGATATTAAAGAGGGAAATGAGACAGCAACAGCATTTGGTTGCGATCTAACCTATGAATATGTAAAGATCAACGGCGATTACCGCAGTTGATAAAAAGCTTGTAACAACGACTACCCATAAAAAAGAGGAGAACACAAAATGGAATTAGACAGCAAAATTATGGAAAAGGCCGCTACCTTGATTGAGGCACTGCCTTATATACAGAGATTCAACAGAAAGATTATTGTCGTAAAGTATGGCGGAAGCGCAATGGCAGATGAGGAGTTAAAGCGAAACGTCATTAAAGATGTTGTTTTGTTAAAGCTGGTTGGTTTTAAACCTATCATTGTGCATGGAGGAGGCAAAGAAATCAGCCGTTGGGTGAATAAAGTAGGCATGGAAGCACGTTTTGTCAATGGCCTTCGTGTGACAGATGCGCCAACTATGGAAATTGCAGAAATGGTTCTTGCAAAGGTAAATAAAGAACTGGTTACTCTGGTGGAATCTCTTGGTGTGCAGGCAGTCGGTATCAGCGGAAAAGACGGCGGAATGTTAAAGGTGGAGAAAAAATATTCCAACGGACAGGATATCGGTTACGTCGGCGAGATCACACAGGTCAACCCGAAGATTTTATATGATCTTCTGGAAAAAGATTTTCTACCGATCGTCTGCCCGATCGGCATGGATGAAAACTATGACAGCTACAACATCAATGCAGACGATGCCGCCTGCGCGATTGCGAGAGCAGTCCACGCAGAGAAATTAGCATTTTTAACCGATATCGAGGGTGTATACAAAGATCCGAAAGATCCTTCCACGCTGATCTCGGAACTGCCAATCTCAGAGGCGAAAAAACTGATCGAAGACGGATACATCGGCGGCGGAATGCTTCCGAAATTAAACAACTGTATTGATGCGATCGAAAACGGAGTTTCCAGAGTGCATATTTTAGATGGACGTATCGCACACTGTCTATTGTTGGAAATCTTTACCAACAAAGGAATTGGAACTGCAATCTTAGGGGATAAGGAGACAAAGTATTATCATGAATAAACAGGATTACATTGATGGAGCAGAGAGTGCGCTTCTTCATACATATAATCGTTTTCCACTGGTCATTGATCATGGGGATGGTGTGTATCTTTATGATACAGACGGAAAAGAGTATCTGGATTTTGCGGCAGGAATCGCCGTGCAGGCATTTGGCTACAACAATAAAGAGTATAACGACGCACTGAAAGCGCAGATTGACAAAGTGATGCACACATCCAATCTGTACTATAATGTCCCGATCATGAATGCGGCAAAAAGGGTATTAAACGCAAGCCAGATGAATCGTGTTTTCTTTACCAACAGCGGTACAGAGGCGATCGAGGGTGCAATCAAAGCGGCAAAAAAATATGCTTACACCAGAGACGGACATGCAGGACATGAGATCATTGCAATGAACCATTCCTTTCATGGAAGAAGTATCGGAGCATTGTCTGTGACAGGCAATAAACATTATCAGGAACCGTTTGAACCACTGCTTCCCGGAGTAAAATTTGCGGATTTTAATGATCTTGACAGCGTAAAAGCTTTGATTAATGACAAAACCTGTGCTATTATTTTTGAGACAGTACAAGGTGAGGGTGGAATTTATCCTGCAACAGAAGCATTTATAAAGGGTGTGCGTGCACTTTGCGATGAGCATGACATTCTTTTAATTTTAGATGAGATCCAGTGCGGTATGGGAAGAACCGGAGAAATGTTCGCATGGCAGCATTATGGTGTGAAGCCGGATATTATGACGAGTGCCAAGGCACTTGGCTGTGGTGTCCCGGTCGGCGCTTTCCTTATGACAGAGAGAGTCGCAGAGAAATCTCTGGCACCGGGAGATCACGGTACGACCTATGGAGGCAATCCATTTGTGGGAGCCGCTGTAGATAAAGTACTTGAGATGATGGAGCGCGACCATATCACAGAGCATGTGAAAAAGGTCGCACCGTATCTGGAGAAAAAATTAGATGAACTGGTTGCAAAGTATGATTTCCTGACCGAGCGAAGAGGTATGGGACTCATGCAGGGTGTTGTCTGTGAAAAACCGGTAGGCCAGATTGCAGCAAAAGCATTGGAGGCAGGACTGATCGTGATCACAGCAGGTTCGAATGTACTTCGTTTTGTACCGCCACTTATCATTGAAGAAAAAGATGTGGATGAGATGATATCCAGGCTGGAGAGTATTTTATAATGAAAGTAGTACAAAAGAGAATGATCGCAGCGGGCTGTATCGGCGTGCTGGTGATCGGAGGTGCCGTTGTTGTATCCAGACACAGCACTTATGAACAGAAAGAAAATGAAACAGAAAATGGAACAGAGACAGCATCAGTTAGCAGGGTGGTAAAACAGCCTGCTGATTTGATGTTCTGGTATAGCGATAAAAGCTATCAGAAGTTTTTTGAGAAGGCGGCAGAAGAATATTATGAGGATACCGGTATTGTTGTGGATGTAGAGTATCAGGACAGCATGGATTACATGGATGCAGTATACACGGCAACGATGCAGGGAGAAACATTTCCGGATATTTACATGATCGGAAGCGATGAGTTAGAGGAAGCATATCTTTACGGACTTGCAGCAGAAAACACGGCATCTGATATTTATGAGAGCACCGTGGCGTCGAATGCAGTGACAGCGTCCACTTACAAAGAGAAAATGTATGCGTATCCATTAAGTTATAATACCTGTCTGTTTGTCTATAAAAATGGTTATTTTGAGACAGAACCGGAGACATTGCAGGCAATCATTGATTATTCCATCGACAATGAGCCACCGGAAAATGTGCAGTATCTGTTAGAGTGGGATGTGAATGATGCGTTTTATGATTTTCCATTTATATCGAACAGTGTCAGCTTTGTAAAAGATGAAGTGGAAACGATGCAGGTGAATTATGATGAGGATCTGTATAACGAAGATCTGGAGTTCTTTTCACAGAGTCTGGAGTCGTTTTCCATTGATGCTTCGACGGTTACGGAAGCGAGTGTGATCTCAGATTTTAATGATGGAAAAACACTCTGTGCAATCATTGATTCAGATTCTGTTGCCGGTCTCACAGGAACTGATTATGAGATCCGGGAGCTTCTGGCATTGAATGACACGTTGCAGACATCTTCCGCAGCGTTGACAGATCTTGTGGTTGTGAATGATTTCTCGGAGAAAAAGGAAAAAGCGGCTGATTTTGCAGAGTATGTAACACTTACCATGTCAGGAGAACTTCATGGACTTGGCGGTCATTATTCCGTAAAATTATCAGAGGACGCAGACGAGAAGGAACAGATTGCCTATCAGGCATACGAAAATGCGATCCCGGTACCGGATTCACAGGATGCAAAAGAATTTTGGGTAACATTAAAAGAAACAATATCTCAATATTTTTAAAAAAATGGATATAATATATTTAATAGTCTTGTCATATTTGTAAAATTTCGTTAAAATATATACATCAGGCGTTGAGGGCTCTTTCATCCATCTGTGATGATGCATTCGGTGGAGAAGGAGAATGCTATGAATCGAAAGAGGAAAGTATTCCTGGTAATCATATTCTGCATGGGAGTGCTCTGTGGATGTGGTTCCAGGAATAATGTGTATTTGGAGAAAATACAGACAGAGACAAGTGAAGTTCCGCAGACAGAGGAGAAAGACTGCCAGGAAGAGATGGGCAGTTGTATGGTGTATGTTTGCGGGGCAGTAGAAAATCCGGGAGTGTATGAGCTGCCGGAGAACAGCCGTGTTTATGAAGCAGTGGCGATGGCTGGCGGGATGACAGAGGATGCCGGGATGGAAGCGGTAAATCAGGCAGAGTTTGTCACGGACGGACAGATGTTAAGAATTCCGACCATGGAAGAAGTGGCGGCTGCACAGGAAGAATCCGAGAGCAATGTGGATGATGGCTTACTGGACATTAACCGGGCAAGTGTTGCAGATTTTATGACGCTTCCGGGAATCGGGCAGTCAAAAGCAGAGGCATTGTTTCAGTACCGGGAAGCACACGGCAGATTTTCTTCTATTGAGGAGATCATGAATGTGGATGGAATCAAAGAAGGAGTTTTTAACAAAATAAAGGATAGTATAAAGGTGTAAAAATGGCAAAAAAGGTTCTTGTTGTTGATGATGAAAAATTGATCGTAAAAGGTATCCGTTTCAGTTTAGAGCAGGATGGAATGGAAGTGGACTGTGCATATGACGGGGAAGAGGCACTGAAAATGGCAACAGAGAATCATTATGATATGATTCTTTTGGATATCATGCTTCCGAAGATGGATGGATTTGAAGTATGCCAGCACATCCGCGAATTCTCTGATATGCCAATCGTGATGCTGACTGCAAAAGGCGATGACATGGATAAGATCCTCGGTCTGGAATACGGAGCAGATGATTATATCACAAAGCCGTTCAACATCCTGGAAGTCAAAGCAAGAATCAAGGCAATTATGCGGAGAACCGCAGGAAGCCAGCCGAAGAAAGAGGATTCCAAGGTCATTGAAGCGGGTGATCTTCGTCTGGATTGCGAGAGCAGAAGATTGTTTATCCTGAATAAAGAAGTGAATCTGACTGCAAAAGAGTTTGATCTCTTAGAACTTTTGGTCAATAATCCGAATAAAGTATACAGCAGGGAGAATCTGCTCAATCTTGTATGGGGTTACGAGTATCCGGGGGATGTCAGAACTGTGGATGTGCATGTCAGACGTCTCAGAGAGAAGATCGAAAAGAATCCAAGCGAGCCAAAGTATGTTCATACCAAGTGGGGTGTGGGATACTACTATTACCAGAATTAGTCAGGGTGCGAAAGAATGTCCAGATTTAAAAATGTTATTAATTTTTTTAAAAGTCTGAAATTCAGACTGATACTTTTCTTAATCCTTTTTGGAATTGTACCGGGAATCGTTTTAAAAGTTGGAATTGTAAAGACATATGAGGACCGGTCTGTTTCAATCAAGACAAGTGAGATCTTAAGCCAGGCAAAAATCCTGGCGAATCAGATTGTTTCCAATGATTATCTGAATTATCCAAACTCAACGATTATCAATGCAGAATTAGATCAGTTATCGAATATTTATGATGGCCGTGTCATGGTGATCGATAATGAGTTTCATATTATCAAGGATACGTATGATCTTGACACGAATAAGACAATCATTTCCAAAGAGGTAATTGAGAGTTATTACGGCCAGGAGATCAAAAAATATGACGCGGAAAACCGCTATATTGAACTGACCGTTCCATTGAGCAGACCGGTGGAACAGACCGGGGCAACAGAGGTTTTAGGTGTTATGTTAGTCAGTGTGTCGACGGACAGCATTAACCTCAATATGGAGTATCTGGCGAGAAACGCCTATGTAATCCAGTTGATCTGTGCTGTGGCGGCAGTTTTCCTTGCAGTGATCTTAAGTATCCAGTTGGTAAAGCCTTTCCATAAGATGTCAAAGTCTATCGATGAGATCAAAACCGGATATGGGGAAGATGCGCTGTCTGTGAATGATTACACGGAAACAATTGAAATCTGTAAAAAGTTTAATGAGATGTTAGGCAGAATGAAAGTGCTGGATGATTCCAGACAGGAATTTGTATCCAATGTGTCTCATGAGTTAAAAACACCGCTGACATCCATGAAAGTTCTGGCAGATTCTCTTAACAGCATGGAAGATGCGCCAATCGAACTTTACAAAGAGTTTATGGGCGATATCGGAAATGAGATCGACCGTGAGACGAAGATCATCAACGACCTTCTATCTCTGGTGAAAATGGATAAATCCGCGGCAGACTTAAATGTTACCAATATGAACATCAATGAGCTGCTGGAGCAGATTTTGAAGCGGTTAAACCCGATTGCGGAGAAACAGAATGTGGAACTTGTGTTAGAAAGCTTCCGCCCGGTGTCCGCGGATGTGGATGAGGTGAAGATCACACTTGCATTTACGAATCTGATCGAGAATGCGATCAAATATAATAAACCGGGTGGATGGGTGCATGTCACACTGAACGCGGATCACCAGTATTTCTATCTGAAGGTCGAGGATTCGGGTATCGGTATTCCGGAGGACTCCTTAGAGCATATTTATGAACGTTTTTACCGCGTGGACAAGTCCCACTCAAGAGAGATCGGTGGAACCGGTCTTGGGCTTGCAATCACCCGCAATGCAGTGCTGATGCACCGCGGTGCGATCAAAGTGTTTAGTACAGAGGGAGAGGGAACCATTTTCAATGTCCGTATTCCTTTGAATTACATCGCGTAATGCGATATGTGACAGCAGATTTTTGGTAATGGAGCAAAAAAGTAATGAGAAAAAAAATAGTCTTTCTTCTGGCATTTCTGTGCATGCTTTTACTGGCGGGGTGCTCGAATGGAAAAGAGACAAGTAAATACAACATCGAATATCTGAATAAAGATAAAACCGGGATTGCCGAGATGCCTTATGATGCGTCCGCAACAACGACAGATGCGTTGATCGAAGAATTTTTTGCAGCCTTAAGTTCTGATCCGGATAATGTGGAATACCGTAAACCGATCCCAAATGATGTGGAGATCACAAAGTATTCGCTGGACGGAGCACTTCTCACTATCTATTTTGATGTAGATTATCTGAATATGAAAGAAGTGGAAGAGGTTTTGTGCAGGGCGGCAGTGGTACGCACGATGACACAGATTTCCGGGATCGACTGTGTGTCCTTTTATGTGGATGAAAAGCCGCTGACGGACGTGAACGGTAAAATGGTCGGAACGATGTACGCAGAAAGTTTTGTGGAGAATCCCGGAGAACAGATCAATACGATCCAGAATACGAATCTCACACTTTATTTTTCCAATCAGGCGGGAGACGGACTTGTGAAAGAGACAAGACGGGTTCACTATAGCAGTAATATCTCATTGGAAAAACTGATCATGGAGCAGCTTCTCGAAGGGCCGGAATCGAAGAATGGCAGGTCTGCAATTCCTTCGGGAACCAAATTAATGAGCGTATCGCTTGTGGATGGGGTATGCTATGTCAGCTTTGATGAGAACTTTAAGAATCAGGATTATTCAGTGAATGAAGCCATTGTGATTTATTCTATTGTGGATTCATTGTCAGAGTTATCCTCCATCAGTAAAGTGCAGATTTCCGTGAATGGCGATACAAGCGGTGTATATCGGGACAGTTTTAAACTTGCAGATATGTATGACAGGAATCTGGATTATATCGCCAAAACAGCGGAAACAGATACAGAGGTTGTAGAGGAGACAGAAACGGAGGAACAGTAATTATTGTTTAAACGGCCATTATGTGAAATGGCATCTGGATTGATTCTTGGAATTTTGTTTATGAGGTATCAAAAATGGTATCTGGCAGCAGTTGCTGCCGGAATACTGTTTGGAATTGTATGGAATTTATGGCACAATACGATCCGTAACTGTATTGAGAAAGACAGTATGGCAAATGCCAGAGCGTGGATATACCCAGCCTTTCGTGTGGGATGTTTTCTGGCATTTTTTTTGGCAGGGATATTTCATTTTGCAGAAAATGAGGCATTCCGTCAGAACTATATGTCAAAACTACAGGATGGAATGCAGGTGACTGTGCAGGGAAAACTATGCAGCAAACAGTTAAAAAACGGACAATATTCCTATTATTTAGATCATTGTTATCTATCTATCGGGCAGGAGATACTGCCATGCAATCAAATTCTTTTTTATCAGACTTCCGATGATGATTCCATCGGGCAAACCCTTATTGTAACAGGAACGGTTGAATTGTGGAAAAGTGCATCCAATGATGGTAATTTTGACGCAAAAGCATTTTATGAATCCAAAAAGATCGATTTTCAACTGAAGGAAGCTATTGTGAAAAATGTTTACGGAGCAGAGGATGGATTCGGGGAGAAAATTTACAGGCTGCGCCGGAAGATAAGCGGTGTATACGAAAGCTGTATGAGCACATCAGATGCTGGTGTGCTTTCCACGATGACGCTCGGAGAGAAAAATCTTCTGGACGCAGAGGTGAAGCAGATGTATCAGAAAGCAGGAATTTCCCATGTGCTGGCGATTTCCGGACTGCATATTTCTGTGATTGGGATGGGACTTTATAAATTGCTTCGGAAAATAAAATGCTCCTTTTTGACTTCCGGTGTTATTGCAGGCACGGTCATCGGCGGCTATGGGATGATGTCTGGACTTGGGACATCGACCATACGCGCGGTGCTCATGTTTTTCGTTTTATTGTTCGGACAGTGGATTGGAAGGAGTTATGATACGCTGTCTGCTCTGGGACTGTCCGCCATTGTGATTTTATTGGACAACCCTTATCTGCTCTGGTATGCAGGATTTTTGCTGTCATTTGCAGCGGTGCTTGGAATTGTGGCTGTGGGACAGACACTGATCAAAATAAAAAAGCCGTTCTTTACTTTTTCGGAGAACTTTCTGGTGAGTTTTGCAATTCAGCTTGCAACGGTGCCGCTTACGGCTTATTTCTTTTATGAGGTGCCGGTCTGGTCAATGCTTATCAATTTTTTTGTGCTGCCGATCATTGGAGTACTGTTGTTTCTTGGACTTCTTGGCGGCTTTGTTGGGTTACTGTCTGTCCGTGTGGCAGGGATTCTTTTTGTGCCTTGTCACTGGATTTTGGTATTTTATGAGAAGGTGTGCAGGCTCAGTGTCAGTTTACCGGGGGCTGTCTGGATCACGGGGCAGCCGGATTGGCAGAAACTGTTGCTTTTTTATCTGATATTGGGAGCCGTGCTTTTCGCAATGAAAAAGATGAAGCAACGGCGTGGATTTGTTTTCATAGGCTGTTTTATGCTGCTTGCAGTATGGCATAATCCGGTGAAGGGATTTGAGCTAGATGTGTTGGATGTGGGGCAGGGGGACGGTATGTATCTTCACACGAAAGAGGGGACAAATTTCTTTTTTGACGGTGGCAGTACGGATGTGAGTAAAGTTGGAACATACCGGATGCTTCCGTTCCTGAAAGCAAAGGGTGTGAAAAAAATAGATTACTGGATTGTTTCGCACACAGACGCAGACCATATTTCAGGGTTAAAGGAGATCCTGCAGGCAGAGTATGAGATCGATCATATTGTGTTTTCGAAATATGTATTAAATGACGAGGCCTATCAGGAACTTTTGGCATTGGCGCAAACGTATGGAACAGAAATTTTGAAAATGGACTGCGGTGACACGCTCACCGATGGTGAAGCGGGGCTGCGCTGTATTTTCCCGGACAAAACTTATAAAAGTGATGATAAGAATGCACTGTCCCTTGTGCTGCGCTATGAAGATCAGGAGTTTTCCGGTATTTTTACCGGGGACATCAGCAGCGCAGAAGAACAGTATCTTGTGGAACACAAAAAGGCTGGCAGCGTCACATTTTACAAGGCGGCGCATCACGGCTCAAGATATTCCAACAGTCGGGATTTCCTAATGGCACTCTCACCGGAGATCACAACCATTTCCTGTGGGGAAAACAACCGCTATGGGCATCCGGGTGAGGAGGCTTTGTGCAATATAAAGGAGAGCGGAAGTGCAGTCTATGAGACAATGGAGTGCGGACGTATCCGCATCCGCATGGAAAATGGAGAACCCGTGGTGGAAAAATTCCTTGAAGGAAGATGAATTGTTCTATATAATGGGGAAAGAGTTTTAAAAGCAAAGGAGAAACATATGTTAGTATGTGACTATATTGTAGAACAAATTGATGGTGACTATGCACATTTAAGAAGGGTAGACGAGCCAGACGGCGAGCTGAAACTGGTGGCAAGAGCGCTGCTCCCAATGGAGATCACAGAGGGAAGCAGATTACATTATGAACTGATGCAGTACACTTTGATTGGATAACAGGTGACAATGAAAACGATTGATGAAGATATTAAGAGTGGACAATTTAAAAAGATATATCTGCTCTACGGCGACGAGGCGTACCTGAAAAAACAGTACAAAGACAAGCTGAAAAAAGCGTTGGTGCAGCCGGATGATACGATGAATTTTACTGCGTATGAGGGAAAAGACACAAATCCGAAAGAGGTGATCGACCTGTCGGAAACCCTTCCTTTTTTTGCCGACCGGAGAGTGATCCTGATTGAAAACAGCGGCTTTTTTAAGGGCAGTTGTGAGGAGTTGGCAGAGTATATGCCGCAGGTTCCGGATACGACACTGTTTCTTTTTGTGGAAGAGGAAGTGGATAAGCGCTCAAAACTTTATAAGGCAGTGAAAAACGCCGGAAAGATCGTGGAGTTTACGACGCAAACGGAGGAACTTCTGACACGCTGGATCCTGACACGCTTGAAAAAAGAGGGTAAGAGTATCACAGGTTCTGTCATGCAGCTTTTTTTGAGCAAAACCGGAACGGATATGGGTAATATTGACCGCGAGCTGGAAAAATTGATCTGTTACTGTATGGATAAGGATGTCATCGAGGCGAAGGACGTGGAGGCAGTGACGACAGAGCAGACTACGAATAAAATTTTTGATATGGTCAATGCGATTGCAGAGCATAATCAGAAGAAAGCACTGGACTTGTATTATGATCTTTTGACGTTAAAAGAGCCGTCCATGCGTATTATGTATCTGATCTCCAGACAGTTTCAGATTTTGTTGAATATCAAGGATATGTCGCAAAAAGGATTTGATAACAATACGATGGCACAGAAAGCAGGGATTCCGCCGTTTGCAGTGCGAAGAAATGTGACGCAGGCAAAAGGATTTACGATGCAGCAGTTAAAGCAGGCAATCCGGGATGGTGTGGATTTTGAGGAAGCGGTAAAGACCGGCCGAATGAATGACCAGATGGCAGTGGAACTTTTTTTAATGAAATACAGCAAACAATAGAATGCACGCTTTGCGTGCATTCTATTGTATAAAAAAATCACCAGTATGACGGTACTGGTGATTTTTGAATTCGCGAATTTTAATTTATCTTCTATTAAGCCATTGCGTTAACAAGCTTTGTTAAACGGGAAACTTTTCTAGCAGAATTGTTTTTGTGATAAACACCTTTAGAAGCAGCGCTCTCGATAGTAGAAATTGCAACTGTTAATGCAGCTTTTGCAGCTTCCTTATCGTTTGCAGCAACAGCAGCCTCAACTTTCTTGGTTACTGTTTTCACTTCAGATCTGATAGATTTGTTTCTAGCAGCTTTTGTTTCAGTTACTAAAATTCTCTTCTTTGCAGATTTAATGTTAGCCAATCTGTACACCTCCAATTTTTTTATGATTGTAATTGTTCATGATTGTTACATTAAAGCCGGACACGGACAGTTCAATGTAAACATACTAGAGTAGTATAGGACATTTCTATAATGCTGTCAATATATAAAATGACATTTTTTGCAAATTTTTTGAATACCTTTTTCTAAATTTCAAGGCGATCTGAAGGTGAGGGCAAATTCCTAAAAAGCTGTGGATAAATTTTTAGGGCAGGGACATACTAAGTAAAATGAGCGGGAACTCGTTACAGAAAGAGATAAGTTGGGAACAGTAACGAAAATCCACAGAATGAAAAAGAGGAGAAGCGCATATGTACCAGATCAGAACAGACCTTGCATTAGAGACGCAGGAAAAAATGCAGGAAGATAAAGTGGAACTGAAAGGCGTCCGTTTTTCGGAGGAGCATGTCAGTAAAAATCTGACCATCAGCACAGTGGTGATCGAGACGGAGAATGGTGCAAAAGCCATGGAGAAACCAAAAGGTACTTATATCACGATCGAGGCATTAAATATGGATGAGGAGGACGAAGATTATCACAGAGAGATCTCGGAGCAGCTTGCCAGAGTGTTAAAGCAGCTGATCAACGTAAAAAAAGAGGATGTCTCCGTACTGATCGTCGGGCTTGGTAACCGGGCGGTGACGCCGGATGCGCTTGGACCAAGAGTGGTGGATAATCTCTACATTACAAGACATATTATCAATGAATACGGAAAATATGCGTTTGGAAAAGAGCATGTCAACCGCGTGAGCAGTATCGTTCCTGGTGTGATGGCACAGACAGGTATGGAATCTATGGAGATTGTAGACGGAATCGTGAAGGAGACAAAACCGGATGTTGTGATCGCAATTGATGCGCTTGCAGCAAGAAATACCAAGCGTCTCAACCGGACCATTCAGGTGACGGACACCGGAATCAATCCGGGAAGCGGTGTCGGCAATCACAGACACGGGTTAAATGAGAAAAGCATTGGTGTTCCAGTTATTGCAATCGGGGTTCCAACGGTCGTTGACGCTGCCACTATAGTAAATGATACGATGTTTAATCTGATCACGGCGATGAATCAGAGCAGCGAACTTAAGACGCTTGGCAACACTCTTGGAGAACTCAATGAGACAGAGAAATATGAATTGATCCGGGAGCTGTTGTCTCCGAATCTGAACACCATGTTTGTGACACCAAAAGATATTGATGAATCTGTCAAAAGATTAAGTTTTACCATATCAGAGGGGTTAAATATCGCTTTGATCGATCACAACATTTTTGCATAATGAATGGAAACTGGCATAAGGTGTATTATGTATTTTCATGGTTATAGAAGTTATCAAAAAAGAAGATTTAAAAATAAATATGGAAAATATCTGATGGGAATGCTGGTAGTTACAGCACTTGTAACATTTTTTGTACAGCGGCAGGAGCTTTGGAGTATCGGGAAAAAAGCAGCAGTAAAAATGGCAGGGACGGCAGTGGTGGATGTGCTGGCACCGGGACTTCACTATGAAGAGAAGGAAAACGGCAACCATTTTCTTGCCAAAGTGGAGAAAATATTATTTCCAATTGCAGATTATACGGTTCAGATACAATCTTATGAAACTGATGCAGAGAGCACGCTTTCCTATGAGATGATCCTTGCGATGGAAGCGTTGGACGAGAACTACGTGGATGAGAACGGACAGGTTGTGATGCAAAATAATGGGGACACAGATAATGCACAGAATACAGACAGTTCACAGCCGGCAGATAACGCGCAGAGCACCGACAATTCACAGGCAGCTGCAAATGCACAGAACCCGGACACCTCGCAGGAAACATCCAACTCCGCAGAGCAGACATCTCTCACAGTTGCACCGCCCATAGCAGCAACACAGAAAGCAGTCGAATATTCTCTGGATAAATTAAACGATTTTGATTATCTTGTGCAGAATTTTTATCAGGTGGACAGTACTACAACTGTAAAAAGTGATCAGTTAAATGTGGCAGCACTCACCGGAAAAAATATGAAAATCGCACATGATGCGAGTACGCCACAAATCTTAATTTATCATACCCATTCACTGGAAGGGTATGCGGATTCTATTCCCGGAGACCGCTCAACTACGGTTGTGGGCGTTGGGGATTATCTGACAGAATTGCTGACGCAGCAATATGGATACAATGTCATCCACGACACCGGGGAATATGATACCATCCGTGATAAGGCGTATTCCAAAGCAGCACCGGCATTAGAGCAGATACTGGCAGACAATCCGAGCATTGACGTGGTCATAGATCTGCACCGGGATGGCGTGGGGGAGAACACAAGGCTTGTCACGAATGTGAATGGAACGGACATGGCAAAAGTAATGTTTTTTAACGGATTGAGCAGAACGACCAAACTAGGGGATATCGCCTATCTGTACAATCCATACATAGCGGATAATCTGGCATTCTCGTTTCAGATGCAGCTTACAGCAGCAGAATATTACCCAGGATACACAAGAAAAATTTACCTCAAAGGTTACCGCTTCAACATGCATTACTGTCCGAAAACACTGCTCGTCGAGGTCGGGGCGCAGACCAACACCGTGCAGGAGGCAAAAAACGCCATGGTTCCGCTCGCAGACATCCTGAACAAAGTACTTTCCGAATAAATAAAAACGTTGTCCCGGCTGTCCGGTCTGGCAGTCTGCCGGATTTTCATAACTGAGATGATGGAAAGGAAGCGGGGCGCAGAATGAAACTTTCGTGAAAAATTGCGTAGATTTATCAATGTTTCTTTTTTGACTGCTGGTTTATATACATTCATCAATGAACAGTCCACGCAATATGTCCGTTTCAGACACACACTCGTTAGCTTTCTCTAGTGTGCGTAAATGCCAGAATCAGCATCGTTTATTGCAGGGCAAAAATCAAAAGGAAAACCGGGTGATTTTTGCCCTGCTTCTCTGCTGATCTTCTGGCATGTAACGCACACACGAGAAACCTAAGACGAGTGTGTGTCATGAAACGGACATATTGTGCGGACTGTCCATTGCTGAATGAATATAAACAATGAGAGCAGTCAAAAAGGAAATATTGATAAATAAGCAATTTGAACAAGTTTCATTCTGCGCCCCGCTTCCTTTCCATGCATACATAAATGATATAACCCGGCAGACTGCCAGACCGGACAGCCGGGGCTACGCTTCCGTTCATTCGGAAATTACAGATTCAGGTGGTATTTCTGCATCCAGTAGTTGATCTGGATGAAGTAGGCGAGCAGCTGCGGTCCTGCCATGAGCTGTCCGAACCACGGCTTTCCGTATTCGGTCGGTGCCTCTAGGAAGGTTTCGAGTTTTTTTGTGTCGATGAAGGTCTTGACCGGTGCATCCGGCTGGTCAAGGATGTGCTGCATTTCTGCAATCAGAAGTTTCTCATAGCCGGGATGATAGGTTTTCGGGTAAGGGCTCTTTTTCCGGTGCAAAAGCACCTCTGGGAGCAGGTCTTTACATGCGTCACGGAGCAGTGCTTTCTCGACACCGTTCTGGTATTTCATTTCCCACGGAACATTAAACACATACTCGATGATGCGGTGGTCGGCAAATGGAACACGGGCTTCCAGACCGGAGTACATGCTTGTGCGGTCCATGCGGTCGAGCAGTGTCTGCATAAACCATTTGATGTTCAGATAAGCGATATTATAGCGTTTCCGCTCGGTTTCCGTCTCGTCTGAAAGGTGTGGTGCCTGGTTTAAAGAAGTCTGGTAACGGTCGTGGGAGTAGGCGGCAAGATCGAGATCTTTTATGAAGGAGTCTTTAAGAAACAGCGTTCGCACAGACATATCCGCGGACCACGGAAAGCCATCTTTGGATAAAAGATCTTCCCGGTAAAACCACGGATATCCGCCGAAAATCTCATCGGCACATTCCCCGGTCAGTGCGACCTTATTGTGTTTTTTTACAAGGGAACAGAAGTAGAGCAGTGAGGAGTCCACGTCTGTCATACCCGGAAAATCCTTTGCGTCGACGGCATCTCTGAGTGCGGAAAAGAGCGTGTTTTCATCGCATTCCAGATAGGTGTGATTTGTGTGATAGTGATCTAACATGATTTTGACATAAGGAAGATCACGCTCCGGTTGAAAGGCGTTGGATTTAAAATAAATGTCATTGTCCTTAAAATCAAAGGAAAAAGTATTTAAGGTTTCACCGTGTTTTTCCATGTAACGGCAGGCAATCGCGGTGACAATGCTTGAGTCAATGCCGCCGGACAAAAACGTGCACACCGGAACATCGGATACCATCTGTCTGGTCACGGAATCGCGCAGAAGAAAAGAGACAGTTTCCACTGTCTGTTCATAGGAATCGGTATGCGGGGCGCGGAACAAATCCCAGTAAGTGTGATCGGACATCGTATTTTCAGAAAAAATGAGATAATGTCCGGGAAGCACTTCGTTTACATCATCAAAAATTCCATTTCCCATGGTCCGGGCAGGTCCGATCGCGAGAACTTCGCGCATGCCATCCATAGAAACCCTCGGAGTGAATCCCGGAAAACAAAAAAGTGCCTTTGGTTCAGAGGCAAACAGGAGCTGTCCGGATACAAACGAGTAAAAAAGCGGTTTGATTCCTACGCGGTCGCGGTATAAGAGAAGTTGTTTTTTGCTGTCATCCCAGATGGCAAAGGCAAAAATTCCATTCAGTTTCCGGACAAAACTGGCGCCGTACTGCATATAGGCATAAAGAATGACTTCGGTGTCCGTAGTCGTCGAAAATTCATAGCCGGACTGCCGCAGGTCACGGGCGAGTTCCCCGGTGTTATATAATTCGCCATTGTATACAATCGCGTATTCCTTTCCGTTCTTTTGGCGTATAATCGGCTGTTTCCCGGTGACAATGTCGCGGATACTTAAGCGCGCGTGGGAGAGACCGGTCATATCTGACAGATAGATCCCGGACTCATCATTTCCACGGTGCGCAAGACATTCGTGCATGGAAGTCAGCACAGATGCCCATTTTTCTTTCTGTTGTTGATAATTTCCTTCTGCGTTATAAAAACCTGCAATTCCACACATATATTTTTCCTTACATTCTGATCGCATTCTATTTTGGTTTAGTTTATGCTAAGGGGATGAATTCATGCATAGAATAAAGAAAAAACGGAAAAACGCATGAAGGAAAACTGTGGAAAGATAGAAAATATATTAAATCTGGCATTGGATGCCACGCGGGAGGAACGGGAAAAGTCCCTGAATCTGGATGTAGGATATGATGTTGCAGATGATAGCTGGGAGGTGATCGTAAAATTTTTTGGAACGACAGAGGAACTGCGGCAGAAGCTGTCGGAGCGTTTCCCGGAGGAACAGGCTCAGATTGGAATTTATAACCTCACAAATGAATATGCTATTTTAAGGATTCCGCAGCCGTTGGTAGAGCTTGTCGCATCCATGCCTGAAATTGAATATATGGAGAAACCAAAACGACTTTTTTTTTCGGTGGAAAACGGAAAAAGAAGTTCCTGCATCAATCCGCTGCAGACCGGGCAGGGTACAAGTCCGACAAGTAATCTGACAGGAAAAGAGGTGCTTGTGGCAGTCATTGACTCCGGAATTGACTATGCGCATCCGGATTTTTGCAACAGTGACGGAACGACAAGAATTGCTGTGCTGTGGGATCAGACGCTTGACACGGTCTACGAGCGTGAGACGATTAATCTGGCGTTAAGGCAGGAGAGTGAGCAGGAGCAGTACGCAATCTGCCCGAGCAGGGATGCATCCGGGCATGGTACGCATGTTGCAGGCATTGCGGCAGGAAATGGCAGGGCTTCCAATGGGCGGTACCGCGGCGTGGCATATGAGAGTGAACTGATCGTTGTGAAACTTGGTGTGCCGAGAGAGACTTCGTTTCCGAAAACAACGGAACTGATGAGTGCTGTGGATTTCTGTATTGCGAGAGCAAGGCAGTATGGAAAACCAATTGCATTAAATCTAAGCTTTGGCAATAATTACGGTTCCCATTCCGGGAATTCACTGATAGAGACCTATCTGGATGACATGGCGAATTACTGGAAAACGTCTATTGTGATCGGCAGTGGCAATGAAGGGAGCGCAGCAGTCCATACAGCGGGAAAACTGACGCTGAATGAGGAGCAGGAGGTTGAGATCGCGGTGAGCGCGTATGAGGCATCCTTAAATTTGCAGATCTGGAAAAATTATGTGGATGAAATCGGTGTCTCTGTGATCCATCCGGGCGGAACTGCGATCGGACCATTGCAGCGGATACAGGGAACCCAGAGATTTCAGTTAGGAGAAACAAACCTTCTGGTGTATTATGGAGAACCAAGTCCGTACAATCCCTACCAGGAAATTTATCTGGATTTTATCCCAGTGGGCAGTTACATTGACGATGGAATCTGGAAGATCAGGCTCACTCCCATCCGGATTACAGACGGCGCGTTTGACATGTGGCTTCCGGCAGGAAATGTGTTAAACAGCGGAACGGGATTTTTAAATCCGGTGGAGGAGACAACTCTCACGATTCCCTCTACAGCGACGAAAGTGATCACTGTCGGGGCATACGATGCGAGATTTGACCAGGCAGCTGCATTTTCCGGGAGAGGTTATACGAGGGCAACCAATCAGGTAAAGCCCGATCTTGTACTTCTTGATTTAATGCTGCCGGGGTTGAGCGGAGAAGAAGTTTTGCCGCATATTA
>OJMO01000947.1_pt1 | contig 19389 bp, 11 predicted proteins | sample 1597241 | NCBI WGS metagenome assembly OJMO01 (sample SAMEA2452129, study PRJEB22498) | human gut metagenome | biome: human feces; feature: human gut; material: feces | place: Australia | collected 2012 | reverse complement strand
TAGTGGCGGAGGTTCGCAAAGCGATCTCCCCTGGCGGGACAAGGAAGATGACGACCTGCAATGGGCCCACCGTTGTGCTCGTGCTGCTACCCTCCTATTGGGCAAGAAACCTAGAACAGGATTAAGACGATAAAGTCATGAAACAAGCACACAAAAAGCGGTCGCCTCATGCGACCGCTAATAGTCCGCCGGTCTTGCCGGATATGGGAGAAATTATTTTATAAATCTGGTAAATTTATAAATATATCTTGTATGTTGATAAGAATATTAACCCTAAACGCTGTGTATCATAAAGATGTCTTTATTTATTTGGAGCCTCTATTGGAATATCAACTTTCTACATAGGTATACTATGAACTATAATGGTGTAAACGCTAATTAAATTCCAATATCGTAAATATAATGCCAAATACACATTCCTAATGAAAGGATTTTCCTATCTTTGCATAATAAACATACCTAATATGGATAAGGATATAAATAGACTTAAGGTAGTTCTTGCTGAGAAGAAAAGAACAAATAAATGGTTAGCAGAACAATTAGGATGTGCTCCTACAACAGTATCAAAATGGTGCACAAATGCTTGTCAACCAACAATGGAAACTTATATAAAAATAGCAAAACTACTTGATGTTGAATTATCACAATTAGTAATTATAGATAAGTAATATGTTCAAAGTTTCATGGGATAGAGAAACGGGAGGCGTAAAGCTTAGTTCACTAGTCGAAAAAGATATTATTAGTATTCCACCTCGTCCAGTGTTCTATGAAGAGTTACATCTTCTTGGATTAAACACTATGGGGTGGAAATACCCAGAGTGTGAAGAGCCATTACTTTGGGCATGCAATAAAGAATACTATTATCGTGGTGATCTTGTCTTTGAAGCAAAGGGTGCCAATATTTATGATAAGCCTACAATAGTATTTCAGCCAGGAAAGGAGAAGCTCAAACTCGTTCCTGTAAATATGAAAAAGATGCTAGAACGCACAAAAGAACAGATGTTTTTGTGTGAGAGTGAGGCTATCGAGTTTATCAGAGATACCTTTGACACCTATAGTGGTGCAAACCGCCTAACAGAAATGCATGCTTCAAATCAAATTGATTTTGAGGCATTAGTAGAAAAGCATGAGAAAAGTACAAAGCAAAAAATGGCAATTGTAAAAGAGGATTGTGATAGCTTTGACATTATGCCTTTGAGCGAAGCGGAAAAACAAGGAAAAAAAGTATTAAAAACCACAAAAATAGATATATTCCTTGCATCTTTTTCTGGAGGTAAAGATAGCCAGGTCGTACTTGACTTATGTACTCGTGCATTACCGCCCGATGCTTTTCAAGTTATTTATTCTGATACAGGTTACGAGTTACCTAGCTCTCTAAAACTATATGAGGAGGTCCAAGAACATTACCATAAGGCTTTTCCCACATTAAAGTTTAGTCTCGCAAAGAATCACGAGTCTGTATTGAATTACTGGGATAAAATTGGAACACCAAGTGATAAACACAGATGGTGCTGTGCTGTTATGAAGACTGCCCCTTTGTATCGTACTTTAAAAGTCAAAGGAACCAATAAGCAGGCCAAAGTTCTAGCTTTTGAAGGTGTACGTTCAGAAGAAAGCGTTAAGAGATCTGCTTACGAACGAATAGGAAAAGGTGTCAAACATTCATTCGTTACAAATGCAAGACCAATCTTAAAATGGAATACGACCGAGATTTTCTTGTATTTATTTAGACATGGGTTAACAATCAACGAGGCTTATCGAGTTGGAAAGCCAAGAGTTGGTTGTGTATTTTGTCCATTTTCTTCTCCTTGGGATGACATGGTTGTAAATAATTGCTATAAAAATGACCTTAAGCCATTCCTTTCTAGAGTTGTTGATCTAGCAAAAGAAAGAAAAATCCCCAATCTTGACGAATATATTAAAGAACGCAAATGGAGATTAAGAGCGAGTGGAAACTTTGTCTCACAAAAGTCATCGGTTGATTTTGTAAAGTCGAATCCACATTTAGTAGCAGAAATCACAAATGCAAAGGTTGATATACAAAAATGGCTCATTACAATAAGTGATTACACATATTCTCGTACAGGTAACAAAGCTGTTGGTGAATTCAATTTTAAAAAGAAAATTTACCAGTATGAGATAATTTATAAAAATGACTATAATTATACATTTACGCTTTTCAATGCATCTGATATAATGTTAGTCAAAGCTATAAAACGTGTTCTCTATAAAACGGCTTACTGCATTAATTGTGAAGTATGTGAAGTGGAGTGTCCTACTGGGGCGCTATCAGTTTATCCCGAAATTAATATTGATAAAAGTAAATGTATACACTGTCATAATTGCCTTAATTTTCATGAACATGGATGCATTGTGGCAGATTCATTAGTAAAAAGTATGGAAAATAAAACTAAAGTTGGTAACATATCAAAATATGGTACATTTGGCATTCGTGAGGAATGGATTACTGAGTTTTTTGCAGACCCACAGGTATCATACTGGCTCCCAGGTAACAATTCTCTTGGCAATAAGCAAGTACCAAGCTTTAAGGCTTGGCTCAAAGATGCAGAGATAATTGACACCAAGAATGTATTAACAGAATTTGGCGAGTTTTGTGTCAAGAACATGGTAAATGATCCAGATTTGATATGGTCGCTCATATGGATAAATCTTTCTTATAATTCCGAACTAGTAAAGTGGTTTGTTAACAATATAAAAGAGAATCAGAGTTTTGACAGATCTCATCTCTCAGAATTATCTTATGAATATTTCTCTTCTTCATTTTCAAAGAATACTATTGATTATGCTTTCCAAGCATTGATGCAAGTATTTAATTACTCTCCTTGTGGTGATGTATTAATGCAAGGTACTACGTTTGACAAAAACCATCTTGTAAGGAATGAGTATAGTGATATTTCAGAGATTGCTATAGCATATTCGATATATAAGTATAGTGAAGAAAATAATGCAACATCTCTTCGCGTCAAGGATTTTTACGATGAAGATTGTATAAATGGGACTGCAAAAGAATTCTGTCTTTCTAAAGAGTTATTTGAAAAGAGTCTGAGAACTCTCAACTCATTAAAAGATAGAGTTTTAGTAGCTGAATTAAATATGGGATTAAATCACATTACATTACAAAAAAACGTAAAACCTTTGGACATAGTAAAAAAACTGTTTTAGGATGATTGAAAATTCGATTCTTTTATCACTATATAATGATGCTTTTGCATCAATACATTGTCAGATTTATAAGGGGAAACTTAATATAGCAAAACCTCTTATAATTATGTCGATGTTCGAACTTATAGAACAAGAACATGTTTTTCTGAATAAATTTTATATTGCAGATATAAAAGAATCATATGAGCGGTTGCAAAAAAAGTACTCAGCAACGACTCCATATCAATACCCATTATACTTTCTTGAAAACGAAAGTTTCTATCATCTAAAATGGAAAAACGGTAGAATAAAAACTCATACCCCCTCTGCTAAACTTATAAGAGAAAATGTCGAGTACGCATACTTTGACAATGCTCTATGGGATTTAGTACAAAATCAAGAGATGCGTAATCATATTCGTACAATAATAGAGAACTACTATCTGAAATAAAATACTGCAATGGCAAAAAGATATTCTGATGCGATTCGGATTCGTGAAACAAAATCCGCATATAACATACAAACTGAGGAAAGTAATGAATGGAAGAATTTTATTCCTAACGAGCAGTTCAATGAAATCCTTCAAAAAATAATTGCTTCAGTCAGCAACAAAGTTGTTGATGAACATCGCTCATTCTGGTTAGAGGGAACATATGGTACTGGAAAGAGTCATGCCGCAGCTGTAATTAAGCACATACTTTGTGATCCGATTGAAGATATAAATGACTACATAAAAGAAGAATATGGTGCAGAGAAATTTGCTATCATAAAAGAATCTATATATTCTTTGAGAGCGAATAAACGTCTTTTCCCAGTAACTATGTACGGACATTGTTCGATCGCACACAAAGATGATTTATCGCTCCAGATTCAAAGTCATATTTGCCAAGCATTAGATAATGCTTGGCTTGATATCACAGTTAAAACAGACTTTGATAATTACATTTCAAATATTGAGAAGAATCCTATAATCTGGGATACCCTTATAGAAAATGATCTTGAACTTCAATCATATGCCCCAGATAGAAAAAAACTTATTAAAGATTTAAGTACAGGAGATTCAGCACTTCTGACACTTGTTAAAAATGCGTTACGTAAATCGGGGCTTCATGTAAGATTAGAACAGGAAAATTTGTGTAAATGGTTCTTTGAAGTTCAAAATGAATTAGTAGCGAAGACTGAATATAATGGAATATTGCTAATGTGGGATGAGTTTACTGATATAATGTTATCTGACCTTGGACCTTCATTGCTTGTCGATTTGCAGGAGTTAGCGGATGCAACAATGAACACGTCAAATAACTCATATTTTTTTCTTATTACTCACCCTTCAGCACTTGATAATTTAAAAGCAGAAGAACGGACTAAAACAACAGGGAGATACCACTATATGCACTACAATATGGAGCCTGTATCAGCCTTCAAAATTATGTCGCGAAAGTTCGTTCATGAACAGGATAGCAGTAATCCTGCATATGCTTTGTATCATCAGATGACAGATAAATACTTTGCTCAGATGCGTGATGTATATGAGAAGTATGCTGAAACTTCAAATAATCCTATGGAAACGCTTAATGATTTAAAGTCATTGTTTCCAGTACATCCTGCAACTGCTAATTTAGCAACCTATTATGCTCGTGAAGTTGGCTCTTCCTCTCGAAGTGTATTTGAATTTCTTGGCGATAATAAAGCTATAAAAGAGTTCCTTGACAATGAAGATTATTTTGCCAAGGGACATATGATTACCTCTGATTACCTATGGGACTTCGTTCTTGATGAGTTTAATAAAAAAACTGTAAAATATGGTGTAGTAACTGAACGCTTTAATTCATATAAACTCCACGTAGGAAATAAAGGAGCAAGTTACTTAGCAGTTTTTAAATCGATTCTTTTACTTAATGCCTTTAATAACTTGGCAGCAAACGTAACTGTAACTCCAAGTGAAGAAAATATCCGTAACATGTATGTAGGAACTCCTATTGATACTGAAATGGATGAAATTCTTAATTGGATAAATACAGAAGGTGTGGTACAACGTTCACCACAAGGTATCTATGAGATTCGGTTTTCAGCTCTAGACACAAAAGAGATTGAAGATATAAAAGTTAACTTATTGAATAGTGAATACAAATTCACTGCTCAACTACTTAAATTCAGTGATACTGCGAGAAAAGAATTTGAGAAGAAATTGAAGATGGTAAACAGACCGTGCTCTTTTGATTTCTTTTCTGAGGATAGTAATGAATACACCCTGCTTAATAAAATAGAAAATGGAAGGAAGGATGCTGAAACATATGAAACCTTCCTTGCATTGATGATGGCTCGCAATAACGCAGAACTGACTATGCTTAAAGATATTGCTTCGAAAGCAATGAATGACGAGCGTTTCAAAAATGTAGCATTCCTCGTGTTTGATACGGTTATAGAACCTATGGAGTTTGACAGGTTCATCGAGTACCAGGCGAATGCTGTATGCTCGAATAAACATGGATATGCTGAACAGACAAAATCACACACAGACAACGCCAAAGCCATTATTTTAGACTGGATAAAGGACATCAATTCCGGTACATGTACCGTTTACTTACAAGGTGATAGCACCGCAATTTCTGCACGCACACTGCCTAATGTCATTAATAGTGTTATATCACCAAGAATCTTTTTTTCTGGTCCTGAATCTTTGGAAATTCTTAGACTCAAAGCTCCTTCAACTTGTTGGGTAAAACAATTTTCTAATAAAACAGCAGATACAGTTTTGTCTTTTAATACGAAGGACGAGATTATGACTCGCTGTACAGGGCCAGCAAAGCATATTCCATTGCTTTTGCAAGATAGTGTTGATGATAATTTGCAATTTAAATCGGATGTAAATCCAAAGCATCCACTTTACGTTGTCAGTAAGTTTGTAAAGTCTAGAATAGATCATACTGATAAACAAAACGTTTTCAATTTCGCTGAAAAATTCAGAGAATTGACATTACCTCCATATGGTTTATTCAAATCTCATGCTGGTTATGGTATGCTTGCATTTGCTCTACGTCCATACGTGGATAAAGTCTTTGACACTACAGGCAAGCCAATCAATGCTCAGCGAATGCAGGAATTGATTGATGATACATTCAAAATTTGGGATGGTGCTTCATCTAACATTCACAAAGTTGATGTGAAGTTTGAAACAAAAGAAGAAGGTTCTATCGCTAAGGGACTTATATCTATATTCCAATTAGGCAAATTAAAAGATTACAAAGACGTTACAAGTCTAACAGATGCACGATAGGCACTGCGTAATGGCTTCTGTCCTCAAGTAGGCTATCCATTGTGGGCAATAAAATATTGTGACAAATTGCAAAATCTAAGTTGCAAAGACAAGATTTGTAGACTTACAGATAATATAATTACTATTTACACTGAAGTTGGAGCAAAGAATCCTGCATTGATGGTAGAAACAGACGGACTTATTACAGAGGTACGCTTTGAATTTACCCCATTGCTTAACTGCGAAGAAACGAATAACTTTGAAAATGGATTCCGTAACTATTTAAAGAATGACCCAAATGTTAATCTTCAGGATGCAGATTATGAAGAAGCACTCAATTATATACGTCAGCATATGGAAGCCGGTGTTGGACTTTGGACTGAGTCTTCTGTAATAGAACAGTTGAAGAATTGGAAGCTAAGTCTTATTCCAGTCGTTACGCAAAATCAACCTAGTCCACATGATAATAACACTAATAATCATGAAGTAAATGTTGTCGATTCGCAAAGTTTGACAAGTAAACATACTAAAGCAAAAGAGAGAATTAAGTCATTGACAATGGATGAAGCCAGGGAGATTCTTGATGATTTATGTGATCTTCGTATAGATTCAGTTCTTAATATTATATTGAAGTAAAAGACTATGCTTAAAATCTTTACCAGTATGGAGGCTCTATTGTGGGAGGTACAAGCAGATCGTCATATAGAAGGCGATGGTGCCAGTACTGCCAATAGATTTCCTGTGCGTTTTGTCCTTTTTGACAACTTTCGTGATTGTTGTACTTTTGTAGATGATTGTTTGCATTTGCCTAATATTGCAATTCAACGACTGGAAGATTGGATGGATAATGAATATCCTGATCAATTTAGGTCTCATAAATTTATCGCTGATAAAATTCTTAAACTTATCCAGGATAATCCGACAGAGTATAGGATAATTATGCCTTTCTCTGAACTCGCTCGATTTTATAACAACGAACCTGGCAGAAAAGAATTTGATGCACTTATAGCTACGGTGAAAGGTTATGATACAAATAAAATCGGCTATACATATAAGCAAAGAATTTATATTCCAATTGTCGGACTTGAGGGTAAAATGCAATACTTTAGGGATGATTCACAATCATTTATTTGGTATTTTCACAATGCTGACCATCAATTAGATTATAGACTCATCCTTACCAATAATACAACTTATGGTGTACATGGTTTGGAAAGTAAATATAATATTGCTCACAATCTTACCGAATGGTTAGGATTCTGGAAATATCCAAATTTGAAACAAAATATCATTAGTGTTTCCAAATCGATATTCTCCCATTCAGGATATGCTAAGCCTGATAACGCTTTTACATTTTGTACGTGTAAAAATGCTTATGAGTTCCTTACTAAGGGCTTGAAATTAGATGTTGATTGTATCCCTTATGTTGAGGAAGATAATATCTATTGGGAGAATTTAGCAAGTAAAATAGATATCAGTAATTTCAAATTTGATGACTTTATTAATGAACAGTTTGGCATCTATAACTTAGCCGATTACAACGTATTTTTTGAGACATGGTTCAAGAACAAACAACCATTTATGCGCTGGTTGTTAGCTAAATACTATGTATATAAATTCTGTGACAAAGGCTATACATGTCGTGTATTACAGCGTATTGATGGTTATAGTGATGTAGCATTTGCAAAAGCTTTGGCCATTACTATATTCACTCTTGAGAATCCTGAGCAATATATCGAAGAACGTAATATCGGTTTAGAATATAGTACTCAAAATGGGATAGAACTTGCACCAGAAGTACAAACGTATCTAATAGAAAAGCTTGAATCTATAGAAAGAGAATTTGGTATACAGTCTGCAATAAAATATGTGTCATGTCTATCGTATGCAGAAAAAGAACACATTATTAAATGGTATAGAGATGGAAGAATACAGAAAGAAGAATTAAAGAAACTCTATCCTGATTTATATTATTATTTAGGTAAAACAATAGCTTCCTCTGAAGACCCTTGGGTACTTGACTATTTTGATAAGTACAAAGAAGCAAAAGTTAGGAATCAATACACTAACGATATTAAGAATTATATCCTAACAAAGAATAAAAATGAAATAGAGCATTATAAATGGAGCTCTAAATTCTCTACTACAAGGACTATAATGTGTCTGCGACAAGACATTCAAGCATATATTTGGATTGATGGTTTAGGAGTAGATTGGGTGCCTTTTATTTCACAAATTGTAAAAGAGCATGAATTAGATGGATATTACTTAAATGAAGTGTTTGTTGCAACAGCAAAACTCCCTACACGAACTGAAATTAACAAGGCAGATATTGACATTCTAACAGGAGGATTAAATAATAAGGAAGGAGATATTGATAAAGTAGCTCATACATGCCGACCGTATCCTAAATTTGTAATAGATGATTTGATAGAGATAAGGAAGTTAATACATAAGATACTTCTTGAACATCCTGGAGAGAAGATTGCCATTATTTCTGATCATGGTTTATCATACATGTCACAGTTGAAATGTGGGTATAATTTGAAAGGATATAAGTCGGACCATTTTGGAAGAGTTGCATTGGTGCCATCAACAAATAAAAACTTGATAGTTAGTGATGATAAGTACAAGATTATTACATTACCTGATGGAAACAATAAGGCTATATGCGCTTTAAAGCACGAATCTTTGATGGCAAAAATACCAGATGGTATGGGGTGTCATGGAGGATGTACACCTGAAGAACAGTTAGTGCCCATCATCATTATATCTCCTACTAAGAGTACTGCTACTTGGCGAGCCGTATTTAAATCATTTGAAGTAGAGGAAGCTAATCCTGTAGTAGTGTACAGTATTGCAGGATTGGACAACAACCAACAGCCTATGGTAGAATATGACGGAAAGTTTTATTCAATGACTATAACTGGCAATATTTATACAAGTGAAAGATTGCCGTTAAAAAAAGAAGAGAATAAGGTTATCCTTCACATCGGCACGTGGCAAAAAGAACCAGATATATTTACAATAAAGATGGCCGTCATAGAAGATGATCCATTTGCATTTAATTAAATTATGAACGCTAATATAATTAAAAAAGTACAGACATACTTAGGTGCGCAGGCTTTATACAAGGATAGTACAACTACAAATAATCTATTCGTAGGCCGCAATTTACCTTCATTTGTAAAAGATTACCTTTTGAAACGTTATGCTCATGGAGAAGAGGTTGATCGAGTTGGTCTTACAAATTTTCTAGATCAGGTTATGCCTACAGGGGACATACGTAGTAGATTAATTTCTGGACATGACATTACATTGCTTACGAGATTTTCAGTTAGTATAGATTTGGTTCATAATGTTCGACGCTTTGGCATTCCAGATTTAGGCATAAAAGAAAAAGAAGGTCAGATACCGGAATATGTTGCGTCTAAACATCCAGAACTAGTCGATGGTGAAATGTGGGGTATTATTAAGATGTGCCTTCTACCTGATGATGATGGCAAGAAGAGCCATGTTGAAATGGTAGATTTTAAGCCATTCAAACCTTATACATCCGTTGATGTCAGTTTTATCCAGAACGTTCGTAAGAACTTTACAACATCTGAATGGTTAGATTTGATAATATCTTCTATGGAGTATGAACCTGATTCTTTTGAAACTATGCATCAAAAGTTAGAGTTCATTACCCGTCTTCTTCTTTTTGTTGAGCCAAGATTGAATGTTGTAGAATTGGCTCCTAAAGGAACCGGAAAGTCTTATGTTTTCAATAATATCAGCAAATACGGCTAGCTTGTAAGTGGTGGAAAAGTAACTCGAGCTAAACTCTTTTATGATAGAGCAAAAGATCAGTCTGGAATTCTAAAAAATCATGACTTCTGTGCTTTTGATGAAATTCAGACTATTGTTTTTCAAGAACCAGCAGAGTTACAAGGTGCGTTAAAATCATACTTAGAGCAAGGTAAAGCAACAATCGGTGATAAAGAATTCACTTCAGAGTGCGGTCTTATGCTTATGGGAAATATCCCTTTAACTGAAGACAGAAAGCCGGTAAACAAAAGATACTTTGACGCTTTACCAGATAGTTTTAGAGAATCTGCATTGCTAGATCGTTTTCATTGTTTTATTGAGGGTTGGTATCTTCCTAGAATCAATAAGAGCATGATATATAAAGGATGGACAATGAATATGGAGTATTTCTCTGAAATAATGCACACATTACGTGTACAGAATGTATATGCAGAGTTATTCGACAAGTTGGTCGACTATGATAGAAAAGCTGGAGTACGAGAGTTTACTGCAGTAAAACGAATTGCAACTGCATATATAAAGCTTCTGTTTCCTCATTGGATATCACTAGAAGAAGTAAATTTAGATGAATTTGATACATTCTGTCTCCAGCCAGCTATCCATCGTCGTGGTATTATTCAAGAGCAGTGTCATTACATTGATCCTGAGTATAAGGCAGAGATGCCTGCTATTTGGGTGAGAAGGTAAAACTTAAGAATTGTAATATGGACGTAGATGCATTTATAGATAACGATGATGAACTGGTAAAGTATCGATGGAGACTTTGCCTTTCACCTAAATCATGGCTTGATAATTCAGAAATAACATCACGTTTTCATAATGAAGACGATTGGTCTGATTATATCAAATATCTTAATAAAGATAATAATGCACTATCTGACGAAATCAAAAATTTGCCTAAAGATTGTGGTGGTATATATGTTTTTTTCGTCCTGGGAAAAAATCTTCCTTTTTGTGAGCACTATTTAGCATATGTTGGAAGAGTTCGCTTTACTGATCATGAAAATTTGCGTAATCGATTAAAACAATATCTTCCAGAAAGCAGAAGAAATGATGGTAAGCGACCAAAATTAAAGAAGCTATTTCGGCATTGGAAAGAGCACTTGTATATTAGGTATTACAAATCAACTGACAATGATTTTATTGATGAAGGTGAAAGTGCGCTAATTAAAGCTATTTTGCCACCATTCAACACTGATATGCCCAATTACACAATAAAGCAACCTGAAAATGCATTTTTATAGAATATGAAAGCTATTGCTATACCTGCAATCCGAGGATACATAGGAACACTTATATATTATACCGCGACATTTACTTTCAAACAGATTGCAGAGAGAGTAAAATCTGTTGATAATGAATTATTACATAATTCACAGTCGTTAAACGAACAGTTACAACGAGCATTGACTGATAATCATAAAAGTATTAAAGATTATATCTTAACACAAAAAGAACATTTCTTTAATGCATTAGTTTTAGCTGTTTATGATGGCGACCCTAAATGGAATGAATTAGATCTTGAATTTCAGGGCAATCGATATTATTCAATGGGCTTCCTTCGTCTCAATGGAGAAGAGAAAATATTCCCTGTAGATGGTCAGCATCGAGTTGAAGGAATCAAAGAAGCTCTAAAGGAAAATCCAAAATTAAAAGACGAGGAAATATCCGTTATTTTTATAGGTCATCATAATACGCAAAAAGGTAAAGAGAAGACAAGGAGGATATTTTCAACTTTAAATAGATACGCAAAGCCTGTAAGTCAAGGTGATATTATTGCTCTAGATGAGGATGATATTGTAGCAATTACAACGAGAGAGTTACTCGAAAATTATCCTCTCTTTATGAATGATAATGTAAGAATTGACAAAAAGAATTCTAAGGCTGTAGCCGACAATGATGATAAATCTTTTACTTCATTAATTACCTTATATGACACAAATAAGATTATATATACTTATTACAAATCTTATCGTGATGATCTGAGAAAACCATATAGTAATAAAAAGATTGTAGAATTCCTTAAATATCGTCCACAGCAACAGGAAATAGAAGATTTCTATGCTTATTTACAGAACTTCTGGAATCTATTTACTGAAACATTTCCTAGTGTAAAGGATTATGTTCTAAATTCTAAAGACACAAAAGCTGCAATAAATTATCGAAATAAAGAAACAGGTGGACTATTATATTTTAGACCTGTAGCTTTACCACAGTTAATAAAGGCAATATTTGAAACACAATTAAGATTACATAATGATTTGAGTGAAATAATGAATATATTTTCTCAAATTGAAATGTGCATTTCGAAAGAACCATGGATAAATCTTCTATGGGATGCAAAATCTCAAACCATGGTAATGAAATACAAAACTAATATTTCCCAAATGTTAATTTATTTATTCAAGAAGAATCTTTTGACAAAAAAAGAAAAAGAGACTTTAATGAAAAATTATGCAAAAGCTAATGATTGCGATATAGATGTTACAAAACAAATCCTATTGAATATGCCTTCAATGTTATAAAGTCAATTTTTAGATTGCTGTCAATCTGTATTGGACACTCTTTGGCAACATATATTTGACAAAGATATTTGGCTATACAACAGTTATATAGTCGGACAAGCTGATTAAGAATATTGCTTAAAACAACATCTTTTATTTGGGGTTCTTTGACGATATTGACAACTTAGCGGAGCCGTTTTGGGATATTGGTGGTCCCAAAACGACTCCGAAAAATAACTTGACACAGTTTAGTTTACACTACCGGGTCCCAAAACAGCTCCGAAATATAACTTGACACAGTTTAGTTTACACTACCTATCTAAAATTATCTCAGTAAAGAGACATTTGTCTAAAACTTCTCTTCTTCTCGGGTTTGAGCATATTGAATATAGTAATCACATGCATTAATTTGACGCTGCGCCCATTCACGGACTTCAGATCTTGAATTATGTAATAATGATCTATACAGATTCTTCCGAGTCTCATAATACGGCACAACAGAACCTATCGAAGCGAATGAATCTATAGTACATCCGATCTCTTCCAAAACATAATCCTTATCAGCATATAATTCTATCAATTTCAAAGCTTGAGGTGTTAATTGCCCATTATCTCCCATAGCAGGAATCATACTAGCGAGTCTTGCAGGTGCAATATCAGGATGGTTTTTGCACCAATCTAACATTTCATCAAAATGATTACCCTCCATTATAATTGGAGTACTACTATTACTACTACCTATAATACCTACCCCTAATAAATCCTTTAAATAATAGAAAGTCATGAAGTCCTCTCCATCAGATAAAAGAGCCTGTGATAGAGATGGCCAAATAACATCGAAATATTTATTCATAAGAACCCTATATACTTCTTCCATATCATAATTATGACCTACTATATGATAGCTATTCTGAGAAGCCGACTGAATTATAGACTCATTTATAATTCCGGCAAGCATTCTTCTACTACCATCTTGAATAAGCTCCTTGAATACCATCATTCCATTATTAATCTTTAATATTGATTTACCAGATAAATGGTATTCTTTAATTTTAACCTCAATCAGATCAATTAACCTTGGATAAGTTAGGATTCGGTTATTCCATAATAAGGATGATATCAAACTCACTGCAACGGGGAGTCCATCTTCAAAAGATAAGACATCACTGAATAAAATTAATAGTCTCTCTTCTGTCATACAATCCTGTCTAATTCTTGACCAATATTGTATATATGAACTTATGTCAGAACGTTTATCTTCTACCATCATAAGTAGCAAACTAAACATTTCATTATCTGGCATAATATTTCTTATACCCAAGCAAGCAAAAATAGTATATGTAATTCTAGACTCTTGAAGGGTAGGGACAACTTTATCAAAGACATCATTCTCAACAGAAGATATAAAGTCACATAAAATTGCGATATTTGAGTCTTTATCCCGATTTAGAATCTTAATATATTTCTCAATAAAGTCAACTTGTTCTTCCTTAAGCATGTGTTCTGCCAAAACCTTTCCAAAAGGGTATGACGATATACATTCGACTTTTATCAAATTTCCTAAAACTTCATCTGTCAACAATCCTCGTTCATATATCTCGTCAGCGATGTTTTTATATTTATTCCTTTGTATCTCTAATCGTTTCTTGAATTCTAATCGTGGCGTTTCTTGATAACTCTCTTTTTCAATTCTCGCAAATCGTGAAACGACATCTTGTTTTGTTATAGAATCCAAAATTTCATCATATAACGATTGTAAATCTGGAGCCATATTCTTCCCCACTTTATTTCGGAAGAGTGATAATGTCTCTTGCATTTTTTCCCAATCATCATGTCTGATTTTTGCAACTATTTTTACTTTTGGCAATATCAAGTCAGCATATCCAGAGTCACACAGCGCAATAGTATTATTTTCCATCAATTCACAAATAACAGAAAGGTATCTATCAGAGGATGTGACTTCGGTCATAATTAAGCCAAGACAACCTTCCAAATAGTCTCTAATTTCTTCCTCTGTTTGAGGCCTATAAGATTGTAGCCTAACATCTCCAAAAGTTTCGGCTCCATCCATAAGGATAAAATCGCGAACAAATGTTGCTCTCTTTATAGCTGACAATACAATAGGCTTATGTTCATCAACATTGATATTATTTTTAAGAAACATAAAACGATCATTTAGAGTCGCAGATGTCGCTGGCAACATAATTGGGAATAACCGTATAAACTCCCCTGTTGCATTATTTGATATTGATTCATTTTCTGCTATTGCCATTCGCATCATTAAATATGCCCCTTGTTGAAAGGTTTCTTGTTTAAAACATAGTTTCTCAATTGTCCAGACCAGATAACGTCTACCACTATCTATTTTTCTCAACTCTTCAATGCTTATGGAATTAAATACACTTGATAAAAGTTTTGCAACAGCCTCTGGATGTACTTGTACAAAACTTTCCATAAGCATAGCGCCAACATCCGAGTTTAAAATACTTATCTCATCAAATCCACCACCTATTCTTAAAATAGATTCTATAATTGAATGTGCTTCGTTATATTGTCCCAAATACTTGAAACGATCATGAAATTCTCGGGCAAGCGAATTATGGTGAGGGCTTTTAAGAATTGCTTTTAAAACCTCTATAAACCTTTTCACATCAACACCTTCTAACCATTCAATAACAAGTTGCTGTGCGGCAGGTCTTGGATATAAAGAAATCGTCCTTCCTTTCTCTATCACTAGGCCGTCTCGTATTAACTTATTAATAAAAGCCTTTGTCCTATTCAATAAAACTTTTGAATCAATATCAAGTGGAGTTATATCTTTATTCAGAATAATAGCAACAAGTTCTTCTGCCTTATCTTCTTTCCACCCAATACAATCAAATAAGGAAAGGCTTCTCAAAATAATACGTTCATTTGTTGATTCATCCGCTCCGTACATTAAAGTCACCATTCGCCTTTCATCCAAACGATTTATATCATGAACATTGGATAGGATATTTGTAATAAGTCCAATATTACCATCACAGAAATTTTCTATTTGTTGTCTAGTTTGTTGTAATATAATGCCTGCTTGGTCAAACCTCATAGAAACTTCATTTTGTAAATCCTCGGTTGCATCAATTACAGTAAGTCGATCCCGATACAAATCGTCTTTGATACATCCCTGAGTCGTAACAAATATAATTTTATTACAAGCTTTATATTTTAAACGTGCATCAAGAATATATTGCAGATCATTTGAAACGCCATTATCAATAACAATTATCGCATCTTTTACTTTTTCTAAAATATTATCAATTTGGGGCTTATAATCTTTTAGGTCCAAATGTCTACAATCGACATACAAATAATTATTTGCATATTTATCTTCCTCAAAAATTCGGAGGATGAAATAAGTTTTGAAAAGCCCCTCTGGGCCTAAAAAAAGAAAAACGCCATTTGGCTTCAAAATTTGCGTTTTGTACTTATCTATTATATCAGCATCTACCTTATATCGACTAAGTCGCCCATCTCTATTCTGTTTAAACCATGAAGAAAATGGGTAATATCGTCTATCAATCCATTCTCTTGCAGCCAACGCGCTTTTATGAATAGCTTCCGGAAGAACTTTCATTAAAGCTTCTTTGGCTATAGCTTTATTCTTAGTAGAATTATCTTTTAAACTAAAAATAATCGGCCATCGACGATCACGAGTATCGAAAGGAATAATTGAAGAATCTTCTTTGGGGGACTTATTGGTATCATTTAATAATAAAATTGTTTGCCGCCAGAAGTCTTTATGAAGCCCCAATGCTCTATTATATTCTCCATAAACATTACAATTAGGAGAATATCTAAAATATAGTCCTTTTTTATTCCTGAAAGATTCCAAGCAACTACATATTTTTTGCACAACAGTTATATCCCCTATAAATATATCACAATTATCTATTTGATCAAACATTAACTGAGAAACCTCAGGATTACCTGGAATATTTCTAAGGCCTTCTGTTAATTTTAAACGTATTCCTTTGAGAGCTCCTCTATTTTCAATTTGCTTTATCGCACTTTCAATACATTCTATCAAGAAAGCTTTATTGTTGAATCCTTGAAGATTTGTTTCAACCTGCCACGAAAAAAATATTTTAAGTACCATATTAATAGTTTCTTCAATTCTATCTTATATAAAATCTATTCTATAAATCTATAAAGAATCCAAACCTAATTAGATTTCAAACCTTATTATCGTTTCGAACCCACAACTAGGAAGGATATAATTATATTTGTCGCTCATATATAGTAGCGAAACGCTCCTGTTCACTTTTTGTAATACTCAGTAGGGTGGCCACTATTTTCCAGTCTTTAACTGCAACTAGAACCTCACCAATGATTTGCTGAGCAATATGCTTCTGTAGCATATATTCTTCACTAGAATTCAGCAATCCATTCAAATCAGATTTATTGGTAGAGCTATTGATCAACAGACTCTGATACTCATTCAGCGTTGGATTCATATCGTATGCCGGAGAAAGTGTCCAGCCTTTCGCAGTCAAAAGAAAACCATGATTGCGAAAATGATCATCAGTATTACCGATGCAGATATTGAATGCGACTCTGCGATACAGTTCTTGCAGATTATCCTCCACGTTGGTGCAGTTCTGAAGTATGAAATCAACAATATCCAGATAGCCATGGCCGGTATTGGCATTGTCACCATCATTCAAGCCCAAAAGAGTCATGGCTGAAGCAAAGTGTATGCGCTTACCATCTTCCTTCCTGTCAAATCGTCGTGAAAGCAATGTATGGTATTTGTCGTTTGTGAAGATTACTCTTGTCTCTGCTGCGTGTATGCCGGCCTTCTTTGCCAATAGGTGTGAGAAATGTTCCCAAAGCCCAGTATCATAATCATCTTTGCGGGACGGAAACTTTGCTATATGCAGAATCTTATTCTCGTCAATTACGCTTGCCTTTGGACGCGCCCCGCCAAGGGATGAACCCGGTTGTACAAGCTGCTCGATCCAGCGTCTTTCAGGCAGGTGGTTCTCCTCTTCACTTTTTTCGATCTCAGAACTGGCAGCAATCAGTCCACGGATATCGGTTAGCGGCGGAATCCGCAGACCTTCACTTGCATTAATATATTCTCCTTCCAATGATTCCTTAAAACGGAGACCACCCATACGGGAGTAGTCTTCGATTCCGACAAGATAGTCAAAGGATGAAAGATGGCGGACAGGACGCTTCTCCTCTTTCGCCAGAATCTGTTCCCTGCGATTTATCAATGTGCGTCCCCATCTGTCTGGGAGGGCATCAGAAAAACATCCGAAAATATCCTTGCCTGGAGCTGTATATTGTTGCCCTGGATAGTTGTTCAAGTCATCACTAAGAAACAAGTTGCCATAGTCCTTTAGCCAGTCATCACTATAGCAAAATCCATAACTGTCTGAGCCACGAAGTGATTCATAGCTCAGCTCTCCAATCAGCCTTGGTGCTTTTAGCCAGTCAAAATCAGCAAACACATATAGTCGTTTCATGGCTTATTCTTTTTTAGATGCTCTCTCTCGTTTTTTCAAACTTAAATCCTGCAAAGCCTTTCCCATTGTGTCTTCTTTGGCAAGAAGAAGTATATCATCATCCAGTTGAAGCGCATAGAGAACCCTGAGATAAATGCCGATAGCTACTGTCGGTGCTCCCTTTTCAATCCGGCCAACCGTAAGCGGCGAGCAGGTTGCACGTTCGGCAACCTGAGCCATGCTGAGATTCCTGCGCAGTCTAGCCAGTTTGATTTGCTCACCCACTATCTGCATCTTCTGCTCCAGTTTTCTTGGCAACTTAGTGCCCATTGTATTCTTTGCCATATTCAACATATCATATAATATGCAAATATACTACTTTTCATCTATTTAATGATGTATTATAGGTAAAAATCGCAAGAATTGAAGATGTGATATTTAAGTGGTTCTACACTTTTTCAAGCGAATAAATCGAATTTGTCACACTTTTTCCAACGAATCAGGCTCCTTTCATACACTTTTCCATCAAAATTGAGGCTTGAAATCTACACTTTTCCATGAAATCATCACCTTTACTTTATCCCCGTATTCATATATACGTTTATTAAAGTAAAGTCAAAATAAGGGAAGAAAAGAGATGCCTGCGCCATGGCAAAATGGCTACAGCCGTTTTTCTTTTGGCTGCAAAAACTTATAAGCGACCCGAGACAAAGGTCGGTCCCCATCGGCCACTCCAATCAAGCACAAAATACCTTACTCGGAATCCGAAAATGTCCGTGAATCCACCCTCGATTTTACAGCCCATTTTGGCGAAATAAACCCCGACATGCCCTATCTTTGCAGACGAGGTCAGTCAGGGCCTGAAAAGGCCATTTTTGCCTTTTTTCCCTCTGTTCGGAGGGAGTCGATGAAAAAAACGTTAAATCTTCGATTTTTCGCAAAAAAACAAGTAAATTTTTAAGTAGTCTACCTTTTAAGATGTAAACCATTGATAATCAATGAGAATATGATGATGCATCGGAAAGGGGATTTTTACTACCGTTTATCCATATCCGGAGAATAAGCCTTGGAAAACGCATACAACCCCACGAACGTGAACAATCCGTTCAACATCAGCAATTCGTATCCGAAACGATAACCATAGGCCGAAACGGTCCAGGCGTCTAAC
>OJMO01000940.1_pt1 | contig 19487 bp, 15 predicted proteins | sample 1597241 | NCBI WGS metagenome assembly OJMO01 (sample SAMEA2452129, study PRJEB22498) | human gut metagenome | biome: human feces; feature: human gut; material: feces | place: Australia | collected 2012 | reverse complement strand
ACCCAGGGCGTTGCCCTGGGCTAAGAGCTTCTGCCCTTTCAGGGCGTGCTGCTTACAGGAGTTAAGACAACAACTCCTGAACTCCTTAACAAAGATAACTCCTTTAACCCCCCTCATCCTCCATGGCATTTGTCTTAACTCCTTAACTCCTTCAACTCCTGAACAAAAACAACTCCTTAACAAAGATAAAAATGTCACACGATTGTAACACGTTCTACATCATGGTGTAATATGGCTCTTGTATTTTTGCATCAGAAAAAAGAAACATGAATTAAATGATTAGGCTTATGGAACTGACAATGAATCAAGCCAACATGAATCTTGGCAACGCAAACGCAGAGTGGGGCAGTACGGGATGGAGAATGCCCGAGTTTGGCTTTCAGAAGTACGTAGCTGAGGCTGTGAAAAGCATTTTTCACACCATCCACAGCAGTTTCGATTATCACAGTAAGGCAACAACCCGCGAGCAGCTTGTCTTCCTGGTCTACGCCGTTGTGCTTCAGGGCGTTCTGATTCCTACCGAGTCTTACACCACGCTTCATGCCGATGCGAGCATGATGGCAGCAGCAGGACTTGCCGACCTCGTGGCCTGCATCCTTCCAGGCGTCGCCTTGGTGTGGAGATGGATAAAAAGCCATTCGAAACTTCAATAAAATTTTTGCTGGTTGCAGGAAAAAATGTAACTTTGCAGTCGTAACATTTTCAAAAGACTCAAAGCTGCATTTATGAAAAGTCCCCAAACCATCGTCGCCCTTACGGCAGCAACCCTGTTGCTGGTTGTGCTCTTCGTGCTCAACCTCGCCATGGGAAGCGTCAGCATTCCCCTGGCCGACGTATGGGCAGTTCTTACAGGAAACGTTACGGGAGAAGCGTCCGACACCTGGCGCTTCATCATCATAGAGTCGCGACTGCCTCAGGCCTTCATGGCGCTGATGGGAGGAGCGGCTCTTGCTGTTAGCGGACTCCTGTTGCAAACCACCTTCCGCAATCCTTTGGCGGGTCCCGATGTGTTTGGCATCAACAGCGGAGCAGCCCTTGCGGTGGCAGTCGTCATGCTGGGCATGGGCGGCAGTCTGTCGGCAGGCTCCCTCTCCCTGGCGGGTTATGCGGCGGTACTGTTTTCGGCTTTGGTGGGCGCCTTGGCGGTGACGGCGCTCATCTCGGCACTTTCGGCTGTAGTGCGCAGCAGCACCATGCTGCTCATCATCGGTTTGATGATCGGTTATCTGGCCAACAGCGCCATCACGCTGCTCAACTTCTTTGCCACGAGCGAGGGCGTGAAGTCTTACACCGTCTGGGGAATGGGCAGTTTCGGCAACGTCTCGCTCGCCAGCATACCTGTAGCAGCCGTGGTGATCGGTCTTTTCCTCCTGGCGGCATTGGCGCTTGTCAAGCCTCTCAATGCCTTTCTCCTGGGCGAGCTGTATGCAGAGAACCTGGGTTACGATACCCGCAGGCTTCGTCTTCTGCTGCTCCTTGTCACAGGCGTTCTCACCGCCACGGTCACCGCCTTCTGTGGTCCCATCGCCTTCATCGGTTTGGCCACGCCCCACATCGCGCGTCTCTTCGTCACGACCGAGAATCATCGAGTTCTCTTGCCCTCCACGATGCTCTTGGGTTCGGTCATCGCCCTGCTGTGCAACTGGCTTTGCGCCCTTCCCACCCAGAACGGCATGATTCCCCTCGGAGCAGTCACCCCACTTCTTGGTGCCCCCGTCATCATCTACGTGCTGCTGAAAAGGAGGTAGGGGAACTTTTAAAATTTATTGATTTTAACTTTAGTCGATAAAAAAAGGGGTCGAAAGCGACCCCTTTTTTGTGTTTGTTGATTTCTGTTCTTTCTTATTCAGCCTTGCCCTGAGACTCCCTGATGATCTCGGCAGGAACCTCGCTGCAACGCTCGTAACGGCAGACGTTGGAGGCGTCGTCCTTGGCAATCCATGTCATGGAGCCGGAAGGGAGCAGACGCGTCACGATGTACTCGTGATCCCAGTCGCCCACGCCGTTGTCGTAGGCTCCGTTGATGATGCAACCCACGTAGGGATCGGTGGTGAGGGCAAACCATCCCGTGATGTAGCGACTGTACATGCTGTCGTAGTTCTGGTACATCTTGACGGTCTGGTCCTTGCGGTCGAACACAATGTAGCAATAGATGCCCTCAGGCACCTGCTCGCCATTGTTCCACTCCACCAACTTCCATGCGCCATGCAGGTTGGCTGGAGTAACCTCTATTTCCTTTTCCTCAGGAGCATCGTCGTCGCTACTGCACGCTGCAAAGCTGCAGGCAAAGAGGGCTATCACCATGAGGGTGAGGAGTTTATTCAAATATTTCATAGTCTTACTTTTTTTGCTGTTTACTCTTTTTTTTGTATTCTCTCGTGTGCGGAAGTTGAATCACTTATTTCGGGAAACTTTCACCTGCAGGGTTCTGTCGGAAGGACGTGCGTCCAAGCCTTCGAGGATGACAGGGAAGGTGAAGTCCTGCGGCATCGTGGCAGGTATCTTGTCCGCCAGGATGGTAATCACCAGGTCGGCCTCCTCGCCAGGTCCGATCACCTCGGGTTCGGTAGTGAGCCGTGCATAGGGTGGGAGGAAGAGGCTCCTGATGCGCAGGGCCTTGTCGCCGCTGTTGCCGCAGAGGATGCGTCCCGAAGGTTCCGTGCCCGGCTGCACCTCGTCGATGAGGAGCCGGGACTGTTTCAGCCTTAGGGCTCCCATCTTGTGCGGGAATCGTGCCCACACGTCGGCTCCCGGCAACACACGGCCCGTGAGAGCCAGTTTGACGGCAGACTGTCCCTCCACCTCCTTGAGATAGAGGAAAGCCCCCGTATTGATGGTTCCCGGATAGCGGTTGGGCGAGAAGGTGATGAGCACCTGGCAGGAGTCGCCCGGTTGCATCACGTCGCCCTTGACGAAGGAGGAGGTGCATCCGCAGGTGGTTCTCACCTCGGCGATGTGGAGCACCTTCCTGCTCACATTCCTGCCCACGAAGGTGTAGGTGCGGGGAGCATCGTCCTCGGTCATCGTACCTGCGTCGATATGGGGTTGGTCAAACTTGAGCAATTCCTCCTGTGCCCAAGCCCTTGTGGACGGGGTGAGCAGAAACGCCATGATTGATAGGATGTAAGCTTGAATCTTCATTATTTCTCGATTTTTTTTTCAAAAAGTGACTGAACTTGCTAAAGTTCAAAAAAGGATGGAGGTTAAAGCCAACCGTTGTTGCCTGCGCCCTTTCGAACCGTCACCACTACCGTCTGGCTCTTGCCGTTGGCGGAGGTCACGGTGAGGGTGGTGTTGCCCGCCTTGAGGCCCTTCACGCTGAGAAGGTTGCCCTCTGCTGTCGCCTGAGCCACCTCGGCGTTGGCCACAGTACAGGTGAAGCCCGAAGTCTCACCGTCGAAGTAGAGTGAGAGGTTGAGCTTGACGGTCTTGTCGAGACCCACGTAGACATTGGGCAACTTCATGTCGGAGCTGAAGTCCTTGTTCTTGATTCCGTCGAGAAGTTTGGCGGCATCTATCAGGCCAGTTCCCATCTTGCCCACATACTTGCCCAGGTCTATGGTCTCGGGCGATGCGCCCATGGTGGTGTGGTTCAGATAGTAGGTCTTGGTGGCACCGTTCTCGTAATAGCCGTCCAGTTTTTTGACCGATTTCTTCATCAGGGCGATGAAGTCGGCAGCACGATAGTGACGGTTCTGCTTCACGGCGTAAGCCAGACCGAGAGCCGCGACACCCGATACGTGAGGACAAGCCATAGAGGTGCCCTCCATGTAGCCGTAGGCAGGTTTGCCGTTCTTGATCATGGTAGAGAGCACGGCGCCCTTCTGTTCGGCCGTCTCGCCCCAGTATTCATCCTCGGCTTCGCCTATCTTGCCGTAATACTCCAGGTCGCCGCCAGGCGCACTCAGCGTGACGAGCGAACCATAGTCTGTGTAGCAGGCAGGAGTGTAGTCGGCTGCCAATGACGCCACGCATACACACTTGGAGTAAGCGCCGGGGAAGGCAGGGTTGGCAGCATACTCGTTGCCAGCCGCAAAGACAGGAATACCTCCGTCGATAATGCCGTTGGGCGAACCTGCGTTGTTGATGAAGTAGTCGAGGGCTTCCTTCTCCAAAGGATAGGTCTCAGCCCATTCCTTCTCGTCGGCAGGACCGGGAGTGTAACCGCCCAGGATGCTGCTTTCGGAGGAGTTGTAGCCCCAGCTGCATTGCAGGATGACGGCTCCGTTGTCGGCCGCATACTTGATGGCTCTTGCCTCTGCGGCAAGTGTGGCCAGGTTCTGTCCCGAGAACAGCTGACAGGTCATGATTTTCACGCCCGAGTTGGGAGTTCCGTCGCCACCAGCCACGCCGCATACACCCTCGCCGTTGTTGTTGACGGCAGCAATGGTTCCAGCCACGTGTGTGCCGTGACCCGAGTCGTTGGCGTCGGCCCAGGTGATGTTGCCGCTGTTCTCCACGAAGTTGTAGCCATGGAGGTCGCCCTCATATCCGTTTCCGTCGCGGTCGGTCTTGTCGCCCTGAGCTGTCTCGCCCGGGTTGCACCACATGTTGTCCTTCAGGTCGGGATGAGTGTACATCACGCCCTCGTCGAGCACAGCTACGATGATGGAAGGGTCGCCTGTGCAGGTCTTCCACGCCTCGGCTGCATTCACGTCGCAACCCGCCTGGGCCTTGGCTTCGTTGGGGTTGAGGTTTTCGAAACCGTAGTTGCCCTCGCCCAGGTTGCGATAATGCCACTGGAAGTCGAAGCCAGGGTCGTTGGGCAGTCCGTCGCCAGCGCCGCGTGTGGCTTTCTTCTGCAGGGCTTTCTCGCTCAGGAAGATGCGCTTGGTGTCGGTATTGTAGGCACGCTTGATGCGTCCGTTGGTCTGCACTTTGGAGATTTCGCCCAACTGCTGCAGTCGCTTGGCAGCCGCCTTCAGGTCGGTTCCCTTGTCAAACTTGACTGTGTACCACAGGTGGAGTCCAGCCTCGCGTGTACGCGCCTCGTTCTTGGCGTCGACAGGGAACACTCGCTCGAAGCTGTAGCTGCCCAGAATGTCGAGCACCTCATCGGTAGAGGGAATGCCCGAACGTGTGGCCAGGGCACCGCGAGTCTTGCTCATCTGTGCCTGGTCGAGTATGTCGCTCATCTCGGGGCTGAACTTGATGATCAGCTCGCCAGCCTCGGCGTCAGCAGGGATGGTGACGTCAGTCTTTCCGCCTGCATTGTCGATGGCCGACAGGTTGTCTGTGCAACCTGTCAGAGCCATAGCGAACATAGAGATATAGAAAAATATTTTCTTCATTTTCGTTGATTTAGAGTTGAGTTCGTTTACTTCTTGCTTCTCTTGTACTTGGCGAGCACCTGTGTCTCGTCGATGTCGCCTGCAGCCACAAAGGCTCTATAGTACAGAGGGTAAGCCACGCCCGGCATTTCCCACTTGGAGCCTGGGTCCTTGCTTCCGTAGTAGTACTCGAAGCTGAAGGTGTCCTCGGCCATGTTGGAGAATCCTGCCGGCTTGCCTGTGGTGCCGTATCCACGTTCCTGCTGATTGAAGATCATGATGGACGGGCTCCACAATACCATGCGAGGATGGAACAGGAGCCACTTAGGCACAGCACCTGTGAAGAAGTTGAGGTTGAGCGACAGCGTGCGGCACTTAGGCAAAACACGTGGTACGTCCTTCGGCAACACGTCCTCGTAGACGATGGTTCCGTCCTTCTGTCGGCAGGTCACAGGATTGCCGTTGCCCGAGAGCAGCCACTTGCAGGTGTCGCCCACGAGCTTGTCCTTCCACTCATTCTTGTTGGCAGAGAAGTCGGAAGCCTTGTAGCGGGTAGGCTTGCCTGCTGCCTTCAGCGCATCATCCATCTCCTTGTCGGAAGGAAGCTCGCCCTCAAGGAAGCAATACGAAAGCTCCAGGGCACGAAGGTTCTCCCAGGTGAGGAGCGAGAGGAACGCCTTGCGCTCGGTATAGTCGCCGCTGATGTTGCCATACAGACCTACGGGGTAGCTGTTGTACGTGTAGTTGCCGTTGGCATTGTCAAACTTGCGCATGTCGATGCAGACATCGGTACGGCGCTGGGCGTAGAAGATCAACGTGTGCAGGTGAGGGAAGTTGGCCTCGTTGACCACCTTGGTGATGTCGGAGAGCCTGTTGAAGTTGTTGCTCACCAGGTTGAGTTGCTCCAGGCTTCTGCCCAGCTTCTTGAAGTTGGCAGGCAATCGGGAAAGACCATACGCCTGAACGGTAAGATACTTCAGGTAAGCCAGCTCGCAGATGTCCTCGCCGAGCTCTACCTCACGAATCTGGTTGTTCTCGTTGCTTGCGATCGAGAAGCTCTCCAGGAACTTCAGGTTCTTCACCTCCTTAGGAAGGGTTTCGCCAGCCTTGAGGTTGAACATGCTGAACTTCACGCTGCGTACGCGTCCCAGGGCCTCAGGATGCTGCTTCACAAAGGCGTCGTTGGCTTCCCAGAGGGTCACGTTGCTCCAGTTGCGCATGTTGTCGCTTGTGTCGAAGGTGGCCATGCTGTTGATCTTCTGGTTGATCATGATGATCGAGAGCGAGTCGCCGGCACGGTTGTCCTCTATTCTTGGTGCGGCAGCCTGTCGCACGGTGAGCACCACGTCGTCGGTCTCGTTGCCGTTGGCATCCACCAGTTTGTCGTCGGCATTCTGCGGCACGAGGTGCACCTTAGCCACACGTTCGGCAGGAACGATGTTCATGTTCCAGCGGAACTTGAACTTGACGCTTCGCGGACGAGCCTTTCGGTCGAGCTCGATGCCGAGGTTGGTGTTCTTGAGCTTGTCCTCGTTCTTCGAGTTGAGAAGCCAGCCTTCTCGCTCGCTCTCATAGTCGGCCTTCTCGCTCTCGCTCAGATTGCCCTCGAAAGAATACTCTATCTCGCCGATCTTGCAATCTACGTTGGCCGAGATGATCGACTCGAACTCACGCTTGTCGTAAGCTGCAGAGTTGTCGATTTCGACCACAGGCTCCTTGATGTCTATCTGCTTGCCGAAGCCGAACTGCACGACGGTGATGGTGCGGCGCTGGCCATTCTCGCCGATGAAGTCGATGTCGGTAGAACGGCGTCCGTTCATCAGGGTTGTGTCAACCACCACGTTGGCTGTGGCAGAGCCTACACCGTTGGCAGGGTTGAGCATGAGCCAGGGCTCGTCGACGCTGCTCACCCAGTTTTGTGAGGCCGAGATGGCGAGCTGCTGGGTTCCTCCCTCAGCACCTATTTCTATCTGCTCCTTGTCGATGGCGAGTCCGCCCGGAATCTGCACATCGTCGCTTTCGCTACAGGAAGTGGTGGCAAGACCAGCACCTATGGCGAGGAGCCATGTAAGTTTCTTAATATATTTCATATTTTTCTAACTTCCTTATGGTTTTAATTTTCGAGATCCAGCGCATCGCATCCACGGATGTCCTGCGTCTTGTCGTAGAAGAGCATGTAGGCACCCGCCTTGATGTAAGGACAGACGCTTGTCACATCGATAGAGATGTTGGGGTTGCCCTTGATGTTGAGGATGTAGAGGTGAGGAGTCAGCGTCTCGTCCACCTTGCGGATGTCGTTGTCGCCTATCTGGAACTGAATGAGGCTTGGGCACTTGGTAATGCCTGTAGGCCACGTGCGAAGCGTGCGGCTCTTGGTGACGTGGTCGCGCTGGTGATTGATGCCGAAGGCACGCAGATAGCCGCTGTTCAAAGGCTGTGGAGGCACCTCGCTGAAGCTGTTGTAGCTCAGGTCGATGTTCGACAGGTAAGGCAAGTTGTCGCTCATGAAGTCGTCGGAGAGCGACGTCAGCTGGTTGAAACGCAGGTCAACGACTTGCAGCAGCTTGGCGTTCTTGCCCCTGATGGAGCCCTTGGGGATGGTGGTCATCTGGTTGCTGCTCAGGTCGAGTGTGGTGATGGGCGAACCGGCCGAAATCAACTCAGAAGGGAACTTGCTGATCCTGTTGTTGGCCAGCGACACGGTGTTGGCGTTGATGCCCTTGTAGCCGCTTGGATTGTCGACACCTGTTATCTCGTTGTTGGAGAAGTCAACCGAACCCATCACGTGAACCGAGCTTGCGTCGAAGATGTTGGGAATCTTCTTCAGCTTGTTGTACGAGAAGTTCAGACTCTCGATGTTCTCGGAGAAACCGCAGAGGTCGGAAGGAATCTCTTCTATCTTGTTGTTGTTGAGATAGAGGGATGAGAGTTCCACCTCCTTGCCGAAGGCGTGCACCTTCTTGATGTTGTTGTTGGCGAGGTCGAGCAAACCGAGTTTCAGCATGTTGCGGATGGCCCATGTGTCGGGGAACTCCTCCAGGTTGTTGAAGCTCAGATAGAGAATCTGCAGGGTCTTGCCTATCTTAGTGGTGGCCATCTGCTCCCAGTCGTCGCGCAGCTGGCGGGCAGAGATGCCCTTGTTGCGGGCCAGGTTGAAGGCCTGTACGTTGGGCAGCTCATAGTAGAAGTCGGGCAGGCGAGTGAGCTTGGGGCAGTTGTAGAGCTCCAGGTCGGTGAGGGTTGTCATCGCATCCCATGACTCGTCGGTGAACTCCTCGGCAAAGCGATGATACTCCGAAGTCTCGTCGTCGTAGAACTTGGTGCACACCTCGCCGGCTGTGATGGGCGAGTTGCCGATATAGAACTGCTGCATCTTGGTGAGGCGATAGATGGCCTTCGAGATGCCTGTAATCTTATTGGTGGTAAGACCGATCTGTGCGTCCTTGAGCTGAATGCGTGAATCCTTCTTGATGAGGTTCTTGGCGTTTCGGGCGTCGGAGTTGAAGCTCTCCTTAATCATGTCCGACAGGTAGTTTCGTGGGTCGTACTTGAGGAACTTGTTCTCATAGTCATGGCGCATCGCCAACTTGCGGCTGGCGTTCATACGGCTGGCATCGTACTCGTCGAAGAGGTTGGCGCCAATCTTCTCGTCGTGCGAGCCGAAGTTGAGCACCTGAAGCTCGGTAAGCTGACCGATGGCATCGGGCACAATGCCCTTGGCTCCGAAGCCTGCTATGATGATGCCGATGACGCGTCCCTGGTTGTTGAGAGTCACGCCGGGCTGGTCGCCCCACATGTCGAGCTCCTTGTTGAAATTCCAGTTGGCACCATGGAAGGTAGCATCGCCATAGAAGCTCCAGTCCTTGCCTCCGAGTGATTCCCAGATGGCTTTCAGGGCCTTGTAGTCCTTGATGTACTCCTTGGTCTCGGAGAGGATGACTGGCACCTGAGCGTCGTCGGTGAGCTGATTGTCGGTCACCACGAAGGCCTCACCCTTGACGGGCTGAGTCTCGAAGGTGGTCTTCACGGCACCGGTCTTGCCGTAAGTGGTGTAGGAAGTCACCTGGTAGGTTCCGGCAGGAAGCCACAGCGTAGAGTCGCAATGGGCGGTTCCTGTGCTCATATACTTGTCGTCGGGATTGTCGGGATCCTGGTTCTCCTTGTTGCCTTCCTTGTACTTCACCTTCAGGTCGGTAAAGGTAAAGGTCTGACGTGTAAAGAGATTGGTGACGCTCACGTCCACCATGCGGATGTTGGAGAAGAGATACTCCTCGTTCGCGCCACGGGTCTTCTTCCAGTCCTTCACGAGGTCGAACTGCACTCTTCCGCGCTCCACGGTAGCCACGGTGAGGTCTTGCTTGGTAAGGCCTCCTCCCACCACGGTAAACTCGTTGCCGGCAGAAGAGGCGAGCAGCTGCTCGTCGACACCATCGTAGAGGTAGAAACCGATGATGGTGTAAGTGCCTGAGGCCAGTTGCAGTTTGTCACTTCTCAAGCCAAACTCCGCTGTCTCGGCGTTGTAGGCGTTGAGGTTTAATGTCTGCGACACGGTAGTTCCATCATGCTCCATCACCACCTTGATCTTCTTGGCGTCGGCCAGCTTCTCAAGTTTGTCGACGGCGACGGCGCGTGTTGCCCTTGTCGATACTTTCTTGGAGAGCATGAACTGCACATATCCGTAAGTGCCGTCCCAGCCCTCTGTAGCATCGTCGGAGCAGCTTGTCACGGTCATGGTAAGCATCGCCACCATGAGCAACAAGAATGCCTTGCTGTATTGATAGATTGTCTTCATTTACTTTCTGTTTTTCTTGCTTCTATAACCCATGTTATTGATAATGACCACACGCTTCACTTTGCCCGTCATGTCTTGGAATACTGCGATGATAGGGAAGGTGAGCGCATCGGTGTACACACCGGCATAGATACCTGTCTCGTCCTGTTCCAGCGAATAGTTCTCGATGATGTTGCTTGAGCCGTCGGCGAAGATTACGCCGTCGCCAGCCATAGGATTCCAGTCCTCCAACTGAGGATAGACAGCCACGAAACCACCATATACGTTAGCCTCGAAGATGTCGTCGCCAGTATAGCCGAAGTTGTCTCTCAGGAAAGCCTTGTAGTCAGCGTTGTCAGACTTAGCGCAGTCCACCTGCATACCCATGCTGGTGACGATAGGGAGCACCACGTCGGCATCGTCCTTCTTGGCTTCCTTCTGCTCGATGTTCATCAGGAAGTAGTTGTCGTATTCGCTCTTCACGGATGTGAATTCCTCATCCAGCATTCCGTCGAGTCCGTTCTCCAGGTTCTCGTACACACTCTTGGGCAGTACGTAGACGGTAAACTCGCGGCTGCCGCTTGACAGAGGCTTGACAGTGAGCTTTGCATTACCATTCTCGCCTGTGAGCTGAACTACCTGGCTGCCGTCCTCATAGAGATAACCCTTCTTTTTCTCGAAAGCCACCAACTGGTAAGCATCGTTCAGGGCAGAAATCTTGAAAGGTACAAAGTTGTGATAAGTCGTGCTGCTGGTTGTTTCGCCAGTCAGACTGCTGCTGTTCTGTGTGAAAGTCTTACCATCTGCAGATACGCTCCATACAGCCCAGATGGATGATGAAGCAGGGCGAACGATGTCGATGGCCTCTTCAGGCATTCCCTTGAAGACAACGGGTATGGTCTTTTCGGCCTTTCCATCCTCTGATGAGAATGTGATGGCGTATTTGTCCTCCTTGCTGACGGCATACTTGGCGCTCAGGCCCTGGTTCTCCTTGAAGGCAACACCACCCTTGGCGTCAACGTTGGGCTTGCCTACGAGGAAACCGCCCTCGAGGTCAACCCACGCAGGAGTGTTGGTGACGGCGAAACGATAGTTGGCCTTCACGATGAACTTGTTGTAGGCAGGCTGACCGATGACATCCTTGTAGCCCACCACAATCTCGTCGATAGGGTTGCCATTCTCGTCGCACACTTCGAGCTCGTAACCATCAGCCGAACGGACGATCTCGGCAATAGCCACCTTCTGGCCACCCATGTTGAGGAAGAGCTGAGCCACAGTCTTGTTCTTGCTGGCGTCGTCGTCAGTAAGCTTCACCTTGATGGTCTGCTTGCCGGCTGTGCCATTCAGTACAAAGGCTTCCTTGCCGTCTTCGCCCTGAACCATCTTGCACCAGATGGCAGACGAGGCGAGGCTCCAGTTCTCGTTGGCCTCGAAGGTGAAGTCGAACTCGTCGCCGGCATTACCTGCGATGGTCTGTACCTGTGGGAACACAGGGTTGGAGTTGGCGTCGTCGTCGCTCGAACAAGCGCTTAACAGGGTCATGGAAACAAGCACCATGAGTACGAGCCAGTATTTCGAAATTATTGTTTTCATATCTTTTTGTTGTATTATTAAAATCCTTGTTCTTTAATTCTCTCAGCCTCGGCATCGCTGATCCACTCATAGAGCGTGATAAAGGTGCCTACGGTTCCGTACAATGAGCCTTTCTTGTCCTTCACACTCATCGTGACATACTGCATCACGTAGTTCTGGCAAGTGTTGAAATAAGAAGGATAGACAGAAGGCTGACTGATGCGCAGTTTGCCGTCGCCATGGATGGTGTTGAAAGCCTCGCCTGTAGGTCCGGCTATCTGGTCGTCCATCTCTACCTTCGGCTCCAGGGGATTGCCCGGCTTGAATTTCAGCTTCAGGTCGTAACCGGCGTAGTAAACGTCCTTCAGCCAGACCGTATTCTCCTCGCCCTCAGCAAGCTCGGTCCTGATCAGACGATGCTTCACGTTGTTGAGGTACTGGTTGTAGAAAGTGGAGGTTACCACACACCAGCCTGTGAAATTGTGGATGTCGAAAGGACAGGATTTCTGCATTACTACGTGTGTGTAGTCCTTATAGAGTTCGGTCCAGTTGTACTTCTCGGGAATCACCAGCTTGAGGGTGAAGCCCAGGGAGTCGTTCTTGCCGATGTGGTCGTAAATACCCTGAACCTGTACATTTCCTACCATCTCGCCCGCCTTGATAGTAACGGTGTTGTCGAGGATGCGGTAATGATAATCCTCGATGGCGTTGCTCTCTCTGTCTACCACCTCAACGGCAAAGGTTCGGTCGTAGTCCGCTCTCTCTGTGGCTGATACAGGAACATTGAATATCTCGTTGTTCTGCTGTACAGGATACTGATAGAGTGTGTCAGAGAACATGATGTGGCTCGGACCAGAATAAGTGGTGTAGTCTTGCGAACAACTCGCAAGAGCGATGATTGCAGCAACAGCCGACAAACATCCCATCATTATTTTCTTCATGATCGTCTTTTTTTGTTTTTATTATTTGTTACTTTCGTTAGGCTCAATCTCCGAACCTGGCGCCTCGAGCTCATGCTGAGGGATAGGCCATACGAAGAGTGGGTCGTCTTTCTCTACCTTGAGGCTGCTCTGCACGAAGTTGGCAGCAGGCTGGTCGCTCACCTTGCGGGCGAATCCCTTGTGCCAGCGCTTCAGGTCGTTGAGGCGGAAACCTTCCATGTAGAGTTCCTTCACGCGCTCAGCCTCTATCACGTCCATGGCGTTGCTCTTGCTGAGGGCTGTGTTACCGCCGTATGACGAATAGCGGGCAGTTCTCAGCGTGGTGATGTCCTTTCCTGCCTTGGTGTATTCCTCGTTCATGGCGTAAGCCTCAGCACGTATCAGGTACTGCTCTGACAGGCGAAGCACGGTGGGCTGGTGCACATGCAGGATGTTGTTTCTCAGAAATTCTTCGTCGCCGAAATACTTGGTCAGCAGCGGCCATTCCAGCGCGTGCTCATAGCCTGTTACCTTGGTGGCAAAGATGGCAGGAGCGCGCAGGTCGTTGTTGTCGTACGAGTTGATCACCCATTTGGCTGGCACGTAGTCTGGACGGAAGGTCTGGAAGTTGTAGTTGCTGAATACAGTTCCTAAAGCACCGCCAAAGCTGTTGATGGTAAAGCCCACCTTCCAAATGCCCTCGGTCGACTTGCCGGCAGTCCATTGATACTGGTAATAACTGGTGCTGCCTATCTTCTGTGTGCAGCTTGCCAGCACGTAGCGCTTGCTGTTGATCACCTTCGAGGCGTACTTGATGGCGTCGTCCCAGCGATGCATATATAAGGATACGCGCGCACGCAAGGCATGGCAGGCGTACTCGCAGAAGAAGATGTTGTCGTAGAGGTCGTTCGTGTCGTCATCGCCCACCTTCAGGTACTCGGTAGCCTTGTCGAGATCGCTGAGCACAAACTCATACGACTCCTTGAGCGAGGCACGCTTCTGGGGCTCATCGCCCTTGTAGTGCTTGGTGATGACCACGCCCAACTCCTGTGCGGCCTGCTCGTCGTTGTCGTAAGCCTTGCAGAAGCATTTGATCAGCTCCGAGTAAGCCAGGGCTCGTGCAAACAGGGCCTCGCCCTCATACTGCTCCAACTGGTCGAGCTCGGTGTCGCTGTTGGTGTTGGCTCTCACGCGCTCGATGTTGTCGAGCAGGAAGTTGCAGTTGTTGATCACCTCGTAGAGCGAGGCGTACACAGCCTCTATGTCTGTATTGGTAGGCTTGATGTCCTTCCATCTGAAGATGTCGCCATAAGTGTTCGAGTAGCCCTTCACGCAGAAGACGAAGTCTGCCTGCAGGTCGGGCAGGATAGTGAGGTTGCCCGAATACAAGGCGCTGCTCTTGAAACTGTCGTAGATACCTATCACTAACTTGTTGACGTCTTCTGTTGTGTTGATAGCCTTGTCCATGGGGATAGAGTCCTCAGGGTACTTGTCAAGACAGGAAGACAGCGAGAGGGTAAGGATGCCCGACAGGATGTATGTCTTTATATTTTTGATATTCATGTTCTTTTCTCCTTTCTTGCTTAGAATTGCAGTTCTACACCCATAGTAAACTGGCGTGAAGCCGGATACTGCGCCTGGTAAATGTTGGATGAAACCTCTGGGTCAAGACCGTTGAAGTCGGTGATGGTGAAGAGGTTCTGTGCCTGTCCGTAGATGCGCACCATGTTGAAGAAGTGAGTCTTGCGCAACCAGGTCTGTGGAAGCGAGTAAGACAGACTGAGGTTCTTCAAACGGAGGAAAGCCGCATTCTCCAAGAAGCGGTCGTCGAGCTGAGTGATTTCGCCCCAGCGTGGGATGTCGGTAACATCGCCAGGCTGCTTCCAGCGGTCGTACAGCAGGCGGTTGGACTGGTTGTAGGCAGTACCAAACATGATACCGCTCTCTTCGAAGAACCGGTCGTTGTTGATGACGTGGCGAGTGCCTATCCAGCTGAACTGAGCCGAGAGCTGCAGACCTTTCCAGCGGAAGCTTGTTCCGAAACCACCCATCCAGGGCGCATCATAGGTCTTGCCGGTCATCACCTTGTCGCTCTCGCGGAACTCGTTGGTCACGTTGCCGTCCTTGTCGTACCACAGCTGTTCGCCGTTGGCAGGGTTGACACCTGCATAGCGGTTCAGGAAGAACTCGCTCACCGAGTGGCCCACCACATACTTCAGACCCGTGGTAGAGTTCACATATTCGGTCACTCCGTTGTAGAGCTCTTTCAGTCGGTTCTGGTTGTATGATATGTTGGCGCTTACGTTCCAGGTAAAGTCGCGTGTGCGGATGATGTCGCCGTCGGCACTCAACTCGATACCCTTGTTGGCCATCACACCCACGTTTTTCCAGCGGTAGCCTTCTCCTGTCACGGTGTAAGACTCAGGCACGCGCATGAGCATATTGGATGTGCGTTTGTAGTAAGCCTCGAAGCTGAAGTTGATGCGGTCGAGGAAACCCAAGCGCAGGGCGAAGTTGCTGGCCCATGTCGACTCCCAGCCCAGGTCCTCGTTTCCACTCTGCGCAGGATAGAAACCAGCCACGTCGTCATAGTTGGCTCCACCCGAAACGAGTGCGAGGTGATAATAGTTGGGAATCTCAGAGTTGCCCGATGTACCCGTGCTGACAGCTATCTGTGCGTTGCTGAGCCATCTCATGTCTTTCAGCCAGTTGGTCTGCTTCGCATTCCACATGAAGCCCAGCGACCAGAAAGTACCCCAGCGATGATCCTTACCGAAACGTGAGGAAGCATCGGTACGCAGCGAGAAGTCGGCATAGTAAAGTTCCTTGTAGTTGTACTCTCCGCGCATGAAGAACGACAGGTAAGAGTAGTCGGAAGAGGAGTCTGCCCAACGGCTGGCGCGAGTACCCGAAGACACATTCGTCAGCAGGTCGCTGGTCTGACCCTTCGAATAAACCTGGAATCCCTCAGAGTGGTAGCTCACAGCCTCCTGACCCAACATCACATTGAAAGCATGAATGTCTTTCAGGCTGAAACGATAGTTGGCAGTTGTCGTCTCTGTCAGGTTGAGTACATCGCTGCTTTGTCGTGCTGCCGTACCCTGGCCATTGTTGGAAGAAAGACTTGGGAACGACTGCATGAAGGCAGTAGAGTGGGTGAAGTCGGCACCAAACTGGGTGCGTACTGTCAGATTTTCTATAGGATAAATCTCAGCATACATGGTAGAGAGCACCTTGTACTTCTTGTGCTTGATGGGGTTCTTGCCCATGTACACGATAGGGTTCTCGGTTGTTCCAGCCCAGTTCTTGTTCGTCAGCGAAGCCAGGCTGCCGTCTTTTGCATAAGGACTCCAGTATGGCAACATGAATCGGCAAGCCGAGATTGGAGTCACGGTGGTGTAGCTGCCGTCGTCAGCCTGCTGAGCTTCCTCGTAGGCAGCCATGGTGTTGGTGCCCACCTTCAGCCACTTGCTCGCCTTCACATCGGCGTTGGTGCGGATGTTGTAACGACGGAAGGTAGAGTTCTGCGCAATACCGTCCTGATCGTAGAAACCACCCGAAACGTAGTAGTTCAGACGGTCGGTAGCACGGTTGATAGAGAGCTCATAGCTCTGCAGGGGAGCGCGGTCGTTGAACACCTCGTCGAGCCAGTTCACGTTCACCTTCGACAGGAGGTTGTAGTCCTTGCCGGCATCCAGTCCCACTTCTTTCTCAAACTGTATGCGCTCAGCTGTGTTCATCATCTTCCAGTTGTTCTGAGCCAGCTCCGAGAAACCATACTGAGCACGCAGGGTGATTTTGGCCTTGTCCATGGCAAGACCACGCTTAGATGTGATCACTACCACACCATTGGCAGCACGTGCACCGTAGATGGAAGTAGAAGAAGCATCCTTCAATACCGAGATGCTCTCGATGTCGTTAGGGCTCAGGGTGTTGAAGTCGGAACTTGAGATAGGCACACCGTCCAGGATGAACAGAGGCGCCTTGCCCGAGTTGATGGAGTTGGTACCGCGAATCTGGAAAGAGGCAGCCTTGCTGGGCTCACCCGAAGAGGCGATGACCTGCAGACCGGTACTCTGTCCCTGCAGCGCCTGGTCGAAGCTGGCAGCAGGAACGTTCTCGATTTTCTCAGCCTTCACGGCAGATACAGAACCAGCGATAGTTCCTTTTTTTCTCACACCGTACGCCACAACCACCACCTCGTCCACAACTTTGGATTCAGGGTCAAGCGTAACATTCAGAGTTTTCGTCTCTGCGCTGACGGGAAGCTTCTTAGTCACCATGCCGATGTACGAAACGACCAGCGTGGCTTTCGAAGCACCCCTTACCTCAATGGTGAAGTTACCGTCTACATCGGTAGCGACTCCATTTGTTGTTCCCTCTTGAAGGATTGTTGCACCAATCAGAGGCTCGTTATCTTCCGAAGAGATAATCGTGCCCTTGACGCTGAAACTTTGCGCCAATGCTGTTTGAGCAGCCAACATAATAAGAGAGACAAGCAATAGGGAAATTCTTCTCATTCTTGTTTGTTTCTTTTGGTTGTTTAAAAAATTATTAATTAATATTTCTTTTTTCTCGTTTGCTAATAAACTGTCATATTCCCGACGACACTTCGCCTTCACCTTATACAATTTTTACTAAAATGTATTCGTGGTCATACTAAGTCAATTAAAAACGCTGCAAATTTACGAATAATTTCTTATTTTCGCAAGTGATTTGCTTAAAATTTGTTGATTGTCAGTTACTACTGAATAAATATACGTTGATAATGCACTCTTTGCTTAACTTCTGCAAATATGTTCCACACGCCCTACCTAAAAGGGAAAAAACTCATAGAGGCAGCACGCCCTGAAGGGGGGCAGAAGCTCTTAGTCCAGGGCAGCGCCCTGGGTTATTTTGGGCGGTAACCTGTCGCCCTGTGTAAGGGCGAAAGCTTTAAAACTCTTAACAATTTTTAAGGCTGTTGCCCTTACAGGGCGCCTTGCCGATTGCCATTATACCCAGGGCGCTGCCCTGGGCTAAGAGCTTCTGCCCTTACAGGGCGTGCTGCTTATATGGGCTTCTGCCCTTTCATGGCGTTGCTGCTATGGGCTTCTTACCCATTTCATGGCGTGCTGCTTATATGGGCTTCTGCCCTTTCATGGCGTTGCTGCTATGGCTTTTAATTACCCAATACACCTCCTGTACGGTTGAAATTATCCAGCACGCCCTGAAGGGGCAGAAGCTCCTAGCCCAGGGCATCGCCCTGGGTTTTTGTTTTGTGCGAAAGCAGCACGCCCTGTAAGGGCAAAAGCTTTACATCTTGAGTAAAGTTCAACTAATGTTTCATTGTGCAGGGCATTTTCAAGGCTGAGTGTTGACTCATACTCCTCTAAAATTCCCCTTTAGTGGTAGAGATTTCTCTGAGCGAAACAGGGGATCGTGGGAGCGAATGTGACGATTGCCGCATTCGCTCCCATGTTTTTTGCATTCGCTCCCACGTATTTTGCATTCGCTCCCATGAACATCAGATTCGCTCTGGCAGAATCGTCTGTAATCCTTAAACAGAGTGGGCTCTCTGCTTCTTCTCTTCTGAGGTTTCTCAACTTCTCTCTTCTGAGAGTGAGGTAATCTCAGCTTCTTTCTCTGCCATTTCTCTTTGGATAGTGAAAGCACTTGTTCTATTTCTGCATCTTTGACCATATGTTTGTTGTTTAGATTTCGATTGTAAAGTTCGGCATTTTTTTAGTAACCGATGTTATCTCCTATATGAGACAACAACGTTAATTTTGTTGCGAAAGTTTAGTATCTCTTAACTGTCGGAGCGTTATTTTTTCCATCATGCCAAAATGCCGGGCAAAAAACAACTTTGGGGATTAGAAGCCATTTTTTCTAATCCATTTTTCTTGCGTCCCCCTTATTATCAATACTTTATACCATTTTTCTCGCGTTGTTTATATATAAATGTTGAAATGAATCGGCACGGCAGCAGTTTTGGTAGTAATAACTGTTCAAAAAGGGTAGTAAATTCTGTTTTCATCCACTTTTTTAGTTGTGGATTTGGTCGGGTTTAGCGAAGTGCATCCACAGGGGATGCGCCCTTTTGGGGAGTGCCCAAATCCCCTGTTTTTAGCCCCGCATCCCTTGTTTTTGACCCCGCATCCCCTGTTTTGGGGTGGCAAATCCCCTCATTTCTCCACTTTTTTCGTTTTCTTTTACATCGTTTTTGTGTTTTTCTTCATGATTTTTGCATATTTCCCCATTTCTTTGTCAAATTTTCTGCTTGCGCAAACGCAAATTGGCAGATTTCGGGAGTTTGCCCAGGGCCGCACCTTCCACCTCACCAAGGGCGACTTGACAGGAATGAGCCTGATTTTGTATTGTGGTCATTTCTTTATGTTATTCGGCTATGCGATGAATGACATAGGTGACGACGCCCCATATCATGAAGCGGTTGGTCTCGTCGACACGGATGGGAGAGTAGGCCTTGTTCCAGGGAATGAGCCAGCCGAAGGTCCCGCTTTCGTCGATTTTGAATTGCTTGATGGTAAACTCGCCATCTACGAAGGCTATGACGAAGTTGCCGTTGGATGGTTCTATCTGGCGGTCGACGATGGCAAGGTCGCCGTCAAGGATGCCGGCTCCTGTCATACTGTCGCCTGATATGCGGACATAAAAGGTTGCCTCACGATGACGTATTAGTACTTCGTTGAGGTCTATTTCTCCTTCCATATAGTCTTGGGCAGGTGAAGGAAAGCCTGCTTTCACACTTTGTCCTGCAAGGGGAATCGGTAGTCTTTCTCCGATTCCGGCTGCATGAATGGTTAGTTTTATCTTGTCTTCCATATTTTTATTCAAGTTTCGTAAGCTTTGTCCCACACGCCCTGAAGGGGCTGAAGTTCATAGCCCAGGGCAATGGACGCAAGCAGCACGCCCTGAAAGGGCAGAAGCTCTTAGCCCAGGGCAGCGCCCTGG
>OJMO01000939.1_pt1 | contig 19495 bp, 8 predicted proteins | sample 1597241 | NCBI WGS metagenome assembly OJMO01 (sample SAMEA2452129, study PRJEB22498) | human gut metagenome | biome: human feces; feature: human gut; material: feces | place: Australia | collected 2012 | reverse complement strand
GAAATTCGTTATCGTATTTATCGTCGGAACTATAGAAAGAAAAACCTAGCAGCATACTGGATTGCCGTTTTTGGGTGATGACTCCTACCTGGGTGACTTCGGCGGGAAGGAATCCCTGGGCTTTAGCTACCCGGTTTTGCACATTTACTGCAGCCATATCGGGGTCGGTACCCTGCTTAAAATAAACTTCTATGCTGGCTTCTCCGGTATTGGTCGCTGTGGAACTCATATACATCATGTTCTCAACACCATTGATCTGGTCTTCCAAAGGCGCAATCACACTATTCAATACCGTTTGCGCATTGGCACCCGTATAAGTTGCCCTTACCGAAACGGTTGGAGGGGCGATATCCGGATATTGGGTAACCGGCAAGGAAATCAAGCCTAGGAAACCCAAGATGACAATCAAGATGGAAATCACCGTGGAGAGCACCGGGCGGTTTATAAATCTATCTAATTTCATATTTTATCTTTGTTAATGAACAAATGGAAGTTATTAATTAAAAGCGGTTTTCAGATTACCTTCGTTCTGGTCTTTCAAGGCCTGATCGTACTTTGCCTTTTGCTGCTCACGAGTAATCGGCTGGATTTCCTGGCCGTCTTTCAAGATCTGTACGCCTTCCACGACAATCTTATCACCGGACTTCAAGCCTCCCGTCACTAAATAATTTTTGCCATCATTCAAATTGGAAACCTTGATCTCGGTATTCTTCACGGTATTATCAGGCTGCAATACAAATACGAATTTCTTATCCTGGATCTCCACGGTAGCCGATTGAGGGATCGTAATGATATCGTTCATCGTATATGGGAAGATGATATTACCAGTACCACCGCTTCGTAAGACATTTCCCTCGTTAGAGAAAATAGCACGCATGCTTACAGAACCGGTAGATTGATCGATGACACCGCTCACGGCATCAATCTTACCCTCATGATGGTACGTAGAGCCATCCGCCAATTGCAGTCTTACGGCCGGCATCTTCTCTAATTGCTCTTTCAAGGTACCACCGGCTTTCGTCAATGCCAATAGCTCCTTTTCCGTCATAGAGAAATACACATACATTTCACCGATTTCACTCACGGTAGTCAACGGTTGTGTTACCGAAGGGCTCACCAAACTACCAATACGATACGGGAATGTACCCACCACTCCATCTGAAGGGCTGGTCACTGTACAGAAGCCCAAATTCTGACGAGCGCTGGTCAACTGAGCCTCAGCCTGTGCCAAACTGGCTTTTGCAGAAAGCAATTGGTCTACTGCGCTTTGATACTCAAAATCGCTGATAATTTTCTTATCATACAAATTTTTCTTCTGTTGTTCGTTCAAAGATAGCGTATTGACATTCGATTTTGCCATCTCTACAGCAGCTTTTGCCTGACGTTCGGCAGCCGCATACTGTGTAGGATCGATCTGAAAGAGTGCCTGACCTTTCTTTACCGTTGCACCTTCGTCTACACAAAGCTTTACGATAAAGCCGGAAACCTGAGGACGCACCTCGATATCCTGAACACCTTTGATGGTAGCGGGATAAGAAGTAGACTGCTGGCTGGCTGTAGACTGTACAGCCACGACGGTAAATTCGTCATCACCCAACTTCATACCGCTCTGACCGCCTCCACAACTGCTTAAAACGGTCATTGCCGCCGTAAATATCGCGAGGCGGCTCCATGAAATACATTTCATACTATTTACTGTCATTTTCATAACTAATATTATTGAACTTTACTTATTTGTCGAATTAACAGATGTTTATAGAAAACTTTTTAAACCCAATTAGTTTTTACTGCCGCAAAATTAGTCATTTTTCCGGCATTTGTTCGCTTAGCCCATTAGCTTTAACTATAAATAACGTGCGCATATAGAAGGATATTAATTATGTAAAATATATTCCATATATATTCAATCTGTTTCCAGATCTAAACAAGCAAACCATATTACAACTCATACATGATACGGACATGAATGAAACTATTTTTTCGCTATCTTTGTCCAGCAAAATACGAAAGAATTAAAAAACTGTATTTGCTTGATACACAAAATTTAATTTTATAGATAGATATTTCTGGTAACAATTTGACAACCTTTAAAGCGCTTTGCTCTACTGCGGTTTACTTCATAGCTCCAAACAAATCCAAATCCATACAAAGTTTTATAAATAATCACTTCTGACTTGCCGTACGCAAACCAAATTCAAAAAAGACACAAACAAAGAATAACCCACAAAGTAGCAAGTGACACCTCTATTGTCGTGGATTATTCTTTTTATTATCTGTATTAAACAGTAAAGATTGTCTAAACACTTCCGTTCTTGTTTTCTTTGGTAACTCAAAACGTCACTATAAGATACGCTACGAAAATATGCATCTGTACTTGTGACAATTTTCGATTGTAGTTATTCTTTCTCCTTTCAAGCTGATCTGTTTACTATTACCGCACTGGGCAACGGCTAACAAGTCCGTTTTCCACAATATTCAGTCAGAGAATACCTGCCCGTAATCCACACATAATAATGACAATTACAGAACTTCTATCACAATCATAGAAAAGCGATGCTTTCTACTTATTGTTGTGCCGCCCTTCATGTTTCTCCCATGACCGTTGCCCATTCTATATTCCTCCCTTCTTCCTCTCCATGTTTTCCTGCCACCTTCAGAACAACATCATGGTAATTTATAGTGAAGTGCACAATTAACTTGATAATATCTCCATCGCTCAAACTGAATTTGGAGACGTTTTAGGTAATCTTTCCAGTTTCTATTTTCTGGTTGAGACCAACCAATTTCAGCTACTGCACTAGCACGAGGATATGCCATATATTCTACCAATTGATAAGTAGGGAGATATTCAGTCCAAACATTGCCTTGTATACCTAATACCTTTTTAGCTTCTTCTGGCGTTAAAACATCAGGAATCGGATTGAAAGAATAAACCCATTCTAAAGAGGCTACTCTACCATGAGCTAAAGGCTCAAATAGCATGTTCGACTGATAATGGTTTAAATACATGTGGGTATTGGGAGCCATAATGACTAGATTTCCTGCTTTTGCGGCTGTAATGCCACCTTTAACCCCTCTCCATGACATAATAACAGCTTCTCTTCCAATACCCCCTTCCAGAATTTCATCCCAACCAATCAGCCGCTTATGATGCTTTTTGAGGTATTTGCCCACATATTCAATTACATAACTTTGCAAGGCATATTCATCAGAGATATGATTTTTGCGCATCCACGACTGACATTTTTCACAAGATTTCCACCGTTCATTGGGGCATTCGTCTCCCCCTATATGAATATAGGGGCCTGGAAATAATTCTATAACTTCTTGCATGACATCTTTTAAAAAGGTATAACAAGCAGCATTTCCTGCACACAGCACATCGCTATAAATTCCCCATTGTGTACCTACTTGATAGCCTTTTTGGATACATCCCAAAGACGGATATGCGGTTAGAGCCGCCAACATATGTCCAGGAATATCGATTTCAGGAACAATTGTGACATGATGTTCAGCAGCATAAGCCACCACTTCCCGTATCTGTTCTTGCGTGTAATAACCTCCATATCTTTTCTTTTCAAAAACAGGTTGACTAAATGATGAAGGATGATTAATGGCTGTAGAATCTCTCCATGCTCCTTTTTCCGTCAGAAAAGGATATCTCTTAATTTCGATGCGCCAACCTTGATCATCGGTCAGATGCCAATGAAAGTAATTCATTTTCTGCATTGCTAGCAAATCAATGTATTTTTTGACGAAGCTTACTGGATAGAAATGACGCGACACGTCTAAATGCATTCCTCGATAGGCAAATCTAGGTGTATCTTCTATGAAAACTGCAGGCACTTCCCAACTTCTTTCAATAGCAGTTGTTGATGAGTAAATTTCAGGCGGAAGAAGTTGTAGTAACGTTTGGATAGCATAAAAAAATCCATTTTTTTCATTAGCTTCTATTTCAATACTATCCTCGGTTACTTGCAAACGATACCCCTCTTTCCCTAAAGTGTTTTTAGGAAGTTCTTTAAAAACAATGATATTATTCTTTGGAACTAGGAATTGTTTTATTTCGGGTGTTAACGAAGCTGCTTGTTTCAGTCGATCTGTCAAAAAATGTATTTCAGTCTTTGCTTTATTGGTTGCCACTTGAATGCAAGTTTGTTCATTAATTACAAATTTAGAGTGAGTGTTCGAGCGTATAGTTTTAGGCTGTGGAATAATTGCGCAATTTAAAACACCGCTTTCACTTTTGCTAAACAACATTCCTTTTACAGGAATATTATATACATAAGGCATATTTGTTTCAGTTGAAAACAAGTTAACTACTTCCACGTTTAAATCATAAGAAGACAGTGTCATGTCACTGAGACTAGCAAAAATGACCTTTCTTGCCGACCCCTGTAATTCTATTGGTTCTAATTCATTAAGGCAAATAGAAGTTTGTGGAATCGGTTTCAAGATCAACGGAATATCTGCCAAATTTCTAATATCAATTCGTAATTTATTGGCAGCGACTAATTGGGTAGTTATTTCCAAGGTGCCCTCTAAATATTTGTTCAACCATCTAGAAGAACCATAAATATTACAGTCCAAACGTTCTAGAAAGCAATTTTCTTCTAGTGCATAGCGGATGTAAGTATCCGATTTTAGTCGTGCAAATATAATAACATCTGCTCCCTTTACTTTTTGTCGTTGTTGATAAATTTCCAACGTTTCTTGGCTAAGAATTACCATCCCTTTTTCCGTAGCTTGTTTACGTAGTATTGCATCGTCTTTCACCATAACAGCTTCAATACCTTGTTCCAAATAGGACTGTAAAGTTTCTACCTGAGTGATGGTCGATGACATATCTGCTTGCATAACCACATACTCCTTCCATTCTGGGAGATACCTTCCTTTGGCATTCAAATGAATGCCAAAGGAAAATAAAAATATGTACAGAGCCCATATTTTATAAAAATATCTATCTTTCACCTGTTTCATAGTGTTTATTGAATTTTACCAGTCTCATTAATGCTGGAAGGAATTCCATGTAGTTTTTTCTAGCTGGTGATACCCAACCAATTTCTGCATAAGCTGCAATTCTAGGGAAGGTCATCCTATTCATACTTTCTACTGTTAGAATCTGTTCACCCCACATTTGACATCCTAATCCTAAAATTTTATATTGTAATGACTTATCCATTCCAGCAGGAATAGGATTGAACGCGTATGATTTTGCCAAAGGAATTCTACTCTTGTCGTAGTCTAAGTAGGTACCATAGTGATATGAATTGACAATATCGTATCCTTTTTGGGCAGTTTCCTCAATCAAATCCAAATCACCTTTCCAAAATTGTACAATCGTTCCTTCAGCCAATTTTGATTTTAAGGCAATAGCGTCTTCTGCTGAGTTGTACTCATGGATTTTATTTCCCATAATATCATTCCAGCCCATCATGTGTTTGTTTCTACCTTTCAACCATTCTGATATGGCATTGGTAAACTCAATTTGAAGTTCGGCTGGATTAGCAACACCTAATTTCTTGATGTAATTGCTGATAGCTACAGAGGCATTCCATTGGTCGTATTTTACTTCATCTCCACCAATATGTATGATGGGTGAAGGAAATAAAGCAATAACTTCATCCAATACATCATGCAAGAATTGAATTACTTTTTGGGAAGAAACATCCAATACCTCGTACTGAACTCCAAAGCTACAAGGAACCTTAATTTGTTTTTTGGTTGTTCCAAATTCAGGATAAGCAGCAATCACCGCACTAGAGTGACCAGGCATTTCTATTTCAGGAATAATCTGAATGTGTAGCGATTGAGCATACTCTATGATTTCTTTGATTTCTTTTTGAGTATAATAACCTTCGTGTACTTTTCCATCAAATGAATTTCCTTTCCATCCATTCAATTGGGTAGAATCTCGCCGGGCGCCGATTTGGCATAATTTAGGATATTTTTTGATTTCAATTCTCCAACCTTGATCATCGGTTAAATGCCAATGGAAAATGTTCATTTTAAGACGCGCCATTTCATCCAAAATACTTTTTACAGCCTCCTTTCCTTGGAATACTCGAGATTCGTCCAACATATAAGCTCTCCAAGGGTAGTAAGGACGGTCTTTAATGGCGAGTTGAGGCAAACTACATTGTCCAGCTGTGGTTATCATTAGCTGGCGAAGTGTTTGAATACCATAAAAAATGCCCCGGGCAGAAGGAGATATAATTTTTACTTCATCTTGAATGTCTATTTGATACTCATCTTCTTTTTGTTCAGAAGATGACTGAAGAATTAAACGAATAGTTTTGCCTTGACTATTTTCAATCAATTGAAAATCATTTTGCAAATACTTTTTTAACCACAACCTTTCATTCTCTAGTCTATTATCCTGTAGCACAATGTGATAACCACTACTCAGATTCAAGTTACTCGCATAAACCTGCTGTTCTTGTACAGCTGGGATAATCCTGTGATTATCTTCAGAGCTCAATGAATAGGGCAGTGAATACTTGTCAAAACAAGTTTCGGCAGGCTTGTTGCCCATTTCATAAATCAAGTTGCCTCCTTCAATTAGTGTGTGATGAGAAATAAATCGCTTAGTATATCTTTCTCCATTCCAATAGATAGCTTGTATATACTTGTTTTCTTCTGATTGATTACATACCTGGATTTTTAATTTTTTACCTGCTTTCAAGGATATTTCAGCCTGTTGAATCTGAGGTAGTCCGAAGATATATTCATCAGAACCTGGACATACAGGATAAAAACCTAGGGCTGTAAATATATACCAAGCGGACATTTGACCGCAATCATCGTTACCACATAAACCATCGATGCGTGTATTATACATCTTATCAATGATTTTATAAATGTTTTCAGAAGTCTTCCATGGTTGAGAAGTCCACATATACAGATACGGAATATGGTGACTCGGCTCATTACCATGAATGTAACCACCAAGAATACCTTCTTTTGTCACATCTTCTGTATGAGCATAGTACGAAGGGTCTAATGAACTGCCAAAGAGATTATCTAGGCGACGTATGAAAGCTTTATCTCCCCCCATCAAATTGATCATACCTTTTACATCATGAGGAACAAAAAAAGAATAATTAAGTGAGTTTCCTTCAATAAAGCCCTGACCATGAGTCTCATAGATATTAAAGTCTTCTTTCCATCGACCATCTTTATATCGAGGACGTGCGTAGCCGTTCAAGAAAGATTTTTGGTAATTATAAGCTCTCTGTTTATATTGATTGGCTAATTCAGCATTGCCAGCCATGAGCGCCATGCGGTAAATAGTCCAGTCATCGTAAGAGTATTCCAAACTGATGGAAGCAGAACTAACATTTTCATTTAAAGGAACATATCCTTTTTCAATATAGCTTCCTAAACCGTCATAGTATGTTAAGTTAGAACTTTGTACCATAGCTTCAAGCGCCTTTTTACCATCCATTGGAATACCTTTGGCAAAAGCATCAGATAACAATGATACGCCATGATAACCAATCATACACCAATTTTCATTTCCCATATGTGACCATACAGGCAGAGCCTTATGTATACTTTGACCTTGATGCGCCATAATAGATTCCATCATGTCTTTGCTCTTATTAGCATCTATTAAGTTGATGAGTGGATGTAATGCACGGAAAGTATCCCACAATGAAAAAATGGTATAATTAGTAAAATGCTCAGCATTATGAATACTGTGATCAATGCCTCGATAGCGTCCATCCACATCCATATATACAGAAGGATGTATCAAAGTACGATAAAGTGACGTATAAAACAGCTCCTTAACTTCTTCTGTTCCATTTACAGAAATAGAAGATACAGCTTTGTTCCATTTACTTTTAGCTTCAGCTAAAACTTTATCGAAATTCTTTCCTTGAGTTTCCTTTTTCAAATTGAGCAGGGCTCCTTCTTTGTCTACGGCTGAAATGGCTACTTTAATTTCCAAAGAACGTCCGTCTGATAAATCAAATACAAATCCAGCTTTCAGCTCACGTCCTTCCATTTCAGGAAAGTTGTGTTGAACATCAAATTTTCTCCAAAAACCTCCGTACAAACTCCGTTTGCTAGTATCTTTGCTTTCATAGCGGAGAATGGGATGTGAAAACGAAATGGCAAAATAAATTAAGTTCATTCTAGCCCATCCATTTGTCATTCTGAATCCCGTAACAAGTGTATCCGATTCTACACAAATTCCTGACCATAACGTTTTACCATCATAATTATAGATTCCATGATTTAAGTCCAAAATCAGGTTTCCTTCTCCTTTAGGATAAGTATAGCGATGTACTCCCACTCGTTCTGTGGTAGTCAGCTCTGCTTTAACTTGATACTCATCAAGTAATACGGAATAATAACCTGGAGAAGCTGTTTCATATTCATGTCTGAATGTTGAGCGATAACCTAAAGTTGGATTACTTTTAGTCCCTGGATTCAATTGTATTTTACCAGTAGTAGGCATCAATAGAATATCTCCCAAATCAGAATGACCAGTACCACTAAAATGAGTATGACTAAATCCTACAATTGTTGTATCATCATATTGATAACCAGCACAATATTTATAGACCTCTTTTTGATAAACTCCGTCTACACTATGAGGAATAGTATCTGTTTCCGGACTGAGTTGCACCCCACCATGAGGCACACAAGCTCCTGGGAATGTATGTCCCATTCCTTGAGTGCCTATAAAAGGATTAATATATTGGGTTTGTGAATGAACACACAAGCCTATCAGGGCACATAAACATGTTATTATTAATTTCTTCATTACTTTTTAATCTAATACAATATCAAATTGGTCAAATTCTTCAGTACGCCATGCATATTTTTCTGTTGTGGGGGAAATAGCAAAGAAAGGTGAGAATGTTTTGATTTTGATTGTTTTTCCGTCAGGCATAAATTCCATAATTCTAAGCCAGCCATCCCCCCCATTACCATGCCAACCTCCACCTTCTGTTTGGGCATTGAACATCATCTGGAATACGTTTTTCCCAGCTATATTCTTGTCACAACGTTGACCTACATTATATACAAACCCCTCTGTAGAGCAATAATGACCACATATGAGCATACGAATGTTTTTGCAAGGATAAAGAAGTTTTTCCCAAATAACTTTTCCATAATTGGCAGGTGATACACCATAAGACTCTTTTTCGATAATAGATCCATCCCAACGCAAATAAGAGTGAGTAAGGACAAATACCTTATGATTTTCAAAACGTTCACTTATTGCCAAAGATTTAGCCCATTCCAGTACTTCATCACGAGGAGCAAATTCCAATACTATTACCAGTATATTTCCCCAGTTCTTGTTAGTAAATTCATAAGCAGCATTTTCTAATGTAGGAACCCCAAAAGCATTGTTACATACACTAACCAAGCAGTCTTTCCAAAGAAGATTGCGAGTTACAGGAAAATACTTTGAGATATTGCACAATCGGTTTTCGGCTCGCTTATAACCATAATCGTGATTTCCACCGCAAATGATGTAAGGAAGTCTATGGTCCAATCTTTCAAAAGCTCTAGAGGCGGCTTTCCATTGTTCTTCGCTAGTCTGATTACCATTCACGTTATCTGGAACCAAGCATTCATTTTGTTCTACCAAATCTCCGGTGCAAAGTACAGCTTTGACAGCTAAGTTTTTTTTTACGCTGGCCACCCAAGCTGTCATCAGTTCAAAAATTGGCTGATTGGTATCAAATTTAGTATAACTTTGTGGATCTGGTAAAAGAATCATTGAAAATGAATTTTTGTCAGAAAGCGTCGGCTTATTTTGAGAATATGATGATATAAATAGCAAAAAGCAAAGTAGAAAAAAAGATAGTTTTTTCATGGTAAATATCGTTTTATGGAAACCATCCGTTCATATTCCATATTAGATCAATAGTAGAATAATGAACGGATGATATTTTATAATAAATATTGATTTATTAAAATCAGTTACCCCATCCTATATGGTTTTGTTTCAGATTTGGGTTAGCGCTTAATTCGGCAGCAGGATAAGGCAGGTTATACAACTTGTCTTCCCAAATAAAATCACCTACTCGTGACCATTCTTCAGCCAAAGTACCCCAACGTTTCAAATCAAAATAACGGATAACATCCTCTGTAAAGAATTCAACTCTTGATTCATAGTTAATAGCTTCCATGGCGCTTTCTTTGGAATCAATGACAAACGGAGGAAGAACCTTAGATTCATCCAATCCCTCAGGAATGTATTTGTCTGGATGTGCCAATGCAAAACGACGTGCTCTAGAACGTACTTTTTCTACATATTCACTACATTTCTCAAAATCAGGATTAGCTTGTAAAGCATATGCTTCAGCAATGTGCAAATACACTCTAGGCAAGCGCATCAGATGTACATCCACACGTTGTGTCCAGCTTTCTTCACCATACCATACTCCGCGTTTTTGAATATCATAACCAGTAGGAGTGTTTACCAACCATTCATCTCTCCAGTTCATTTTTTTACCAGTAGTAGTAACAACCTCATCCATTATTGTAAAGAAGGTTCCATCAAAGCGAGGATCTCTATTTTTCCATGCTTGAGAAGCATCGAAATAAGGAGAGTTGTCTTTGATAGATTTTCCATCAATCACTTGGAAAAAATCCACAAATTCTTTAGAAGGATAGAAATAGTCTGCTGAATAAGTATCGCCACGCATCAGATGCCCCAAATCACCACCTAAATCTTCTTTAGAACCGAAGTATAATTCTCTTCTATATTTGTCGATCCCTTCAGCAATACCTACCGAAAAAATGATTTCTTTTGAATTCTCTTCTTCAATGTGAAAAACTCGACCTGGATCATCCAATAGTTCATAATCGAATTTTTCTACTTCCAACCCTGCTTTCAAAACATTTTCATAATCCTTCATGATCAGATAGGCTTCAGACAAGTAGGCAAAAGCTGTACCTTTTGTTGCGCGATGTGTATATGCTTCATCCCATTTGTCAGGCAAATTTTCGGTGGCAAATTCTAAGTCAGGAATGATAAGACTCTTGAATATTTCTTCTTTTGATGTGGCAGCTAACTGTACTTCTGAAGAATTAGTAGGATCATTCACGGATGCACTTCTTAAAGGTACATCGCCATAAAATTGAACCAAACGGAGATACCAAAATGCACGGATAAATCTGGTTTCAGCCAAATACATATTACGCTTTTCAGCTGAAATTATCTGATCACCCATTTTTGAGATACCATCAATGTTGATGTTGCATACAGCAATACCTTCATAACAGCGTTTCCACACCCCCTGCACAATACTGCTTTCATTAGGGTTAAAAGTAGCACCATAGAATGGTTGAGCATCCTTGAACCCCGCTGATGAGAAGTCACCAGTCATACCTAGTTCCAATTGTGCAAATGCCCAGTGTCCATTCAAGCATTGCAGTTTCGCATAGCAGGCCATCGCACCAAGATTCGCATGTTCTGCTTCTGTATAAAAAGTTGTTTCATCAATAGCACCATAAGGATTACGATCCAAAAAGCTATCCATACAGCTAGTGAAAATTAATGATGTAAATGCAAAAGCATATAATAAATATTTACGTATCATATGTATCTTGTGTTAAAATGTTAAATTTGTACCAATTAAAAGAATTCTAGGTGTTGGGAAATCATCACCCCAGTTAGTATAGTGACCTACAGAGTTCCCATTTTCAGGATCAAATCCATCAAAAGTCTTGTCTTTTATTGTGAATAGGTTTTCACCGGATAAGAATACTCTAATACGTGTTGGTTTTAGATTGAAGGTATAACCTAATGTCAATGATTTCATTTTCACAAATGAAGAATTAGCTACCATCAAATCTGTCATTTCCTCATAATTTTCACCTTGAATTAAAGCGGGATATTTTCCAGCAGGATCAGAACCTAATGTCCAGCGATTGTCATACCAATGTCTACTCATATTGCGATTAGGCATACGATTTTGAAAACTCATAGGTGAATGTTGCTTACGACCAAATACACCTGAAAATACCATATTTAAATCAAAACCTTTCCAGTCAGCAGAAAGAGTCATACCAGCGGTAGCTTTAGGAATAAAACTTCCCAATATTGTTCTATCCTTTCCATCAATAACGCCATTTCCATCTAAGTCTTTATATTTTAAACGGCCAACTTTAGCATTACCTTGTCCCATATCTTTATATTTTTTAGCTTCTTCAGAAGTAGTGATGACCCCATCTGTTTTATAGCCATACAAAGCACTAATAGGTTCGCCTATGCGGTTAATAGTTACACCACCATAACAACCGATATCGATGACTTCCTCATTAATACCACTGCTTAACTTTTTGATTTCATTGTGCAAGAAAGATACATTAGCTCCTACTGAATAGTGCAAGTCACGTATATTACCTTTATAACTAATTTCTAGATCCAAACCTCTGTTTTGTACTTCTGCATAATTCATATTAGGAGCACCTAAACCAACAGAAAGAGGAAGAACCATAGAACGGAGAATACCACTGGTGTTTTTCACAAAGTAGTCTGCGCTAAAACTCAAACTATTGTTGAAGAAACCTAAATCTACGCCAATGTTAGTTACCGTAGTAGTTTCCCACTCCAATGACTTGTTACCAAGTTTAGACTGTGTATAGCCAGCATATAGAATTTGGTTGTCAGCAGCAGTACCAAATACAACATTTTCTTTACTCACAGAAGCAATGGTAGGATACCATGAGCCAATAGATTGATTACCTAATTGTCCCCAAGACGCTCTCAATTTCAAGTTACTGACAGGCTTTACATTAAAGAACTTTTCTTCAGAGATTCTCCATGCTCCAGAGAATGAAGGAAATACCCCCCAGCGCTTGTCTTTTCTAAAACGAGATGAACCATCGGCACGTAAGTTGAATGAGAATAAATAGCGACCAGCGTAATCATAGTTGATGCGGCCGAAATAAGAAGCCAAAGCTAATTCAGATTTACCACCACTCAAACCACGTTCACGAGCATTGGTACCACCATTAATAACATGCATGTTATCAACTTCAGAAACGAAATCTTTAGCAGTTCCGCTCAAATCATCTTTTGTGAATAGTTGTTGAGAGAAACCTCCCATAGCATGAATAGCATGTTTGCCAAATGTCTTGTCAAAGTAAAGCAAATAGTCTGTCATCCACATAAAATTTTTGGAACGTGTTTCAGTATAGCTATTACGTGTATTTGTTTGACCGCCATCATTGAACTTAGGCAAGAATGATTTATATTCATTGTAAACAATATCGATACCACCATTAAAACGGAATTTCAACCAATCAGTAATTTGGAATTCCATAAATAAGTTGTCCATCAAACGATAATTGTGGTTATTCGGAGTATTCCACCCTACTTCAGCTATGGCATTCTTTGAACCAGTCAGTTGGGTGTCAGGCTCCCCATAAGAACCGTCTTCGTCATAGGCTGGAATAATTGGAGCATTAAAGATAACATCAGAAAAACGAGTTCCACCACTACCTTCTGTATAGCGATATGTCATGTTGGCGTTATTGCCAATCTTGAACATTTTACTTACTTGCGCTTCAATGTTTGAACGGAAGCCTGCTTTCTGGTAGCCTGTGTTCAATGCAATACCTTCTTGATTTAAATATTCAGCAGACAAATAATAATGAAGTTTATCCGTACCACCGCTAATATTTGCATTGATGTTCAGAGTTGGTGCAGAACTGTAGATGTGATCCCCCCAATTTGTTCCTACCCCAAAGTCGGCTGGATTTAAACCATCATATTTTGTAGTTGGATTACCTCCATCAATAGCTTTCTTATTGTCTCTCATTTCAAGAATAGCTGAGACAAACTCTTCTGCTGACAGCAAATCCATCATGTGTGAAGGTTTTTGGATACCCCATGTAGCGTTCAAAGATACTTTAGCTTTGCCTTCTGCACCTTTCTTAGTAGTAATCAAAATAACACCATTTGCTGCACGTGAACCATAAATAGCTGCAGATGAAGCATCTTTTAGAACGTTTACGCTTTCAATATCGGAAGGATTCAATGTTTCAAAACCTTGGTCTACGGGAATTCCATCAATAACTACCAACGGACTTGCATCACCATTACCAAAAGTTCCAACACCACGAATACTGATAGATGTTTCTGCACCAGGAAAACCAGAGCTACTTAAAATATTGATACCAGACATCTTACCTTGCAAAGCACCACCTACAGAGATACTTGAATTAGTAGCTAGTTGGTCACCACTAACCATGGAAGTTGCACCCAATAAGTCCTTTTTCTTCATAGTACCATATCCTACTACTACCACTTCATCCAAAAGTTCAGTATCCTCTCGTAAAGTAACAAGTGCTAATTTTTTTGAATTTGCATTCAGAATAATGGTCTGATAACCAATATATGAAATAGCTATTTGAGCATTAATCGGAACATTAGTCAGTTCATAGTTACCGTTAATATCGGTAATGACTCCGGCAGTAGTACCTTTTACTTGAATGCTGGCACCAATCACGGCTTCACCATTTTGATCTACTACTTTACCTTTCAATATTTTTAAGCCTTTTTCTTTTGTGTCAAAACCTACGTTAATAGTATTCTTATTCCTATTGAAATACAACCCAGTTTGTATAGACAAACTCTTTAATACAGTTTCTATGGTTTGGTTGCTTACATTTAAATTAACGCGTGAAGATTGGCTAATTTTCTTTTGATCATAGAAAAAATTGACCCCTGTCTGTTTTGTTATTTTTTTTAAAACTACCTCAACAGATTCATTTTTAACATTTACGCTAATTCGTTCATTTTGAGCTAAGATGAGTGATCCATTAAAAAAATAGATTGTAAATAGCAAAAAAACTAAAATAAATCTTTTAGTCTTCTTATTCTCTTTTGTAATTAAAAGATTATTCATAAATTCGTACGTTTGTTTTAAATAGATTATTTGGTGAACAAAATGGTTAAGTTGTTCATGGTAACTCGCAATTATATGAACAACTGTTTAAGACAAACATGGAGGAGTTGTTTTTACCTAACAACTCCTTTTTTTAAGTAGGAGGTTTCATAGGCATTTATTCATAAGGTTAATATTTTAGTGTCTTTATAAAGAATACACGCAACTATTTCTATTATGCGAACACGTTAACACATTTTAATTATTATATAAAATAACCGTATTATTTTGATATTTATATCGTATGCCGGTGACGTATTCTATAGAGTTAAGTACATCTTTCAGTGTAGCTCTTTCATGTATGCCTGTAATCAAGTTATCATAAGGCTTATTTCCGCTGAAAATCACTTTGCAATGGTAAATACGTTCCAGTTCTTTAGCCACATCTTGAATAGGGGTAGAGTTGAATCGGATTCCTCCTGTACGCCAAATAGCAAATTTTTCCATAATATCTTTTTCTTTACTATACGAATCTGAAATTTTGTTGATGATCACATGTTCGCCAGAACTGATTCTCATCATGGCTTCAGGCAAATCCACTTGTACTTTACCTTCTTTAACTTCTACCAAATCAGTTTGATCATAAGGGTGTGATTTCACATTAAAAATAGTACCTAGCACGGTTATCGACATATTTTCCATTTTTACGATGAAAGGCTTTTCCGGATTATGAGTTACTTTAAAACAACCTTCTCCAGTTAGTTCTACAATTCGGTTATTCCCCACAAATTGCTCAGGATACTTCACCGTAGTGCACGAGTTTATAGCTAGTTCAGTGTTATCAGGTAAAATAATAGTTTTATGTTCACCATAGTCTGTAGTTACTGTAATGATAGGAGTTCGCTTTTCTACTCTTTCTTCGTAATAGCCAAAACCTTTTATCATTAAGAAAACCAATGCAGCTGTAGAAAGGCTATAATAGATAAAGCGTCTGACTTTCTCCATACGTTTGACACGTTTGGATTTAGCCAATAATTTCCATGCTTCTTTTTCACAAGTTGCTTTTTCAAAGCGATTGGCTAAAGTTTCATCTCCCAAATTGCTCCAAAGTTGTTCTGTTAATTGATCAATATCTTCATCGGTACAGTAATTTTTTATTTGTTTCAATATGGACTCCAGTTCGTTTTTAGAATAGAAGCCATCAATATACCGTTGAAAATTTTCTTTAAAAATATTATTCTTACTCATATGCATTGATTAGTATATGTAGTACACTTAACCCATCGAAGGCTAGGAGTACATTAACATTATTTTAAAATTGAAATAGAATTTGGAAAAAAATTATTTGGCTAGTATGCAGCAAACCTTCCTTTTTAAAGTAAGTGCGTATAATTTTTAAGGAGGCAGAAAGGTGGTCCTGTACTGTAGATATAGAGATGTTGAGTTGCTCCGCAATCTCTTTATTAGTAAGCATATGATGTCTGCTCAGTTCAAACACTTCACGCTGGCGATTGCTTAATAATTTGACAGCGTGTTTCATGTGTTCTCCCAAATCATTGGCTAATATCGTATTTTTAGTAGAATTATCAAAGTCTATCGCTTGCTCGTAAAGACTTTCCAAAATACGTTTGTGGCACGATTCATCTCGTAAATAATTGATAATGCGATTACGAGCCATGCTAAATAAAAAAGATGAAAAAGACGTACCGCATTTTAAGAAATAACGGTTTTCCCAAATATTGAAAAATATGTCCTGACAGATATCTTCTGCCACGTTTTGTGATTTAAGTAAGGCGATAGCAAACTTGAACAACCTAGGTTTGTATTGCACATAAAGTTTACAAAATGCTTTTTCTTCTCCTAAAATCAAGCGCTCTATCAACCTACTTTCTTCATCGTTATTTAGATTTTCAGTCATAATCCGTAAACAGATTTTGTAGTAGTTAATAATTGAAAAGTTGCACAAAGATATGTCAAGTTAAGAAATGCACAAAATATTTAGTATTACAAATCAATTAAACCTATTAGACATTTTTTTCACTTTATACAACTTATCTAAGAAAATTATTACTCTCTTGGGATTTTTAGTTACAAAATGACTTCGGGTAAAACTGTCCTACTATATGTAAACCACTGCAGATTACGGTGATCAAACTTTCTGCAAAACTTTTTAGAGTTTATCGAAAATGTTTGTATGAGTGTCGTTTTCACTTCGTTCCACCATCTTTTCCCGCGCCGTTACCACAATTCAAATCCGATAACAGAATAGTAACACACCTCCAGTTCAACTTGGCTTTCAAACGATTTCAACTAGCACTTATCATAAGTGACAAGACTACCTAAAACATCAATTCTTAATCATTCTTCTACGATTTGCTCAATATCTCACTTTTTCACTATCTTTGTATTAGAAAATACGAAAGAATGAAATCTGATTTTCACATTGGTCAAAATCAACACTTAAAAAATCATCAATTCGACATCATTTTACAGTATTTAGGCTTCAAATTATAATTTTATTTATATTTTTGCCACCAATTTAAAACGATATCTAATTATAAGGAAAAAGATTATGGTCAAGATTACCAAAGAAGCTGCTTTGCTATACCACTCGCAAGGCAAGCCCGGAAAGATTGAAGTTGTACCGACAAAACCGTACAGCACACAAACAGACCTGTCACTGGCTTACTCTCCCGGAGTAGCTGAGCCTTGTCTGGAAATAGAGAAAGACCCACAAACTGCATACGACTATACTGCGAAAGGCAACTTAGTAGCCGTTATTTCCAATGGTACAGCCGTTCTAGGACTAGGCGACATAGGTGCATTGAGCGGAAAACCTGTCATGGAAGGTAAAGGATTGCTTTTCAAAATCTATGCAGGTATTGATGTTTTTGACATCGAAGTGAATGAGAAAGACCCTGAAAAATTTATTCAGGCAGTAAAAGCCATCGCTCCCACTTTCGGAGGTATCAACCTGGAAGACATCAAGGCTCCCGAATGTTTCGAGATAGAAAACCGGCTGAAAGCAGAACTGGATATCCCAGTAATGCATGACGACCAACACGGTACAGCCATCATTTCATCCGCCGGCTTATTAAATGCATTGGAAGTTGCCGGAAAGAAAATTGAAAATGTAAGAATCGTAGTAAACGGTGCCGGAGCCTCCGCCACTTCCTGTACAAAACTGTATGTAGCATTAGGAGCACGGAAAGAAAACATTTTAATGCTAGACAGCAAAGGCGTGATAACCAGTGACCGTCCTAACTTGACAGAAAGTAAGAAATTTTTTGCTACTGACCGTCGCGATGTACATACATTGGAAGAAGCCATCAAAGGCGCAGATGTATTTTTAGGACTATCAAAAGGTAATGTGCTGACTCAGGATATGGTCCGCAGTATGGCAGATCATCCTATCGTATTCGCATTAGCCAATCCGACTCCGGAAATCTCTTACGAAGACGCCATGGCATCCCGCCCCGATGTACTGATGTCTACCGGACGTTCAGACTATCCTAACCAGATCAATAACGTAATTGGTTTCCCCTATATTTTCCGCGGAGCTTTGGATACTCAGGCCAAAGCTATCAATGAAGAAATGAAGCTGGCTGCCGTGCATGCTATCGCCGATTTGGCAAAACAACCTGTTCCCGACGTAGTGAACGAAGCCTATCATGTGAATAATTTTACTTTCGGTCCTGATTATTTCATTCCGAAACCGGTTGACCCTCGTTTGATTACCGAAGTTTCCATGGCTGTGGCAAAAGCAGCAATGGAATCAGGAGTGGCACGCAAAAACATCACCGACTGGGAAGCCTACAAGACCCGGCTGCGCGAATTGATGGGACAAGAAAGCAAATTAACCCGTCAACTTTACGAAACAGCCCGTCGCGCCCCACAGCGAGTAGTATTTGCCGAAGGTATCCATCCTACCATGTTAAAAGCTGCCGTAGAAGCCAAAGCCGAAGGAATCTGTCATCCTATCCTATTAGGTAATGACGAACGCATTGAAAAACTGGCAAAAGAACTGGATCTGAGCTTGGAAGGAATTGAAATCATCAACCTTCGTCATGACCGTGAAGCTGAACGTCGTGAGCGTTATGCCCGCATCCTTTCGGAAAAACGCGCACGCCAAGGAGCCAACCTTCAGGAATCCAACGACAAAATGTTCGAGCGCAACTATTTTGGTATGATGATGGTTGAAACCGGAGAGGCCGATGCATTCATCACCGGTCTATATACCAAATATTCCAACACAATCAAGGTAGCGAAAGAAGTTATCGGTATCCAACCGGAATACAAACATTTCGGTACAATGCATATCTTGAATTCAAAGAAAGGTACTTATTTTGTAGCCGATACCCTGATTAACCGTCACCCGGACACCGACACACTGATTGACATCGCTAAATTGTCGAAGAAAACGGTAGAGTTCTTTAATCACACTCCGACAATGGCCATGCTGTCTTACTCCAACTTCGGTTCAGATACAGAAGGAAGCCCGGCTAAAGTACATGATGCGGTGGACTATATGCAAAAAGAATATCCGGAACTGGCTATAGATGGTGAAATGCAAGTCAATTTTGCACTGAACACTAAATTACGTGATGAGAAATATCCCTTCACACGTT
>OJMO01000935.1_pt1 | contig 19531 bp, 22 predicted proteins | sample 1597241 | NCBI WGS metagenome assembly OJMO01 (sample SAMEA2452129, study PRJEB22498) | human gut metagenome | biome: human feces; feature: human gut; material: feces | place: Australia | collected 2012 | reverse complement strand
CTGATGTTTCATTATATTTAAATACTATTCCACCAGCATCTATTACTTGTTCTTTCCTTCCTGTAAATAATATTTCATATAATGAATATGTTACTCCTGTTATTATAAGAATTATAGATATCATAAATATTATTAATATCAATTTATTTTGTTTTAATTTATTTATCATTTTATCAACTCCATCGTATTCTATTAACTATTAACTTTATAAAGTTATTATATAATATACCCCCCCAAGTCAATGTTTTTGTTAACATTTTTTAACAGGGTTAAATTTTGTTGGTAACTTTTTCCAAACAAAAAAGCAAATTAACTACGACAGTGACATATAAATGCCTAACTGCCTTACAGCTAATTTGCTTTTCTAAATATAATATGCATTAAATTTATATGAATGTCAATAATAATCTCAATATTTATTTTTGTTCATATATTTTTATAATTGTTATTTTAACCTTAACCTTCTTATTATTCTTTTATTTTTTATATAATAATATATTCCTCCGATTACAATTATTGTAATTGGTACAATAAAAAGTAAAACTAAATCAAATTTTTTTACTCCTTCTTGATATTCTTCAAATGTTGTAATAGTACTTTTAGCATCTACTACTAAAAATAAAATAAAAAAACTTACTAATAAAACAAATAAATATTTATAATATTTTTTAATATTAATCATCCCCTAACCTAATTAATATTATTCTAAAAAGTAAAAAACTTAACTAATTAAGTTTTTTTACTTTATTTAATATTATTTGATATTCATTAAATCTTTTTTCTACTCTACCATTTATTAATAATATATCATTTTTATTATATTCTTTTATTAAATCATATTTATTAGGAAATACTGTAATATTTATATTACCTGTTCCATCAACACCATTTACAAAAGCCATAATATCATTATTTTTAGTAGTTATTTCTTTTATTTTATCAATACTTATAATAATATTAATATCTTTATTAAAATTATTACTAACTTCATCTAAATTAGTTATATTTTTATATAATAATTTATATTTTTCTGTTTTATGACTAGTTACATAAAAACCAAATAATTCTTTTTCATGTTCTAAAATATCATCTATATCATTTTCATAATTTTTAAGTATAGGTTTTTCTATTGAAATATCTTCTAAATCAATAGTTAAAGAAATATAATTCATTATATCATCTAAATTATTAATAAGAGTTGTTATATTTATACCAAATTCATCAAAGCAATGTGCGTATATTAAAGATTCAATTACTTTAATATTATTTGTTTTCTTATATATTCTTTTTAAAAAATCATATATATCTATAAACTTACCATTTAATCTTTCTTCTTCAATATAATTTGCAATTAAGTTTCCTATATTTCTAATTGAAGTAAAAGGAAGTCTTATTTCTTTATCATTTACTTTATATATTTTAGAATTACTTTCATTAATACTTGGAGGAAGTACTTTTATATTTATTTTTTTAAGTTCATTTAAATATTCAATTGTTTTTACTTCACTACCTATAACACCTTTTAAAAGTGAAGCATAAAAGTAAGTTGGAAAATATGCTTTTAAATATGCCATACGATATGCAATTAAAGAATAACATATTGAATGACTTTTATTAAATCCATAATTAGCAAATTTTAAAATAAGATCATATACTTCTTTACTTTCCTCTTTTGTATAACCATTTTTAACTGAATTATTTATAAATCTTTCTTCTTCTTGTTTTAAAAGTTCTATTTTTTTCTTAGACATTGCCCTTCTTAATATATCTGCTTCCCCAAGTGTATAAGATGCAAGTTTCTTTGCAATTAACATAATTTGTTCTTGATAAACAATTATTCCATAAGTTTCCTTTAAAATATCTTCTAAAGCTGGATTTATATAATCTATTTTTTCAAGGTTTTGTCTTCTTTTAATAAATAAAGGTATATTAGAAGCAGGACCTGGTCTATATAATGCAATTGCACTACTTATATCATTAAAGTTTTCTGGTTTTAAATCTTTTAAAAATTTTTTCATTCCTTCACTTTCAAATTGAAATATACCAGTTGTATCTCCCATTTTAAAAATATCAATTGCAAACTTATCATCAAGTGGAATATTATTAAAATTAATATTTAAACTTTTTTCTTTATTTACATTATCAATAACTTCTTTAATAATAGATAAATTTTTAAGACCTAAAAAGTCCATTTTAATAAGTCCTAATTCTTCAAGATATTCCATAGTATATTCTGTTAAATTAAGATCATCTTGTTTATATATAGGTACAATTTCATCTAAAGCTTTATAACTTATTACAATTCCTGCAGCATGAATACTTGTATGTCTTTTATTGTTTTCTATTTCATTAACAATATTATATAAAAGTTTTAATTTATCATCACCATCAATGAAATTACTTATTTCCATACTTCTTTTTCGTAAATCTTTTAAAGATTCATTCATACTTAATCTTTTACATAAATAATCAATATCACTATTTTTTATATTAAGTATTCTTCCAACATCTCTAATTGCTTGTTTAGATTTTAAAGTTCCAAATGTTATAATACCTGAAACATGATCTTTTCCATATTTTTCTTTAACATAATTAATAACTTTATCCCTATCTTCATCAGGAAAGTCCGTATCAATATCAGGTAAAGTAATTCTTTCAGGATTTAAAAATCTTTCAAATAATAAATTATATTTTAAAGGATCAACATCTGTTATACCCAAAGAATAACAAACTAAACTACCCGCAGCACTTCCACGACCTGGTCCTACTAAAATATTATTTTGTTTAGCAAATTTTATATAATCATAAACTACTAAAAAATAATCTTCAAAATGCATTTTTATAATAACATCAAGTTCATGATTTAATCTTTCTTTATATAAATTACTAACATTACCATTTAATCTTTTATTTAAACCCTTATTAGCTAAATTAATTAAAAACTCTTTAGAACTTACGGTATCATATTTAGGCATATATAATTTATTTTCAAACTCAATATTACACATATTAGCTATTTTTAATGTATTATTTATTTCATTAATACTAACCATATGCATCACTTCATCATAATTAAATAAATAATTATTTTGATATATAAAAGAAATACCATCACTTATTGTTTTACCTTCTTTTATCATAAATATATAAGGTAAATATTTATATTCATATCTTTCAAGATAAAGAGTTTTATTTATAAAAACAATATCTTTCGTATAATTAATATTATTTTTTTCACTTAAACTATTTATACCAACATATATATCATTATATATTTTTTTTAAACTAATATATATTTCTTTATCAAAACAAATACATATTAAATCATTATTATATTTATTTAAATCATCAAAACTTATATCTTTTTCTTGACTAATTCCTTCAAGTTTTATTAAATTATGATAACCATTTATATTTTTAGCATATAAAAGAATATTAGAGGATAAATATTTTATATCAAGTCCAATAATAGGTTTTATATTATTTTTATTACATTTTTTAATAAATTCCATTGTACCAAATAAATTATCATCACATATAGCAAGTGAAGTAATATTACAAGCTTTACATTTTTCTATTAAATTATCTATTTTAATTAAACTAGAAAGTAAACTATATTCCGTTTTAATATAAAGTGGACTATACATAAAACATTCCTCCTTATACTTATTTTAACATAAAAATTGACTTTTATATATAAATAATATATAATTTATTTACCACATGAAAGGAATATAAACATGGTAAAAAAAATTGAAAATAAAAATTTAGTAATATTTGACAGTATTAATGAAGATGGTTCGATTAAATATAAATCTTTAGAAGAATATATAAATGAACTATTTAATAACAAAAAAGAAGATAATTTAGAAAATTTATTTTTTGAATGTGTTACAAAATATATTTATATAAAAGATAATCATCTTATTCACTTTTCAAATCCTATATCTATACTTGAAAGTAATAAAATACAAGAAGGATTACTTGTTAAAAAAGAAAATATTGAAGAAACTACTATTAATGAATTAAAGAATGCTAATAAGTATTATTATAAAATGTCAAATGATTCATTTTATGAAATAATAAATCTTTTAGCAGATTTTACTAAATTAAGTAAAGATAATGCAGAAAAAACAATTGAAAAAGAATTTAAAGATTATGTTGTAAGAAAAAGAAAATAACAAATATTAATTGACTTATTTATAAATTTATGTTAAATTTATAATGCTTATTTAAAGAGGAGGAATAAAAAATGGCTAAAAATTTATCAAATAGAAAACCAAATGTTAAAAATATAAGACCAAACTGTTTAAAGGCCACTAAAAAGAAACAAGGATTAAATTTACAAGTTGTTACTTTAGATAACGGGCAAAAAGTTAGAGTTACTACAAAAGAAGCTAGAACTATGAAAAAAGCTGCATAATATGCAGTTTTTATTTTGTTATAATTATTAAATCATTATTTGTAAGATATGCTTTTTTAATAAATTTTATTTCACTAATATTTTCTTCTTTTAATTTAATTATTAACTCATCTAAAATATATCTATTTTTTATTATTTCTTTAAAATTAATCTTACCATCAGATACGATTACTACCCTATTATCTAAATAATATCTAATTTTAGGATTAATTAAATAAATATATCTTATTAAATAATTAAATATTAATACAAATAATATAAAAATAATACCTTTAAATAAAGAATATTCTACATTAATAATAGTATAAAAAGATATAAGTATTATTAAAGATGTTTCAATATAATCAAATAAAGTATAATTACTTATCCTTTTAGGATTAATATGATTTAAATAAATAAAAACCAAATATAAAAATATAAGCTTTATAATTAAAATAATATAATTCATAATTTATTCCTTTCATATTTATAATGTTTTAAATCATATTTTTTTATTCAAATAATAATATTTAGTAAAGGAGAAATTATGGAAAATATTAAAAAATATATAATATCTTTAGGATATACATTAGGAATAATACTTGTCTTTACTATTATTCTTACAATATTAAATTATTTTGATTTATTAGGAGTAAAAGTTATAAATATACTTAAACTTATAATACCCGTTGTTGGTACAATAGTAGGAGCTTATCATGTAGGAAATAATAGTGATAGAAAAGGATATCAAGCTGGAATAAAATATGGAATATTATTATCTATTATTTCATTTATATTTATCCTAATATTTAGTTCAATTAATTTACTATCATTTGTTTATATAATTATTCTTATATTATCATCAATGATAGGATCAATATTAGGTATAAATAAAAAACTTGCTAAAGAAAATTAGCAAGTCTTTTTATTATTTATTCATTTGTTATTACAAAACGGGAAGAGTAGTTACTATCTAATTGACAATTACCTCTGTGAAAATCAAACACTCCTGCAATAGTGCTATTGCCATAATGACCCCCACGTAGGAACCATGAGACACTCATATTAGGAAAGTAAGCGTCATCACTATACCAGCCAGCTGTTTCATCTAATGCATGGCCTGTATAACTTGAACCAGTATAATTATTATAATATTTTGTATCTGGTAAACTGCTAAAACCTGAATAACCTATTGCTTTATTATACACTCCCATGACATATTCATATGCTCCACCACTCATATCATATATTCCATATATTGTCCCTGTTGTTGATGCATCTTTTCCAAGTGCTGTATTATATGTTCCATTTGTTACAGAACTAGAACTTCCTGCTGGTGCTCCATATCCTGTTATATAACCACTATTATTATTTATTCCTACTTCAGTACATGTTGTACTACTTGTACATCTTCCATATATACTTTGAGTTAAATATGCTACTGCTCCCCATTCATTATTTTTACTCATATGGGTATCTACTTCAGAGTTCACAAAGCCAAAACTATTTCCTGCTTGTTCCATACTTCTTGATGCATAAAAGAAACTACTTACTTTTTGACTTCTTAATGATGATACATTTGGTTTTACTACTATATTACTTACATTACATGTTTCATTAGTACATGAACTTGCAAGTGATCCTCCAATTTCAAACTTGCCATACCAAAATCCACTTAGTTCTTTATTTCCAAAGGTAAATGCATCTATTGCTGTTTCATTTTGTTTTACAAATGTTACATCTATCGCATTAGGTTTTGCTTGTGTTCCTCCATTATAATTACTTGGTGTTACGGCATTAAACCTTGGTATCCATACCCACATTGTTATTATATCATCCATACTAATTGTTGTACCTGGTGTTGCATTTAAATAAGTTTGTCTATTTGCTTCTTTTACTGTTACAGCATTAGCCCACATTCCCTTGTATTCTCCTGTTGAACTATAACTATACCATCTATAATCTTTTTGTGAATTATTCTTATCTGCTTTTTTCCATACACTATTTGCTTCATCATAATATACTGGAATCATATTTGATGCTAAAACTGGTTTATTTGCTCCACTTGTATCTAAATTAGTTATTTCTACTGTTTCAACACTTACTTTAAACTTAACAGTACCTCCTATAATAGTTTGATGTGTTCCTCCTGCTTCAAATATATTTGTTTTAGGACTTATCCATGATGTTAAGCTATATTCATGTGTTTCTGTAGCATTTGTAAATGTATTAGTACATAATACATAACTATTTTCATATTTATATTTAGCTAAATCTGTTATAAAAGATGGTCCATAAACTATATTTTTTGTTTTATTATTTAAATATACTTTACCTTTATCTATATTATTTAAATACTCAACATCCATAGTTAAATATACTATATAATTAATTTCTTTATTAGTTGTATTATTTACACTTACTTTAAAATTAAATACATTACCACTTGCAATACCTTCTTCATCTGTTTTTAAAGTATCTCCCGTTACATTAATATTATTAGTTTCTTCATAAGTTAAAGTAAGTGATCCTATATTAACTTGATGTTGTTTATTTCCTTTTAAAACAAGATTATAAGTAGCATAACTTACTCCTACCATTAAACATAATATTAATGTAATATATAAAGTTAATTTTATATTTTTTATTTTCTTATTCTCTTCCATATATCATCCCTCTTAATTATCTACTTATATCTTACAACAAAAAAAAGACTTTGTCTATTAAAATAGGAACAAAGGCTTCATTTTTTTACTATCTTTTTCATAAACTTTATATGCTACGAGTAATTTATTATTCTTTGTAAATAAAACTATATCTTCATTATATATATTATCTATAATACAACCATTCAATACTTTCTTTTCTAAAATATCATCTACTTCTACTTTTTTATAATTTAAAATACTATTTATATCACAAAACTTATAATTATCATTTTTTATATCTTCAATTGTATAACTTTTTTTTATATCAAAATCATCTATTTTTATTCTTTTTAAATTACTCATACACATTGGTATATTAGTTACTTTACTTAAATCATTAATAAAACTTCTTATATAAAAACCTTTACTTACTTTTATAGTAAAACATAAATAACTATAATTATTTTCACTTTTCATATAAATATCATATATATCATATATAGTAACTTCTTTTTTAGGTAAAATAACTTCTTCATTATTTCTAGCATATTCATATAATCTTTTACCATTTACTTTAACAGCACTGTAAATAGGTACTTCTTGAATATATGTTTTTTCAAAAGATAATAAACTATTAATTAAATAATATTTATTAACAATAATCTCTTTATTACATACTATCTTGCCTGTTATATCATAAGTAGTAGTAGATGTTCCTACAAGTACTTCTACTTCATAAGTCTTATCCTCTTTAGGAAACAATTTTTGTATTTTAGTATATTTACCTATTCCTATGACTAATAAACCTGTTGCTAAAGGATCAAGAGTTCCAAAATGACCTACCTTTTTAGTATTAAATTTCTTACTAATTATATTTACTACATCTCTACTTGTATAATTTTTATCTTTATTTATAAGTAATAACTCATTCATATAAACGCCATCCTTTTATTTTTATTTTAATATAACTGAACACCTTAGGTGTTCAGTTATATTATTTCATAATATTATTCTTATTCTTTATCAATAGCTCTTGCTAACATATATCCCCAACAAAGAGCAAATAAACTTGTTGCTACATTAATAAATGTAAATTTAAAATCTGTTAACTGAAGAAGTAATACTACAATTGATGATAAAACAAATCCCATAATTGCAAAATATGTTTTTGTTTCATATTTTTTTATTAAATTAGTAATAAGCTTAGCCATAAATACTATTCCTATTATTACACCTATTCCAAAAGGAACAAGAATTAATAAATTACTTCCTAATTTACTAAAATCTGTTATTGTAGATACTGTATAAATTATCTTATCATAATAACCTAAAACCATTAAAATAAATGAACCACTTATCCCAGGAATTACCATTGCAGAACTTGCTATAAATCCAATAAGTAATAAAAGTAAATAATCTATTATTCCCATATTAGTAAATGATATTTCTATTAAACCTGTCTTTAAAAAATTTAAAGATATAACAAAGAAAAATACAATAAAAAATATTAAATAATTTATTTTACTTCCCTTTCCTTTAATCTTTTTCATTATTAAAGATACTCCCCCAAATATAAGCCCAATAAATAAACATAATGTTTGTGCTTTATAATTAGTTAAAGCATATGTAACAAGTTTACTTGTTGATACAATTGCTACTAAAATACCAAGAATTATAGGTAAAAGTTTTATAAAATTACCTTTTATATCTTTAAAAAAATTCCCAATTGATGAGAGTATAAGTTCATATAATCCCATAGATACTGCCATTGTTCCTCCAGAAACACCTGGAATAACATTAGCTATTCCTAAAATAAAGCCCTTAATAAAATTAATTAATCCAATTTTAACTGGATTATCTTTACTTACAACACCCATCTTATAAATCCTCCATAAACCATAATTTTAATTTATATGTTGTTCTTAAGCCCTCATCTACTTTAATAATTTTATAAATAATATTATCATATTTTGTTACTTCAATATTATTACCATTTTGTTTTGTTTTATATGTTTCTTTTTTAACCACATATATTGGATTTTTTTTATTTGTTATATTTTGAAAATTAAAATACCCTAAAATAAACCAAAAAACAAGTAATAATATTATTGTTGAAAAAATAACTCCAAATAATTTTTTCATAACTTCACCTACTTACATTTATAATTTTATCATACATATTTTAAGATGTAAACAAAAGAAAAAAACATGTTTAGAATATACAATAAAAATTAATTTAAGTAAGATAATATAATAAAAAACGTAAAAGTTTAAAACTCTTACGTTTTTATTATAATAACAATTAATCTATTAAATCATTACCAGATGCATCTTTTTTAATATTACCAGTTAATATAAGTATTCCTTCGATTAATCCCCAAATAGCACTAACCCAAGAAAGTAAAAATAAACTAAGTAATGTTATTAAAAGTTGTGCTATTGCTTTACCGTTATATCCAAGATAAAAATTATGAACACCATAACATCCTAAAAATATACCAAGTATTCCAGCCGTTATTTTTGATTTACCATTTACATTATCAATTTTTTTGTTTTTTCTTAAATTAACTCCACAATTTAAACATACATCTTGAACTTCATTTACTTTTTTACCACAATTAAAACAATAATTCATAAATCCCTCCGACAAATTAATTACATGAAGTACATACATCATCTAATAATTCATTTATATTTTTTCTAAGTTTTTCATTAAATAGATTCTTCTTTTCCTCAGTCCAATATTCACTTGGCACTTTATCACTAATTAATGATGTTTCATTATCATTAAATATTATTTTTCCTTTTTTAACAAAAGTTATATTAGGAACAAATATTCTTCTTTTACCCTCTTCATCATAATCTAAATAATCATTTAAAATACTTACTACTTTTTGATAAAACTTTGTATTATCATCTCTATCTTCTTTTATATTATAATAATATATTTTTTCTATTCCTTCATTTTTAGCTATTTCATTTAATAAAACAACATAAGCCTCACACCAAGGACATTCAGGAAATCCTAAATATACTATTCCTGTTCCATGTTCTAAAATATTTATTATTTCTTCTTTAGATCTATAAACAAATATATTGTCTTCACTAATACTTGTATATTCTTTACTAAATTTTATATTATCACTAACCTTTTCTTTTTTAATAAAAAAACAAACTAATAAACATAAAACTATTACTAATACTCCCAAAGCTATATATTTAATTTTCTTATCCATAATACTTCTTCCTTTCAAATTATTACTTCTTAATTGTAACACATATTATCTAATTATTCAATTTATTTACATAAATTAGATTATTTTTAACATAATAAAATTAGGTTAAAAGGAAGTGATTATTATGGAAAAAATATATAAAGTTTTAGAAGAAAATATTAATAAAATAAAATTTGAATATAAATATTCTAAAGATTTAACATTTAAATATCTAAAAATAAACACTTTAAATATATCCCTTGTTTATTTAAATACATTAGCTAGTGATGATGCGATTAATAATTATATTTTAAAAAGTTTAAATGATTTAATAAAAACAAAAAAGAAACTTAAATATAAAAATATTTTAATTTATTTTAAAAGTTTTATACCAGGAAGTAATATTAAAGAAGAAAATACTTTTAATAAATTATATGATTTAATAGAAAATGGTTTTACTTGTATATTATTTAATAATGAAGATAATTTTATTGCAGTAGAAACAAAAAAAGATTTATCAAGAAGTATAGATACTCCAAAAACAGAACAAACAATATCAGGACCAAAAGATTCTTTTACAGAAAATTATAATGTTAATATTGGTTTAATTAGAAAAAGAATTAAGTCTAAAGATTTAATTTTAGAAGAACTTTCTATAGGTAATTTAACTAATACTAAAGTTGGTATTTTATATATGGATAATATTGTTTTAGAAGAACTTTTAAATGAAGTTAGAAAAAAATTAAATGAAATTAATATAGATGGTATAATTGACGCTAGTTATATAACAGAAATACTAAGTAGTAAAAATATTGTTTTTCCATTAATTACAGAAACAGAAAGACCAGATTTAGCTACAATGTCACTTCTTGAAGGAAAAGTTTTAATTGCTGTAGATAATTCGCCTTATATGGTAATAATTCCTACCTTCTTTAGTGATTTATTTAGTGCACCAGAAGACTACTACCAAAGAAGTAAAAATGTTACATTTACAAGAATTATAAGAATAACTGCTTTTTTACTTGCTATTTTATTACCAGCCTTTTTTATAGCTATAACAACTTATAATCACGAAACAATACCACTTACATTAATAATTAATTTTGCTGCCCAAAGACAAGGTGTTCCTTTTCCTTCAATAATAGAAGCACTTTTAATGATTTTAATTTTCGAAATATTAAGAGAAAGTGATATTAGAATGCCAAGTTTAGGAGGAAGTGCTATTTCAATTCTTGGAGCAATTGTTCTTGGAGATGCCGCTGTTTCAGCAGGAATTGTATCTCCTATTATGGTAATAGTCGTAGCAACAAGTGCTATGTGTAGCTTAATGTTTTCCCATATTTCAATGGTTAATGCAATTAGATTTTGGCGTATTATTTTTATGTTATTTTCAACTATTTTAGGTTTACCAGGTTTATATTTTTGTATATTTTTATTTGTTATATATTTATCTAGTTTAAAATCATTTGGAAAACCTTACCTTTATCCATTTGCTCCATTTAATTTTCAAGGAATAAAAGATACTTTATTTAAACAAAATATTAAAAATATCAATAAAAGAAATCCTTTACTTACTAATAAAAATATAATAAGGAGTAAAAATCTATGAAAAAAATAAAAATTATTTTAATTTTAGTTATAACAATTTTAATAAGTGGTTGTTCTTATAAAGAACTTAATGATTTAGCCATTGCAAGTGCCTTAGGTATTGACTATCAAAATAATGAATATATTATAAGTGCTCAAATAATGGAACTAAAAAAACAAGAAAAAGAAGATACATCAAGTGCTTTAATTTATTTAGGAAAAGGGAAAACTATTTCTGAAGCATTAAGAAATATTAGTTTAAAATATCCAAATTACTTATACTTAGGTCATCTTGAATTAATAATAATAGGAAAAGGAGAAATTAATCATGGCATTAATAACTCACTTGATTACTTTATAAGAACATCTGATGCTAGAAATGATGCTTTAATATTAGTAAGTACTAAAAATAAGGCTTATGAAATAATAAATCCTAACGAAGAAACTAAAGAAGAATTCCCTGTTAAAGATATTGTAACAACAATTAAAAATAGTAAAGAAAGAAATGGTCTTGTTATTGAAAAAAACTATGAAGAATTAATAAATGATTATTTAGAAAAAGGAATTAGTCAAATTTTAACTACTATTGAAAATGAAAAAGATGAAAATGATAATTATAAAGATACTATTCTTTCTAATATTGCTGTTTTTGAAAAAGGAAAATATGTAAAAGATTTAAATAAAGAAAGCGCTATTTCTTATAATTTAATAAATAATAATTTTGATAATGTATCTATTGATATAATTTATAATAATAAGGATGTAAGTGTTAGTTTAATTAAGCCTAAATGTAGTTTAGATTTAAAATTAGATAATAATAAGGTTACAGTAAATATTAATATTAACGTTGAAGAAGGAATTTTAAATATAAATGATAAAAATATTTTATTAGATAAAAATTTTTTAAAAGATATAGAGAATATAACAAAGAAAAAAATTAATAGTTATATAAATGATCTTATAAAATTTAACATAGAAAATAATACTGATATTCTAGGACTTAAAAATATAATATATAAAAAATATTATAAATCTTATAAAAAGTTTAAAGATAAAAATATATATGAAATAGCAAAAATAAATATAAATACTAATGTTTACTTATATAAGTATGGAAATATATATAAAAGTTTCTCAGGAGGAAGCCATGAATAATAAAGAAAAAATTGGTACAACAGAATTAACCTTTTTAGTAATGTCTATTTGTTTAGCACTATTCCCTGCTTTTGGAACAGCAACTGTTATTAATTATGGAAAAAATGCAAGTATAATATCCATTATAATAGGAAGTATAATTGGTCTTATACCTTTATTTATAATTTTATATATAGCAAAATTCACTACCGATAAAAATATTTTAGAAGTGAATGATGAAAAATTTAAAATGTTTGGAAAATTTATAAATATTTTATATTTTATTGGCATCATCTTTATTGGTTTTTGTATTTCTTGGCAAGTAATAAATTTTACAATAAGTCATCTTTTAACAAGAACTTCTTATTATGTTGTTGGAATAATCCTTTTTTCAGTTATGTCTTATGCTATTGTAAAAGGAAATGAAGTTATTTTAAGAAGTAATTTAATTCTTACTATGCTTGGAAGTGTTCTGTTTATATTTATTTTTATCTTTTTAATACCAAAGATAAAAATAGATAATTTTTTACCAATTATTAATGTTTCTAATAGTTCTATTATTAGTACATCATTAATTGTTCCTTCTTTTATGGTATATCCTTTAATATCTATTCTTTGTATAAAAAAAGATGAAGTTAATGATAAAAGCAAATACAATAAATCTATTATAAAAGGCTATACTTTGACAGTTATTATAATTATTACATTTATAATTTTTATAATAGGAATATATGGATCTAATATGGCAAGTTTATTTACCTTTCCTGAATACTATATCTTTAAAAAAATAAGAGCGTTTGAATTTATTTCAAGAATAGAAAATATTGCTGCAGCTTTAATTTATATAAGTTTCTTTGGAAATATGGCATCACTTATGAATTTTGCTAAAACTTGTGTAAAAAAAGTTTTAAATCTTAAAAATGTTAGAGTAATAAATTTAGCAACTTATATTTTATCTATACTTGTTCCTATTTTAAGTATAATATTTTTTAAAAAATATCAGCATTTACAAATATTAAAATATTATCCAATAATATCAAGTATTTTACTAATTGCTTTAATAATTAATTTTATTTTACTATTTATAGCAAAGAAAAAAAATAATCTTTATCCTTAGATTATTTTTTTATTCTTTTTAAATTATTTTTAATATCTTTTACTTCACTTTTTATACTAAAACTATTTATTAATTTTTTAAATATTTCTAATTCTTCATTAGTTAATTCTTTATAATTATAGATTACACTTAATTCTTCTTTTTTAATATGAGTATAACATTCTGCAACAAGTAAACCTTCTTTATATTCACCATATAAATAAAACGATAAATCATTAGAAGTTAATAAATCAGTTAATATCCTTTTATTATTTATTATTTTTTCTTCACATACTAAATATAAAGGTAATTTTTTATATAATTTTTCATCTTTATTTTTAACAAATGACTTAAAATCTAAATAAATAGGATAATCATCAATAAATTTTTCTACTATTTTTATTTTATCAAGTGGTATAAATACATATTCCATTAAAATCACCTAATTAATATAATAATTTTAAAAACACTTTTTGTCAACAATATTTTATTTTACAAAATTCACTTAATTTAATTATTTCTAATTCATTTAAGTCTTTTATGTTTATATAAAACTTATTCCCTTTTTTATATGTTTTTTTATTATTATTAAAAATAAAAAAGTCATCACTTTCTAAAAGTATTTTACTATCATAAAGTATATTTATTTTTAAATCGCAAAAATCTGGAAAAAAGTCTAAATCATCTTCTTTAATACATTCAAATATTAATCCATACAAGTCATTTTGATATATTTTTATTTTATAATAACCTGATAACTTTATTTTATAAATTTTTCTTATCCTTATTAATAAGTCTTTAATGTTTTCTTCTATATCTTTTCTATTTTTCATATCATAATTTATTAAATATTTATTAACATAAATAATAAAATTATCATTTTTTATATCAACTTTCAAAATAATCACCCTTAAATATCTAATTTATTGTATGAAAAAAGAAACTATAATGTTTCAGTTTCTTCTTTATTTTCATTTAAATTTAATAATTCATCAAGATACTTTAAAACAGGTTCTTTACCTAAAGTTGTTTCACTTGAAAACAAAAATATATTATCCTCTTCTTTTAATTTTAATGTATCAATAATTAATTTTTTATGTTTTTCTCTTTTAGTAGTTGCTATTTTATCTGCTTTTGTAGCAATAATTGTAACAGGCAAATTATAATATTTTAAAAAGTTATACATTAAAATATCATCTTCACTTGGTTTATGTCTTAAATCAACCAGTAAAAAAGTCCTTTTTAAATTTTCTCGTTTTTCTAAGTATTCTTCAATCATTAATCCGAATTTTTTTTGTTCTTTTTTACTTACCGAAGCATAACCATAACCTGGAACATCAACAAAATAAAATAAATCATTTAATAAATAAAAGTTTAAATTTCTTGTTTTTCCTGGAGTACTTGATGTTCTAGCCAACTTTTTTCTACCTGTTATAGTATTAATAAAACTTGATTTACCGACATTACTTCTACCAACCAGTAAAAATTCAGCTTTTTTGTCTTCTGGATATTGACTTCTTCTAACAGCACTTACAACAAGTTCAGTTGTATTAATTTTCATATACTTCACTTTCCTTTATATAATTTTCACATGCTTTATCTAAATCTTTTATTAAATATTCAACTTCTTCAAATGAAACAAGTCTTGCTCCACTTGCAAGTTTATGCCCTCCACCATTATATTTTTCAGCAATTTTATTAATTTCAGGTCCTCGTGACCTAATAGAAACTCTTATACATCCATTTCTTGTATCCTCAGTTGCGCTTAGCCATACAAGAAGTTCATCAATATTATTAAACTCATTAATTGCACCACCACTTGATGCTGAATCAATATCATACTTATTCATTATTTCATCAGTAATTTTAATATACCCAACACCATTTTCTGTAACTTTCATATTCATTGCCATATAACCTTTTAATCTAATTTCATTAAGAGGTCTTCTGTAAAGTTTTGCATAAAGTTTTGTTATATCAAAATTATATGTTTTTAAAAGTTCTCCGATTGAATAAAAAGTTTCACTTGTTGTATTACTAAATAAAAATCTTTCTGTATCTGAAGCAATACCTAAAAATATTATTTCTGCAATTTCTTTATTCATTTTAAGAGGTGTATTTTTAATTAAATCATAAATCATTTCTGATGCGCTTGATTTTTCTTCATCAATAAGCTCAATATCACAATATTTTTCAATAAATGGATGATGATCTATTTTAATACTGTAAGTATAATTGTTAAAATCTCCAAGATCAAGTCTTTTTAAATCTGGTGTATCTACTGAAATTAATAAACAATCATCAAGAACTTCAGGTATTTTATCCATATGTCCTATATAATTAAATCTAACTGTTCCTGTCCCTATTTCATATACTTTTTTATTTGGAAAAGTAAGTTCAATAGTTTTTTTAAGAGCAGTTTGACTTGCCATAGCATCAGGGTCAACCTTAATATGTCTTGCTATTACAATATTATTATATTTTTTTATTTGTTTATAAATACTTTTATACATTAATAACACCTAAATTCTATTTTACTAAAAAGTATGTATCTTTAGCAATCATTAATTCTTCATCTGTTGGAATTACCCATACATCAATTTTAGAATCATCACCACTTATTTTAATTTCTTCTCCACGAGTATTATTGTTTTCTTCATTTAATGTAACTCCAAGAACTTTTAATCCTTCGATTATTTCTTTTCTTGTTTGAATACCATTTTCACCAACACCTGCGGTAAAGATAATTGCATCACATCCACCAAGTTCTACATAATATTTAGCAATGTAATCTATTACTCTTCTTACATACATTTTATTAGCTAAAATACATCTTTCATTTCCCTGTTTTATACCATCTTCAATATCTCTAGCATCACTTGATACACCACTTATTCCTAAAAGACCACTTTCTTTATTTAAAATAATATCAATTTCACTTGATGTTTTTCCTAATGTTTTTTCCATATATGGAATAATCGAAGCATCAATATCTCCAGAACGTGATCCCATAACAAGCCCTGCATTTGGTGTAAATCCCATTGAAGTATTAAGACATTTGCCATTTAATACTGCACTTATACTTCCACCATTTCCAATATGACATGTAATTAATTTAGTATCATTTCTTCCAAGAATTTCATTCATTCGCATAGAAACATATCTATGACTTGTTCCATGGAAACCATATCTTCTTACATCATATTTTGTATACCATTCATATGGAACTGCATATAAAAAGTTTTCTTCAGGCATTGTTTGATGGAATGCTGTATCAAAAACTACTACTCCTTTTGCATTAGGAAGTGTTTCATTTGCAGCTTTTATACCTGTTATAGTCGCAGGATTATGAAGTGGCGCAATTGAAATATATTTTTCTAAATCGCTAATAACTTCTTCATCTGCAAATACTGCTTTATTATATAATGCTCCACCTTGAACTGCACGATGACCGATTCCTTTTATTTCTTCTAAACTAGTAACAACTTTATTTTCTAAAAGTTCACTTACTAAATAATTAAAAGCATCTTTGTGATTTTTTAATTCTACTTCTTTTTTAATCTTTTCTCCATTGTATTTAATTGTATAAAAACTACCTTCTATACCTATTCTTTCAAATACCCCAGAAATTAATAAATTTTCTTCAGGCATTTCATATAATCTAAATTTAAGTGATGAACTACCTGCATTAACTGATAATATTTTCATATAAATTCCTCTTTTCTACATAACTATAATAACATAAAATATGTAAAATTTCCAATAAATATTTGTTTAACTTGTTATAAATAATATTTTGTAATATAATTAAAGTATAAAAAGGAGGAAATTTATGAAAAAAAATAAAATACTTGTTACATTTTTAATTATATTTGTTGTAATTTCATTCTTACTTGGAAGTTACATCATTTATAAAGAATACTTTAAAGATAACAAATGTGATGATCCAAAATCAGAAATTAAGGAAAATACTAACTATGTTGTTGATTTAGTAAATGTTAAAAAAGAACCTAAATATGTAGGGACTTGTAATCTTGACCCCAGAAAAGGTAATATTGATATTAAATTACCTAAAATTAATATTGATACTGCCAATGCAAAGAAACTTAATAATTTAATTCAAACAGATTATAAAAAAGAATATGAAATCTCATCTAAAGATGAAACTGATATAGCTTTTATTGATTCTTCATATAAATATGTCGTTAGAAATAATATTATTTTCTTATATGTTGAATCTACTTTAAATAAAGGTTGTGGTACAGGTAGTACAACACATAAAAACTATTATTTTGATATTAAAAATGATAAAATCTTAACAACTGAAGAAGGATTTAAAAAAGCAGGGTATTCTTTAGATGATTTAAGAACAGAAGCTTATAAATCATGGAACTATCAATATACATGTGAAAATGGAGAAGTTAAAACTGTTAATGAAAGTATTTCTCCATGGGATATAACTTTTGATATGTGTGATAAAAATGCATGTGGATGCGGATTAAAAATTATTAATGAAAATCTTTTAATATATTATGTTAAAGAATGTGCTTAAAACTTTAAAAAATGCAAAATTAAATTTGCATTTTTTTATTTGCAAGTAACAACTAATCTTAAATCATCACTTACACAAGTAAGAAGAATAATAACTCTTTCATCACCTCCTTCAAATATAGAATAATCATCTTTTTTAATTATTTTTTTAGAAACAACTTTATACTTATAAGTATAAAATTTACTTCCAATAATTACCTCATCACCTATTTTAAGTTTATTTAAATTTTTAAAAACATAAATATTATTATGACCTGCTAGTAAAGTTATACCTGTTTTACTATCAAGATCTTTTAAATCTTTATATAACCCTACAACATTTTTATTTAAAATTTGTGACGGAATTGTAATATCGGTTGCTATACCCTTATATCCCGCAATATTTACGGTATCATCTGAATTTACAGTATATTCATAGTTGCCGCTTATAAAAATAGTTGCCGCATTTGCTGTAATTGAAATCACAGATAAACCGCTTACAGCTAAAACCACAGCAATAATTAATGCTAAAAATTTTTTCATTTATTTTCTCTCCTTGTCATTATGACAAAATATTTTATATACTTCTCAATATACAATAAAAATAATAGCAAATATGAAATTTACTGTCAATACAAAATTGTGCAATTCAGTTACATATACAATCATCAAAAATATAAATCTTTTTATTTGTCAACTTTAACACAAAAAGGTCACATCATTGCATAAGCGAAAAGTATTTGTGGGCTTTGCCCACACCCACAGCCTTTGAAAAGGTTGACCAAACTTTTATAATTGCTTGGCAAATCAATTTGCTAAACCATAATTTATTAATGCTATCTCAAATAATCTTATAGCCTTTGACCGAAAACAAGTCAAAGGCTATATATTTTTCTCAATATTACTTTTCAAAATCAAT
>OJMO01000929.1_pt1 | contig 19598 bp, 15 predicted proteins | sample 1597241 | NCBI WGS metagenome assembly OJMO01 (sample SAMEA2452129, study PRJEB22498) | human gut metagenome | biome: human feces; feature: human gut; material: feces | place: Australia | collected 2012 | reverse complement strand
CTGTAAAACTCATAATAAAACATTTTTATGAGTCAACTTTTTTCAGGGAAAGACATAGTATCACAATTAAGGGCGGACGTGAAGTATCACGTCCCTACCGGATTTGGTTTTTCGCCGAAGGCAAGTGGTTTTTATGTTTTTTGTTTCGGTGCCCCCAGTATTTATCCACTGAACCTAACGTAGGGACATGCCTTCGGCATGTTTCAATGCCCCCACTCGCCATCAAGGCGCTCACTTCATTTCCTCGATGCGGAGCTTCTTGGGGCCGTTCATTGCCACACGCACTTTGGCGGTGAATGATTTGTCGCCACGCTTCCAACTCACCTCAAACCAGTGGTCGGCACCTGCTGGCTTCACGCCCTTCACCTCGTAGCGAATACGGTTGCCGTCGGCATCGTTGGCTTCCGAGGGTCCACCGTTCATGGCTGTGAGTTGGCTCAGCACCTTATTGGTCACATCGCCGCCAATTCGTCGGCTCACATTCGCACCACGATTGAGTGCGCGCACATATTCGTTCATCACACGCTGCACAAATGGCTCGGCATCTTTCTCGATATCCACTTCCGGAACGAATTTGTGCGGATTTCTAATGCTGTCGGCACGCTTATCCATAAAGGTGTCGAGGTCGAGCATGTGCTGCGTTTGCGTCTCATACACCGAGTCGGCACGCTTCACCGAGTCGATAGAGTCTTGCTTTGCCTGAGCCGCCTTTTCCTCCGCGCTCTTGCCGCATCCATTTCCACCGATGGTGAGTGCCGCCATTGCGGCTGCTATAAAATAAAAACTGCTTTTCATATTTAAAAAGGGGGACGCACAAATTAGCGCGTCCACCATCATTATTTCTGATTATTAAATGTCGTTATTACCAAACGATAGCACGCTCGGCAGGAGCAAGCCACATCTTGTCGCCTTCCTTCACACCGAATGCGTCGTACCAGGTGTCGATGTTGCGCAAAGTGGCGTTCACACGGTTGCGGCCGATTGAGTGTGGGTCGCTCTTGGTTTGCTGATAGATGGCTTCTTCAGTCATGTGTTCAGCCCAGATGCGGCCGTAGCTCAAATAGAAGCGTTGCGCTGGGGTGAAACCGTCAATTTCCTTGCCTTCTTGGAATTGTTGAGTGGTCTTGAACGCATCGTAAGAGATACGCAAACCGCCTTGGTCGGCAATGTTCTCGCCAAGAGTGAGATGACCGTTAGCCTTCAAGTCGCCCACCACGGTGATTTGGTCGAATTGGGCGGCGAGTTTTTCAGCGGCTGCGGTGAAGCGTTTGCTATCGCCAGCAGTCCACCAGTCCACCATATTGCCATCGGCGTTGAAGTTACGGCCTTGGTCGTCGAATCCGTGAGTCATTTCGTGGCCAATCACCACACCGATAGCGCCATAGTTGGTAGCGTCGTCGGCATTCACATCAAAGAAAGGCGCTTGCAGAATGGCTGCTGGGAAGCAGATGTGGTTGGGTTATAGTAAGCGTTCACGGTTTGTGGAGTCATGCCCCATTCGCTCTTATCCACTGGCTTGCCGAATTTCTCAAGATTGCGGAGAGTTTCCACATAGGTAGCGGCAGCCACGTTGTCGTAAAGCGACTTGGCTGGGTCGATAGTCAGTTTGCTGTAGTCGCGCCACTTGTCAGGATAGCCCACCTTCACGGTGAATGAGTTGAGCTTCACCAAAGCGTTGATTTTGGTGGTGTCGTTCATCCAAGTGAGGTTAGCGATACGGGTAGCGAGTGCCTTGCGCAAGTTGTCAATCAGTTTCAGCATCTTCGCCTTGCTTTCGCCGGCAAAGTATTTGCTCACATAGAGTTCACCCACTGCCTCACCGAGCAAACTGTTAGGGAAGCCGAGTGCGCGTTTCCAGCGAGCCTTCTGCTCCTTCTGACCGTTGAGCAAACGGCCGTAGAAGTCGAAGTTAGCGTTCACGAAGTCGTCGCTCAGCACGCTGGTGCTGCTCTTGATAATCAAGCCTGCCACATAATATTTAATGTCTTGTTCGGAGAGGGTGCTCATCAACTTCTGAGCCACAGCCATCACCTTAGGCTCGGTCAGAATCACTTGCTTCACATCCTTCACGCCCATCAGTTCAAAGTATTTAGCCCACTGAATAGCAGGATAGTCCTTTTGGAGCATATCGATGGTGTAGATGTTGTAGAGCTTATTGTAGTCGCGAGCTTCAGCGCGGCTCATCTTAGCCTCAGCAAACTGATATTCAATATTGTAAATCACCTTAGCGGCCTTTTCAGCCTCTTTCTTCTTGTAGCCGCTCAGTTGGAAAATCTTAGAGAGATACGCACGGTAAGCCTCTTGCTTCTTCTTGCTGTCGGCGTCGGTGTTCAAATAGTAGTCGCGGTCGGGCAGACCAGAAGTGCCGGCGCTCAGCCACATCACATTCAAATCGCTGTTCTTCAAGTCGGTGTCCACACCGATGCCGAAGAAAGGATTGCCCTTATACAAGTGCTGGTCAGCGATAAACGCAGTGAAATCAGCCTTCTTGCTGAAAGCCTTCACCTTGTCGAGGTCCTTTTGCAATGGAGCGGCACCCTCTTTGTTCAGGCGAACGCTATCCATAGCCATATTGTAGAGGTCAGCCACCTTCTGCCCAACAGAGCCGAAAGCGTGCTTTTCCTTCGAGAGATTCTCAAAAAGTTCACGGATTTGCTTACGGTTAGTTTCAGCCAAATCGTTAAACACACCATAACTTGAGTATTCAGGCTTCATAGGATTAGCCTTCAACCAGCCACCGCCGGCATACTGATAGAAGTCGTCGCCCGGACGCACACTCATATCCATGTCAGCCTTATTCACACCATGCACAGCACCCTGCGCAGCGGCAGGAGCCTGAGCGTCGGCAGCCAAAGCCGCCACAGCCAAAGCCGCCACCATAGTAATTTTCTTCATCATAATCATATAATTAAAAAAATCTCAAAAATTTCCTTCTCAAAAAAAGAACCATAACATTTCTGCAAATTTACAAAAAATAACTCAAAAAATGAGATGGTTGATGTTTTGTGGTTTTAAATGCCTTTTTTCACATCTTTTCTCTCCTGAATATCTAAAAATAGCATCAGCTATATATGCACCGAGATTTACTGGCACTGCATTACCTATCATTTGTTCAATATTTGTTTTAGTTCCCTCAAAATCAAAATCTTCAGGGAAAGTCTGTATCATACTTCGCTCTTTAGATGTTAGCGGTCTGATGCCTTCTAATGAATTTACAGGATCGCCTGGGTGAAGCGTATAACCCTTGGGCATAGGTCGATTAACCCCCCTAATGGTCGCACTTGGTTCAGATGTGCTGAATATACCTCTACGAGCATAACTTCTCGGATGCCTATAATAATAGGAAATTGACAATCTGTCACCAAAATATTCTTTAACGCTCATTTCGTGGTCGGATAAGTTTTCCAATAATACTTCTTTCATGAAATCATCATCGGCATTAAGTTTACCAATCATCACAAAGCGTTTGCGCTTCTGTGGAACGCCACACAAAGCAGCATTTAGGACTGTATATGTAAGTCCATACCCCGCTTTACGGAATATATCCATCGCTTCTTGCAACTTTTGTGCCCTTAAAATGCGCTCCACATTCTCCATAACAAACCATTCGGGTTTCACCTCAGAAATAATATGCGCATACGACACAGTAAGATCACCACGTCCGTTGTTCTCATCACGCTTGCCCGCAGAAGAGAAATCCTGACATGGTGGTCCTCCAATAATCATATCTGGCTCGTAGTGAAGGATGTTTTTGACTGCATCTTCAACATTCATCAAGTCGGCTTTTATAGCTGGATGTGCGAAATTCTGCCTATATACATTTAGGGCATCAACCCAATTGTCGAAAGCAGCGACAACATCCATACCGGCTTTCTCAAAGCCAAGACTCAATCCTCCACAGCCACAAAATAAGTCAACAACTTTCATCGGCTATTTTGTTTATTTAAATAATTCAGGGTGACTTACAAGGTATGCATCAAATCTTCTTTCTGGACGCAATAGCTTTTGTCCGTCGCCAAGAATAATGTTTTTTATTTCATATTTACTTATACGAGGTGCCTCTAATTCAGTAGATTTAAGAAAGGGGTTGGTGAGTTTTCCACTAATGGCAAAAGCCTTATCTGTTTTGTACTTATAAGAAAGACTATTAACAATGGCGGTATAATTGAATTTGCCAAATTGAGTGAAATCCCAAAGCATCTTGTATAACCAAATTATAGTTCTTTGATTTCTGGAAATATCATCATCTGATTCACTTTCCCTCAAAGCCATCTGGATAACAGAAAGGTTTGACCATACAAATACGTCCAAACATTTTTCTTCAAGATCCTTCAACTGCCTATCAGTTTTCCAAATGGGTTGCATAATCAAGGGAACTTGCTTGTTTACCAAATCACTTGACACACTTAAAATTGCCTGTTTAATTGCATTGAAATGAGGTATAACTTGACGAATTTCTCCCCAATCCCTAATTTCCTCTCCTATGGTATTAAGCATATCGTGCAACTTAACCTTCCCTCTCGGTGAATCATAACAAGCACAAATACTACAAGCTAAAAATAGAATAGTAGGAGAGCGTACAACAATTTCACTTCCATATTCAGCATCAGGCAGATCTTTGGTTGTGTTGTCGGGCAATGTCGTAAGTTTCACCTCCAAACCACTAACGGGGGTTGAAGTTGAACGATTTATCATGACCAAATCAATCTTCTCTTTCTTACTGGCAGTATAGTATTGCTCATAAGGATAGTAACCAGCTTCATAATCATAGTAAGCATCATCACATAGTGGGTCAATGCCCAAAAGTTTTGTAGCCGTAATATTTTTATGTACTATTTCATTTTTACGATTGGTGCAGATGAATATTGGCGACATATTCTTACTACTCATATACGCCACAAGCGAAGCTGAGAAAGAACTATTAAACTGGTTCTTACCCCAAGAATCCTCATAACGATAGTCACGGCTTGAATACTTTTGGCCAAAAAGTCCAGGATCCACGCCATCTATGAGTTGAACTGTTTGCTTATTTTTTTTTGCCATGGAAAATCAATTTTTTACTTAACAACAAGTCATACGACATAACACTCCATATTAATTGCAAATTTACAAAAAAAATCAGTCTTTCAAAACTGCTCTCCTTGATTCTGAATATTTAGGGAAAATGAGGGGAAGCAGATTGTGGGGAATAAGGGTAGCAGGATTGGGGACGGACGTTTGCTGTGAAGAAGCACTATCGCACGCGCTGTGTGGGGAAACGGGGGAGGTTTCATGGGTGGCGTGCTGGGCAACTTGGGCGTAGAGGGCTTGGGTGAGCATTTCGGAGGTGGTGCCTTCTGGAAATACGTGAGGATAAGGTTCCATGCTTTCGCCATGGGCTGGGAGTATGCCGAGTTGGCGTGTTGAGGTGTTGTAAACGAGGGTGCCTCGACGCATTATTGGCGATTCGGAGTCGATGTCGTAATCATAAACTTGGAGCGACGCACTGGGTTTCGCCATGAGTTGCGACAGGCTGCAATGCTGCTTGATGAGTGATTCATAATAATGTGGGCAAGCGAAAGAAAAACGGTGGGCTTTGAAGATTTCGGGGTGCTGGAACACTTCTTTGAATGGAGAATTGGCGTGGATGTATGGCGTGGCAAGGGTAGGTATGCCAGTGGCGGCTACCATTTCTTTTAGTGCTTTGATGATTGGAGAGGTTGGCGTCTCTGAAGTGTCTTCCGCTGGGGTGGTTTGAGGAGAAGGAGCACTTAAAACACTTGAAACACCTGAAACACCTGAAACACCCGAAACACCTGAAACGCTTTCTGTGGTGGAATTTGAATTTGCTTCGGTGGAAGATTTCATGCGCTCGATGCGTGCGCCTTGTCGTGAAATGGTGCGAAACACGAATGATGGGGATATGCTGAGTTGAGTGGCTATTTGACGAAGGGATAGCCCTTGAATGTGGAGTTGAAGAATTTGGGTGAGGATTTCGCTGTCGGGATAAAGATGTGAGGGCGTGATGAGTTGGGCTTCGATACCGAAGTTGTCGATGATATGGAATGCGAGTTCCATGTCTGGGCGTTTGTTTAGGTGCAGTCGCATCACATGGTCTTCATCATATGTGATGGCAGCTGCTCGTGCCTTGAACTGGCGGATATAATGGGTGGGAACGAGGGCTTCGCCGTCGGTGGCAGGAAGTTCGTTGGTGACTTTTCCGAGCGCAAAAATGGAATCGAAAGCGAAGGAAAATTCACGCGAGCCAGCAAGATGGGTGATGGAAAGCGGCGTGTCGGGGCGATGATAACGAGTGTGTGCGAGCACAAGAATTGCCACATGCCAATTTTGTGCCAAGTGGCGAAGTTGGTGAAGAATGCTTTGCGAACGCTCGGAAAACTTGGCAGGGAGGATGTGAGAGATGTCGTCGATAATAACCACTGGTGTGCGGTGGACGAGGATTGCGTCTTGAATGGCTTGAAATTTTTGCTCGATAGTGTAAGAGGCAGAGTGGGCTGTGTCGAAGCGGAGTCCAACATAGTGGATATTTCCGTAGTTGCCAACGAGTGTTTCTTCTTTGGAGGTGTAGCGTGAGTGGAAATGTATGTCGGGGTTTTCGAAATCGACATAGAGGACTTGATGCCCCATGGCGGCTGCCTCGTTGGCGATTTGATTGGCAAGCAGTGATTTGCCGATGTTTGGATCGCCGAAAAGACAAGCGATTTCGCCTTCGTTCCACAAGCCATGCCACAATGTGGAAGGGGCAGGAATGCCATCAACCCACGCATCGCGCATCAATGGCATAAGAAGGGAATTTTCGGCGATGCGCTCGATTTCCTTTTCGTTGGTGTGAGTTTCGGCGATATATTCGCTGTGGGAATTTTCGGCGTATAGCCTACGACGACGAGATGTTTCGGTTTCGCAGGCGGAATTGAAAAGCATTGTGTTTGTGAACATGGCTGATTTGGCTTTTTTGGGAGCAAAGATAGTGTGTGGTGGGGCGTGGGGCAATGACAAAATGGTGTGGGGATTTATGGGGCTTGGAAGAGGTGATGGTAAGGCGCTGTAGCGCACTATTGGTGCTTGGCTTGGGGAGGGAGGAGGGGAAGAGGTGAGGGAAAAAGCGCTGTAGCGCACTATTGGTACTTGGCTTGGGGGAAGGGATGAGGGGAGAGGAAAGTGGGGGTGGGGATTTATTCGGGGGAAAAAATTTTGGGGGAGGGGTTTTATAATTGGGGGCAATGTGGTAACTTTGTGGTGAAATTTAATTATAACTCCAACAGTCAAAATTCATGCAGCAAAAAATTATCATCTTGGATTTCGGCTCGCAGACCACTCAGTTGATTGGTCGTCGCGTGCGCGAACTCGACACGTTTTGCGAAATTTTGCCCTACAACAAGTTCCCTGTTGGCGATGAGTCGGTGATAGGTGTGATTCTTTCCGGTTCGCCCTATTCTGTTCACGACCCTGAAGCCTTTAAGGTGGATTTGAGCCAGTTCGTTGGCAAGGTGCCTGTGCTTGGCATCTGCTACGGGGCGCAGTACATATCCCACTGTGGCGGTGGCAAGGTGGAGAAAGCCGACTCTCGTGAGTACGGTCGTGCCCATCTTGAAGAATTTGATGCCTCAAATCCTCTGTTGAAGGGCTTTGAGCCAAATTCTCAGGTGTGGATGAGCCACGGCGACACCATCACGGCTATTCCTGCCGACTGCAAGGTGATTGCCTCGACCGCTAATGTGAAATATGCCGCCTACGCCAGCACCACCAACCCTGTGTGGGCTGTGCAGTTCCACCCCGAAGTGTTCCACAGTTTGCAAGGCACTCAGTTGCTCCGCAATTTCGTGGTTGATATTTGCGGCAGCCGCCAAGAGTGGAGCGCAGCGTCGTTTGTGGATACTACCATCGCTGAACTGAGAGCGCAACTGGGCAACGACCGTGTGATTCTCGGTCTGTCGGGCGGTGTGGATTCGAGCGTGCTGGGCGTATTGCTCAACAAGGCTATCGGCAAAAACCTGACCTGTATTTTCGTGGACCACGGTATGCTCCGCAAAAACGAGTTCCAGCAGGTGCTCCGCGACTATGAGGGACTGGGACTGAATGTGATTGGCGTTGATGCCAGCGAGAAATTCTTTGCCGACCTTGAGGGTGTGACCGATCCTGAACAGAAGCGTAAAATCATTGGCCGCGACTTTGTGGAGGTGTTCAACGCCGAGGCGAAGAAGATTACCGACGCTAAATGGTTGGCGCAAGGCACCATTTATCCCGACCGCATCGAGAGCCTGAACATCACCGGCAAGGTGATCAAGAGCCACCACAATGTGGGCGGTCTGCCTGAGGAGATGAACCTGCAACTTTGTGAACCGTTGAAATGGTTGTTTAAGGACGAGGTGCGCCGTGTGGGCCGTCAACTTGAAATGCCCGACCGCCTGATTAAGCGTCACCCATTCCCAGGACCAGGCTTGGCAGTGCGCATTTTGGGCGACATCACCCGTGAGAAGGTGCAAATTCTGCAAGATGCCGACGACATCTATATCCGCCACATGCAGGAATACATCTGCGAAGACGGCGAACGCCTCTACGATAAGATTTGGCAAGCCGGCACTGTGCTGCTGAGCACTGTGCGCTCGGTGGGCGTGATGGGCGACGAACGCACCTACGAACACCCTGTGGCACTGCGTGCGGTGACTTCAACCGACGCGATGACTGCCGACTGGGCACATCTCCCCTACGACTTCATGGCTAAGGTGAGCAACGAGATTATCAACAAGGTGAAAGGCGTGAACCGCGTTTGCTACGACATCTCCTCAAAGCCACCAGCAACTATCGAGTGGGAATAATCGGAATACCGATAAACAGCCACTCAAATAAAGATGAATTAATTTAAACTCAATAAGTTAGGGGATTCGTTGACGTAACAGCTTAATAGTCAACAAATCCCCTTTCTTGTACATTTTATCCAAAACCATCCCCGATTTCGTCCCTGCTTATCCCCGATAGGATAGCTATCCGACAGAGTTGAAATCCAATAGCTTGGCAATCTGTTCGGGGTTGCCTTTACATATTTGTAGAACGTGCGTTCATTGGTATGACCTGTCAGCTGCATAATGGTATACATTTCACAAATGCCTTCCAAATGAATTTCTTTCCGTTGAGGGATGGAGTTATGTCTATATCAAATTTGTACATGTCACTTGCTTATTAGAACAATCCCCACTCGGCAAATTTCTCGAATCCGCCAATTCTCGTGATGTAGTTACGAGCGATTTCCACTATTTCACGATAAGGCTTACCATCTATTTCTGTGTCACCGATGGCACAAAACAACTCCACAGGCTTGCCTGTTTTTTGAGCTTTCAAGAAAGCGTAGATGTTGACGGAAACATCAGCTTTGCTTAGATCCTTGCCCTGCACTCCGCCACCCGAAACAGATTGAGCCATATCAGAGCCAAGTTTGCGGTTTGTAGCACCTGCATCAACGTCTGTTCCTCCAACCCAATCTCCAAGAGGATTAACCACAGCGTTAGGGTAGGTACGTTTCAAATCTTCTGTCTTAGCATTGCTCTGACAGATAATCAATTTGCCATTGCCTAACACATATTTACCGTCAGTCGAATATTTGTCGTAAATGTCATGGGCTATTTTGCTGAGGGTACGCTCCTCCTCTGTGAGTGGAACGCCTCGGAAAATACCATTGTCGCCACAGCGGATTTCTCCGTCTTGGTTGCTTGCAAGTATTGGGTCTTGAGCTACCATTACGAGAGATACTTTTAAGTCTCTACGCTTAGTAATACGGCTAACAATAGCTTCAGCCTCAGCGTCTGAAATGTTCACACTACTCTCAATAATGAGATTTGCAACACCATGTCCGAGCAATACTTCAACTGCTATTTTCGGATTCTCTTCTTTCTTGTACGCAAGGTCTACAATAGCTCCTGCGATACGGTCTGCCACCTTATCCGGATGACTTGGATTTACTTTTTCAATCATTGTTCTTACTCTTAAATGTTATTCTTTTTGTTCATGTAACTTTCTATCGTATCGTAACTAATACCTTCTGAAAGGTATTTGTTGATTAACTCATACTTTTTAGTACTTACCCTAAACTCCAACTCTCTTATTTGCTTATTCAGCGGCGTTAACGTGTGCTGATAAGCGATGTTATCCATGCCACCGCTTTTCAGTTCTGCCTTCAATGCTCGCTTACGCATCTTGATAGCGTTGATTTGAGCCTCACACTCCTCTCTGAAGGATTGAAAAGTTGAAAAAGCCTCACTAATCTCAGCATCCTTGTACTTCATATAAGTATCTTTATACATAGAGTACCATTTATCGGATTCTTTGGTTAGTCGCTCTACTTTCTTTTTCAATTCGTTTATCTCAGACAGCATAAAGCGTTCCTTAATTTCAGATGAATAGTCCCAACTTTCATCATCCTCAGCGTGCAGGATGTCAAGTACCTGTTCAAGTGTGTAGGCTTGATAGATATGCTTTGCCTCATCATAACGTGTATTGATAGCAGTGAATGGTCGCCAATGGCTTATAAATGAAGAAACTTGTACCGGTTCTGTCCTGCCATCCTCGTAAACCTCGGCACAGTGGTTCGCACCGCTTAACGGACTGCCTGCCAAGTGAAATACAAGGCTTCTTCGGTTCTCTTTATCTACTCGTAAAGCCATAGAACATTCATTCCACCATTCCAAGTATATGCCCAATGTTGGAGCATTGAATCCCGAAGTACCTGTGTAGGCGAGTCCGTTTTGTACAGCTACAGGAGCAAGAAACATTCTACTGTCACGCATGATGCGCTCTTGATGCGCCAAAAGGTAGAAAGCGTTATCCGTGAAGAGCTTCTTCTGTCGTTCAAATTCTTCTGATGTTCGTGGTTGTGGCTTACAAGGCTTGTTGCCTAAACTCAAATATGTACCTGTTGCATCCAATTTTATTTTATCGGCTATAAAGTCGCCTTGATGTGATTCTTTTGGGATACACTCAAGTACAGCACCATTCATTAATGTGATGCTGTTCTTTGGTTGTTCTGTGTTACTATGTGTCATGTTCTAATCTATTTAATGTATGAATGAAATACGTTTGCCTAAAATGTGAATATCTTTCGCCTCCAAGAGGTTGTAGTCTATTGGTGGTTCTACGCCTTGTATAAGACAATCACGGCAAATCATGAGAATCTTTCCTAAGTTATTCTGACCGACAAACGTTCCAATGCCATTGACTTTGCAAGTCTCACTGTTTACCAAACGCTTCAAAGCAGCCTTGGATATGTTTGGATAGTCTGCCTTAGCCTGTTTGATGGTTTCCTTTTTAACCTCTGCTCTTCTTGCAGCCAACTCAAAGTTGGTGCATCCCCAAACTTCCTTTGTGTCGCAATGTTGTATGGTTGTGTCCTCGATAATGATAGCGTCATTTGGTAGTTGCAAGAGCATATTAGCAAAATCCGCATTGTCTTTGCACTTCATCCATACAACAAATAGCATCCACTGTATGCGGAATGTAGAGAAATCACCACGAATGAATCTCTTGTATTTGTTCTTGACAAAGCGTTTGGCAGCAAAGCCACTTGTCTGTCGGTGCATTTCCTCCTGTATAGCCCGATGTTCGTCAGATGAGTCCGAAAACTCGCCACACAAATAAAGCGTCTCACTATCATGCCAAGTCGCACCACCGAATGAAAACGGATAGCCACCTGCCATGTTGCTGAGACGCACGTTAATGCCATTTGCCATGTCTGAAGCCTTGGCGAATGACAAACAATTAAAGTGTGAAGCGTTGATGTGCTCCACACGACCTAAGATAATTTCAAAAGTTTCTGTTTCTTGTGACATAACTTTTTAATTTAATGATTATTACCAAATCCTTAAACTCGTATCATTTTTACCACCGTGGCTATGTCTGCTCGGTTGGTTCAGCACTTAAGCTGTCTCTTGATACTTGTCAATAAATAAAAGAACAACTCCCCATTTTGGAAAGTGATTGCAAAATTACGTTCTTATTCTGAGAAAAACGAAAAGATTGTGCTAAGAAAAGTTAACGATGATTAGTTTAGAGTTCTGCTAAATAGTATTTGTGCTTATCAAATGATTCGGATATGGGGTCTTGTTATATGGAAAGAGGCTGCCAGAAGCAGCCTCCATAAATCTGTATTTCAATATTACCAATATGTTATTTTGACAGTCTCTTTGTGTAGAAGTCCATCGTAAACAATCTCTGTTGGTCTGCCTTGCTCGTCTGAAGAAGTTATTTTGTCTCCCCAATTACTCCTACTATTGACTACAGCCCCCACCTAACCTCCCCCGAAGTGGAGGGACAGATACAATTGATAGTATGATTGTCAAAGGATTATCCATAATCGGAGTAACCAGTTCCTTCCTTTGGGGAAGGTTAGGATGGGTTGTCCTACGGGGGAGAACGAGAGGGGCTGAAGTCGATCTGGTATTCAGATTATAACTGTATATCACGTTCCATAACCTACTACGCAAAAAATAATCGAAACCCCAAGTTCTTCACAGAGCCTGGGGTTTCTTGTCAAACAACGCATTTCTGAAAAACTGTTCTGAAATGCGCAAGCAAGTCAATCACTCTCACCATGAAGGTGAATCTTTCTGATAGCCTGCCCAATTGGAATTGGCAGACTCATCATATTCATTAGCATCGTCATCCCACAGTCCTTTCTTGTGAGATTTACTGTCCGCCCAGTTGTCATGAGATCCAGCGAGCATCCTACCATAGGTCTGGACATTCACGACTCCTGTTGCCGGCTTGATATATTTATTCTTTTTCATAATTCATTCATTTTAAGTCGTTAATATTCAGTCAGTGCATCAGAATGAGGGCTATCTTACCACAACCTTCGTTCCATTCACCATGTAGATGCCGCTTGGCAATGCCACTGTGCGTGTCTCGCCAGCCTTAAGAGAGGTAGTGTCTATTGTCTGTCCGTTGATGTTGCGGATATTGGTGCGCAGATCCTTCGTTGCCGTGATGGTCAGCTTACCTGTCTCTGCCGAGAACATGAAGCCGGCGCTCGCCGTTGCAGTCTCCGTAGCATTGTCTATCCACGATGTCTCAGTGTTCGGCTCAAGCGAGATGTTGAGGTAGCGCACATTGTTAGCTCCGTTCTGACATGCGTAGTATGATCTGAATGGCAATACGTACACATCCTTGAATCTCTCGTCGAGGAGAAGTGATGAGATGAACTTATCCTTGTTGAAATAGAATATTCCGTCAGTCTTCGGCACTTTCACTCCGCAGTATGAACCGTAGTTCACGAGGGTTGTTGCTTCGCCCTTGATCTTGCCCGTTGCAGTCTCACCCTGGATGAGAGGCTGTGTGAGCGTTGCCGGTGTAGCCTCGATAGTAGAACCGCTCTGGCGAACAACGAAGAGTACCTTGTCGCTGTTGGTTTCCTCCATCTGGTCGATGCTCACTACGTAAGCCTTGTTTGGCTGTGTAACGAACTGTCCTGTGAATGGCGAGAAGTGTGCGTCTGCCTCATAGATATATTCGCCTGTCTCCTGAGCGTTGCTGAATGTGTTGTCGGTATTCATCGTGTAGAACGTGAATGCGCAGTTGTCTTTGGTCTGCACATAGCTTCCTGTCTTTGTGTCCACTGCCACTGTGAATGGGAGCATCAGCGATACCCATTTCTTTGTTTCATTGTGGTTGAGCGTCACCTTTCTCTTGTATACCACCTCGTTGGCAGCATTGAGTCGGATGCTGTAAGGAGCGAAGAACGGCTGCTGGTCTACCAGTTCGATATCGTTTTCCGACACGAAATCGTCACCGGAGAGGGATTTCGTCACTACGTTCTTCAGGTTGGCTGTCACACCCTCCGGCATATAGAGCAGTGCGTTGTCGCCGAGCTTTGCCTTAAGGTCGGTGAGAGTTCCCCATGTAGGATCCATATCACTGAAGAGAAGCGAGTTGATGTTGCTGGCATCGAAATAGAGGATGTGCTTGGTGTCTACAGGAGCGTTCTCCTTCTTGTTAGTGATGTCCTTATCAATCTTGTCGATAATCTGCTTTGCGTATACATATCCCTGACCTGCTGTGATAGGCTTGTTGTCGGTGTCTTTCAGCGATACCTTCACGCCTACGTAATAGTTTGCGTCATAAGTGTTTGGCACTACGGCGTCTTTGTACACCTTGGTATAAGTCAGCTCCGGCACATAGTCTACTGTAGTCAACTTGAGGTCTGTTGAGTAGTATGCATAGAAGGCATGGCGTGGAGTAGTTGTAGGAGCGATGTTGTAGCGGGTCTCGTCGCAGACCACGAGATAACGCTTCACGTAGTCGTCACCATTGTTCACGACCATCTCATTCCATGTTCCGCCCTGAGTATTGTATGCTGCATTTGAATAGCGGTTCTCTACATAATAGTGTGTATCGTCACCTGTTGTTCCAGCCTTGAAGATGTCGGAGTTGTTACACTTGAACGCCTGTGTTCCTGCCACCTTCACTTCAATCTTCTTGGTGTAGTCGTAGTCGGCAGCCTCTGAGCGATGAGCCTGGAGGTTCTCACCGATCAAATCGTAGTAATAAGACTTCACGAAGTGGTAGCGGGAGTGCTTGCCCACAACAGTAGGATCACCGTATGTCTCATCGGCATTCTTGTGGTGGAGTCCTTCGAAGGCGAAACGTAAACCAGTAGTACCGAAGTTTGTTGGCACAGCGAAATCCACCTTACCGTTAGTACCGATGGTGAAGTCGTCGGCGAGATACTGGTTCTTGAGTTTCTTCTCTCCTGATGGCTGGGTACAAGAGATATCCATCTTGTCGATGTATGGGTTGAGAGCCTCAAGCTGTACCTGCAGGCAAACGTATGCCAACTGATCACCTGTAAGTCCTTCAATCTGGAACTTGATGGCGTCGTTGTTAAGTTTCTCAAGAACGATGTCGCCAGTAGGATTCTCTCTGTTTACTGCCACTTCTTGAGCTACATTGTTACCTGTCTTGTCAAACATCCTGACAGTGAATGAATTGTCAGAGCTTGTAACCGTTGAGTTAACAGCGATAGCATTAGACTGAGTAATGTTATAGGCGGCTTTACCATTACTATCATAAGAAATTATGTAAGAATTTGTACCGCTGACATAGAAGAGGGTTGTACCATCAGTGTTGAATGCAGAGGCTTCGTTGGGTTCAGTCGTAGTTGTCAAAGAATATTTAATGTTAATAATACCCGACTTATGGTGACGTAAATAGACCGTTGAAGTACCAGATGTCGTTGACAACTTTCCATCATCAGCAAAATTCCATTCCACTTTGGTTGGAGTGAACTTCAAGCTGGCATTCATATAATTACCCTTACCGTCGGTGATATAGATCTTGTCACCGTTCTTGATGTTCTGAGCAACATTATTTGCGTAAACCAAGCGAGCGCCCACAATACGATAGCCTACAGGGATGTTGACTTCACCCTGTGCTACGGCATCAGTTGGTGTTTCAAGCCAATAAGTATTGTTCTTGAGACCAATATAAGTATTGGTTCCATCGAAGCTTAATTTGGCAATGTTTCCATCACCAGCGGTTCCAGGTTTTGCAGTACCACCAACTATACCAGAATTATCGTATAACAGGAAGTCAGCCTTAAGGTCCTTTACGTTATTGTAGTCATACTTATAAGATGTATAACTGTTAACTGTTTTCTGTGTGATAAGTCCAAGGTCTACTCTCTGTGTCTGGAAAGGCAAAGCAAGACAACTCACGCCACTAGGCAAAGTGGTGACACCCGGTCTGAGGTTTTCATTGAACTTATCTGTACATTCGAAAGTAACGACAAAGGAAGTAATTTTAACCCTTGCAATCGCATTTTCTAAATGCTCCTGTTTAAAATAGAGGATATTACCCATATCTGAAGCGTTAAGAGAAGTACGCTGTATAACAACACCCTTATCATTTTGCTTCACAGAAACACTTGCGAGGGTTGAACTGAACGAAGAGTTCATTTCTATGAAAGTACTTTGAGTCGCACTATTGCTAGCATAGTCCATTACAATTTTGTAACTCGTAAAACGATAACCTTTAGGCAAAGACAATGACATATGGTTAATGGTAGTGGATGTGGCACCAGAAGCAAATACCATATATCCATCTACGACACCAACATTATTTGCATGTTTTGCCATAAGGCCATTATCAGTGAGCGTGCTTTCATCAGAATTCAGTAATGTCATTGGCAACTGATTGTGAACCCATGCTCCACCGTAACCTGCTTCATGTTGTTCTGATCCATAACTCAACGCCGATATCACATTACCGGTCTTTGGACTAATACTAACGGTCTGCGCACAGAGACCACCGCAAATCATCGTCAAGATGAGAATTGCGGCAGCCCTGATTACGCTTCTGTAATTAGCGACATTTAAATTTGTAGTTTTACTTTTCATAATTTTTAGTTTTTGTGGCGGCCTCCCGAAGGAGGCTGTCCATGATTAAACTTACTTTTTTGTTAGCGACATTATCTGTTTTAAGATTCACAACATTATTAATTATTGCTTACTTATTTTATATATGGAGAACCTGCGACCATAAAGATTCAGCAGGTGTGTTGGCTTGTTTCCGATAAACCTGTCGGTCTAAGGTGGCGACCGTCGTGTCAGGTTCTTGTTTGTTGTAACGATGCAAAGTAAATGAAATAATTCCATACTTGCAATAATTTCATTTGACTCATTGTAGCAATACACTTTGTTTTATGTAACGCTACGCAGAATAATACAATTGTTACAAAACAACACGTTTTTTATAAAATTTGGATACAAAACAAAATAAACCAAACAGGATATTTTTTACAAAGTTACAAAATCAATGAATGTCGTAAATTCTCGCATCAAGCTAAAGCACAACGTTTTACAAAATATGAATAGCATAATAACGCAATTTGTAACATTTGCTATCTACAAAATAATGCGACATATCGCAAGAGAGCCTTGAAATGTAATTATTTTGCTATTATTAACAAAGAAAAGAAGTATGAATAAAAGAAAAGAATTATATTTGCAGCGAATAAATAACACATTAATATATATTATCTCATCGCAATTAAAGCTAAATCATTCAATACTGACCATACAAAGAAGACTTACCGAGAAACCTCCTGGGAAACAGCATCACTCCTTGAAACTGAAGCAAGCAAATGAAATATAACGACATATAAGGAAGTGGACCGATACCGACAACGGAAATGGATGGTAAAGACGTGAAAGGAAAAGACAAATGGAGAAGAAACTAAACACTATATTGCTGATACTGGCAGTGACTATCGCCTTCATAGCTTGTTCACAGGATGAACAGGCAAAATCAACGGCTATAAAGAAGGCAAATTCCAAATACACCTTCGAATACGTTAGAGGCATCAGTCTGACTCAGCCCAAGCGCGCCCTGAAGATGATTGAGACCGGAAAGAAAGACGGTTCGATAACGAACATCGAGGCGAATTATCTCATGAGCATGGTTTACAACAACGCGCTGAGAAACTACAGCAAGGCGGCAAACTATGCCGTGGCAGCCCTCAACGACCCAGACATCAACAAATATCCGGAAAAGGAAAGGCAACTTTACAACATGGCTTCATCGCAGTTTTACAGCTGCGGCAACTATGTGGAAAGCCTTACCATGGCAGACAAGGGCATAAAGTTGGCATACGAGCATAAGGACAGAAAGCTCATGTCACAGCTGCTGATGACCATCGGCGAATGTCATGGCGAAGTGGGAAACATGTGGCATGCCATAAATACCTTCGACCGCTGCATACAGATAATTACAGAACAACTGAAGAAGACTCCCGACTGGGACACATATTTCGACCTCGCCACCGTGTACTCACTGAAAGCGAATTCGGCTATCGACATCAAGGAATACAAGCTGGTAATCGACATGCAGCCGAAATACAAGAAATGCCTGGACAAGCTGAACAAACTGAAGGAGGATGTGAGCGGTGCCAACGACGTGGCAAACGCCGGATACTACTCGCTATTGTCAATAGCATACGAGAAGAGCGGCAATCATGCAAAAGCAAGGGAATGCTTCGACAACCTGCTCTCCACACGTACTGCCCTCTTGCCCGACGGTGCATCATACGTAGTGCCTTATCTGCTGGAGACAAAGCAATACAAAGAGGCGTTGAAAAAAATCAACGAAGAGGAGAAGACTTGGATGTCGCACGGAAGAGACACCGTGGACTACATTTACTCCAACACCATACTCATGAACAAAGCCCGTGTGCTGCAGGCTCTCGGAAGATATGAGGAGGCGATAAATACCGGAATGAGGGCATATAACCTGAGCGACTCGCTGACACGACGCATCAAGGAGCAGAACGCCACATGGCTATCGGAGAAGATGGGCAAGAAAGTGCTGAAGAGTTATATAGAAAACTAGGACAAGCAGCTGACGATAAACAGATGGGCAAACATCATCATGGGTGTATTGCTCTTCATCTGTATCACACTGATTGTCTTCGTCATTCGCGACAACAGGATAATAAAGAACAAGAACAGGGTGTCGTCATCGCTCATCGGGGAACTGTCTAAATACAAAACGGAACTTTTCGACAGGATGTCGGAACATCCAGACAAGGTGAATAATGCAGCATCAGCCAATGACAAGGCATCTGCAACAGATGACAAAGGAAAGGCTGTGAACTCCGGTGAGACAGTAAAGACGGAAAAGAAGACTGACAGCAAGGCTCACAACGAGGAGTATGAGCAATTCCTGAAGATTGAGAAGATTATATTCGAAAAGAACCTGTTCATCCGCACCAAACTATCGAGAACCGAAGTGGCAGCCGAAGCCGGAATGTCGACAAGCCATTTCAATGCCGTATTCGACAAATACTCACAGCTGACGTTCACTAACTATATCAACAACCTGCGTATGGAGCGTGCGGCAAAGCTGCTGAAGGAAAAGCCGAACTATTCTATCGAAGCCATCGCCCAGGAATGCGGTGTGCCGGTGAGACAGACGTTCTACAGACTGTTCTCAAAGAAATACAGTATGACTCCGGCGGATTATAGAGACAATATCTAATCCTAAAACGGGATTAAGCCGTCTCCCTCCAATGGTAATCAGGACGCTTAACCAAAATCAAGCATCAGGACGCTTGATATATTAATTTGAACCGACAGAACCCGTTTTATTATTTCATTAGCGGGTAAAATCAGATTTTCATCAGTGGAGCAGGAAATGGTTGGAGGGGCTTACAGTTTCTCCAGCGCTGCCACCACGATTCTTTCTCTCCCCATCTCGAGCAGTCCCTGACTCTCCAGCTCATGCAGGGCTTTAGAAACATTGAGACGGCTCTCGCCGATCTCCCTTGCCAGTCTCACCATACCAACGACAAGCGTTTTCTTGCCGGCAGGATGGAGACAACGGGAAGAGAGGAAAAAAGCAATCTTCTTTCTGATGCCCTCCGGTCTTCGGCGCCAGGGCAGATGCTGCATCCTTTGAGTCAAAGTGCAAAGGATATTCATCAGATTGAGGCGGAACACCTCAGAGGCAGTAACGATTTTCATTATCTCCGCCTTGTCTATCGTCAGGAGGTTACACTCCGTGGCGGCAATGAATTTGCGTGAGTACCGCTGTGTCAATCCGAACAAACGCTCGGGCTG
>OJMO01000924.1_pt1 | contig 19684 bp, 17 predicted proteins | sample 1597241 | NCBI WGS metagenome assembly OJMO01 (sample SAMEA2452129, study PRJEB22498) | human gut metagenome | biome: human feces; feature: human gut; material: feces | place: Australia | collected 2012 | reverse complement strand
ACCTTGCCAAGGGCTACGGGGATTTGATAGCATTTCTTTACTAACTTTCCAGTTAATTTCCCGGCATTCTCGCTTCGGTAGATTGCCAATTCCCCTTGATTCTTCTATACTGAAATCAAATATCAGTTCGTATGCAACAATCAGGAGGGGCACATGGATAAAACAAAAATAGGGACTTTTATCAGAGAACAGCGGATGGCTCTGGGACTGACGCAACAGCAGTTAGCTGATCAGCTGCATGTCACGAACAAGGCAATCTCACGTTGGGAAACCGGCAATGCTTACCCCGACATTTCTCTGTTGGACGATCTGGCGGCTGCGCTGTCGGTATCGGTTGAAGAGCTTTGTCGCGGTGAGCGGATTGCCCTGCCCTCTGCTGACACCAATACACTCCTGAGCGATGTCATCACCGAGGTAAGACAACAGAAAAAAGACAGAGCCGCGAAATGGCTTCGCATCCTCTGTCTTAGTATTTTTTCCGTGATCCTTCTTGCGTTTCTCTTCTTTACTGGTGCGTTCTTATTTATACAAAATGAAGCAAATTTAGACGAAGCACTCTTCACCCTGGCTTTGGGTGCCTTTGCCATCGGGCTTATGCTTTTCCGGGACGGGATTACGATCCTTCTGCTTGCCATCGCTCTACCGCCGTTACTTTGCAGACGCCCCCGGCAGCCGGCGAAAACCATCGTCTGTATCCTGCTGTCGGTTCTGTCCGTCCTCTGGCTGATCTTTGGCGGACACTTTCTCTGGTTCCAGTTATTCTAGCCTTTCCATCGTTTTGCATAATCTTTCCGTCCGCTGACGATGGCAGAATAAGCATCAAAAGAATTTTATTCCTAATTACTTTCCAAACAGTGTACTCAAAATTCCTCTCTTGATGACCTGGGCACCGGTATTGATCAGCTGACGCTCGATCTGGGCCTGTCTGCGTTCCGCTGCCTTTTCCTTCTTTTTCTGTGCGGCTTCCCATTCCTTCTGCTTCTGCTTTACGGTGGATTCCTGCAGTTTTGCCTGCTGCTTTGCCAGCGCTTCCTTATCTTTTTCCAGCTGTGCCCGCTCTGCGGCCAGCTGCGCTGCCTTCGCCTCATGCTCCATGGTATCTGTCAACACTTCGTAGGCAGAAATATTGTCCACCGCCTCATCGTAGCGTCCCATGCCGTCTCTCGCCATCAGATTCCTGCGCTCCGTCTCATCCACAGGTCCCATAAAGCTCTGGGGGCAGATGATGGAGGTACGCTGGGCAATGCCGGGCACGCCGTTCTCATCCAGAAAGGAAGTCAGTGCCTCACCTACGCCCAGTTCCATGATGACTTCTTCTGCCTTAAAGGCAGGATTGGCCCGCAGGGACTGTGCTGCTGCCCGGACAGCTTTCTGCTCCGCCGGGGTGTACGCCCGGAGGGCATGCTGTACCCGGTTGCTTAACTGTGCCAGCACGGAATCGGGAATATCACTGGGGCTCTGAGTCACGAAATAGATACCCACGCCCTTGGAACGGATCAGCTTTACCACCTGCTCGATCTTCTGCACCAGTATCTTCGGTGCATCAGCAAACAACAGGTGTGCCTCATCGAAGAAAAATACCAGCTTCGGCTTTTCCAGATCTCCCGCCTCGGGAAGCTTCTGGAATAATTCTGACATCATCCATAACAGAAAGCTGGCATACAGTGTGGGATTCTGCACCAGTTTTACGCAGTTCAGCACATTGACAATACCTTTGCCGTACACATCCGTACGCATCCAGTCATAAATATCCAGATCCGGTTCTCCGAAAAAGAGATCTCCGCCCTGATTCTCCAGAGGCAGTAACGCCCGCAGAATACCGCCCACGGACTGCCTGGAGATACTTCCGTAGGTGGTCAGATAGTCATCCTTGTGTTCTGCCACATAATTCAGCAGAATACGCAGATCCTTTAAGTCGATCAATAAAAGTCCCTTGTCATCCGCGATCCGGAAGACAATATTCAATACACCTTCCTGCGCAGCGGTGAGCCCCAGAATACGGGATAAAAGCTCCGGTCCCATATCGGAGATGGTGGCTCTCACCGGATGGCCGCCCTCCTGATAGATGTCCCAGAAGCAGACCGGATAAGCCTTATAGGAAAAACTGTTGCGGATACCGAATTTATCAATCCTCCTGTCCATGGATTCCGAAGCCACACCGGCTGTGGCAATTCCGGAAACATCCCCCTTCACATCACACAAAAATACCGGCACTCCCGCATCTGAAAAAGATTCTGCCATAGCCTTCATAGTGATCGTCTTGCCGGTGCCGCTGGCTCCTGCGATCAGTCCATGGCGGTTACTCATATTCAGCGGCATATTCACACGCTGACCATCTGCCAGGCCCATATAGATCTGTCCGTCTGTATACATAATTGTCCCTCATCCTCTCTATTTTATCTCTATTTTCCTGCTGCCCTATCCCGTAGGGATATCAATAGAAGATATCTTCTACGACATTTTGAAACGTTTCTTCCCCGTCATATGCTCCACTTTCAGGCAGAATATCTCCGTCATGGCTACGACTTCCGGTCGGAATACGAAATTCTCCGTTCTGTCAGGATAGTACTGCTTCATCAGAAGATTCAATGCTTTCTGTTTTTCCGCATCCGACAGGATCTCTATAGTTCCCTGACCGATCACGCTCTCGTATTCCATGGTGCACTGGCAGCCATCTTCTTTCTCCGACAGCACCAGTCTGTGGGAGCAATCCATCTCGAAGCTTGCCCTGACATCCTTACGGATCAAGTCATATTTTTTTCCTTCTTTTGCCCCGTGAAAATAGAGTGTCACTCTGCCGTCCGTCTCTTCCATTCCGAAATTCAACGGCAGAAGATACGGATAGCCATCCTCATCATTCAGTGCAAGTCTGCACACATCACACCTCTTCATGACATCTGTCATTTCCGAAAATTCTGTAATCTCACGATCGTTACGACGCATTGTATTCCTCCTGTGCTGCATTTTGTTTTTCTGTCAATATCTGTGCGCCCGACAGGCTTTGCGGCATATAAATGCCGGGTAAGCCATCATTGGAATTTCATATACTCTTTCACAGATATATTTACTATAGCGCATAAACAAGATATAATGCAACTATATCCTTCCGTAAGGAATTTTGAAAGGAGTTTTATTTTGCAAAACAAAGTATCCCATTGTTCTATTTTCCCACCGGATCTCAGTGCTCTGACGCTGCATATCCTCGCTATGGCGTTCATGTTCTGTGATCACCTGTGGGCTACCCTCGCCGGAGATGCCTGGTGGCTGACCGGCATCGGCAGACTGGCATTTCCCATGTTCGCCTTTTTCCTGGTGGAAGGCTTCTTCCATACCCATGATAGGAAAAAATATTGCATGCGCCTGCTTCTTCTGGCCATTCTTTCTGAGCTTCCCATCAATCTGATGTACAGTGGGCTGTTATTCTACCCGTTTCATCAGAACGTGATCTGGACACTGCTCACAGGCTTCCTGTGTATCTGGGCAATAGATACCCTACGGAAAAAATGTCCGGTCTGGCTGTGGATTCCGTCGATCCTGCTGCTATCTGCAGTGGGCTACGTGCTGGCAACCCTCCTCATGTTCGACTATTACGGAGAAGGCGTTCTGACTGTTATCGTATTCTATCTCTTCCATGGGAAAAATTGGTGGCAGCTTGCCGGACAGTTTGCCGGGCTCTACTGGATCAATGTCATGCTGTTGGCAGGAATGCAGATTCCATTACAGCTTTTCGGTCATGCCTTCGAGATTTCAGAACAGGGACTGGCGCTGTTGTGTCTGCCGCTTCTGTGGTGCTACCATGGACGCCAGGGCGCGCATAACCGTAAGATCCAGCTTGCCTGCTATGCCTTTTATCCGGTACACATGCTGGTACTGGGGATTCTGTCAAAGCTGATTTTTAGTTAAAATCATAATGCTGACAGAAAGTCTATTCCCTAAAGTAAAAAACTCCCGATGGAATCATTCCACCGGGAGTTCTATATTTTTACTCTAAATTAGTACTGCTTCACCTGTTCTTCGCCGTTCATGACACGCAGAGCGCCCTGAGCCAGAGCTAACAGCTCGTCCTCACCGGGATATACGGTCACAGGAGCGATCCAGCCGCATCTCTCTTTCAGCTTAGCCACTACATCCTCACCATATGCAATGCCTCCGGTGATAACGATCTGGTCTACCTTGCCGTTCAGCACACAGGCCATAGCACCGATGTCTTTGGCTACCTGTAACAGGAATGCCTGCTTCACCTCCGCTGCCTTGGCATCGCCTTCATTGGCACGCTTGGTAACTTCACGCATATCGTTGGTACCCAGGTAAGAATTCAGTCCGCCCTTGCCGATCAGCTTTGCACTGATCTCCTTCTCGGTATATTTTCCGGAGAAGCACATTTTTACCAGTGCTGCACAAGGCACACCGCCTGCACGCTCCGGAGAGAATGCACCGTCACCGTCAAATGCACTGAATACGTCTACAACCTTGCCGTCCTCATGTGCGCCTACGGATACGCCGCCGCCCATGTGCACGACTACCAGACGTAAGGACTCATAAGGCTTGCCGGCCTCTTTTGCATATCTCTTGGCAACTGCCTTCTGGTTCAGGGCATGGAAGATACTTCCTCTGGGGATCTCTTCCAGACCGGAATATCTTGCGATGGGCATCAGCTCATCTACTACAACGGGGTCTACGATGTAAGAGGGAACGCCGATCTCATCACCGATCTCTCTTGCCAGAATACCGCCTAAGTTAGAAGCATGCTGACCCTGTACACCTACTTTTAAATCCTCCAGCAGATCATCGGTTACCGCATAGGTACCACTGGGGATGGGCTTTAACAGACCGCCACGTCCTACGATCACGTTGAAGCTCTTCAGATCGCAGTTCTTCTCTGCCAGCAGATCGGTAATGATCTTCTTACGGAAATCCTTCTGTTCGAAAATAGTATCGTATTTGGAGATCTCCTCGGTAGAATGTCTCAGGGTTTCTTCAAATAATAAGTTCTCATCCTCAAATACACCGATCTTGGTGGAGGTGGAACCGGGGTTGATGATCAGACTCTTGATTGCCATTGTGTGTTTCCTCCTATATTCACTCTTACATTCGCTCTTATGCTTTACCGCTTTGTCCACTACAGCATCTATACCTGCCGACAGCAGTTCTCCCGCGGCTTCCACAGCCGCTTCGATCACGATATCCATAGCTTATTTCTGATTCTTTTTCATCTCTTCTGCTACAACTGCAGCCAGTGCCAGGGAGTATACCTTGGTCTCGAAGGTATCGGAACGGCTGGTCAGGACTACGGGTACCTTGGTACCGGTCAGGATGCATCCGTTCTTTACTTTTACCATATGTACGATTGCTTTGTATACCAGGTTGCCGGCATGGATATCCGGGAACAGCAATACATCTGCATCACCCTGGATCTTACGGTCGGTAGCTCCCTTATGCTTGGCTGCCTCGGGATCGATCGCCAGGTCAAGAGACAGCGGGCCGTCTACGATACAGCCGGGGATCTGTCCTTCTTCACACATCTTAGTCAGTTCTGCCGCATCTACGGTAACGGGCATCTTGGGATTTACAACCTCAACTGCTGCTAAAGGTGCTACCTTAGGCTCTGCAACGCCGCAGGCATTACATACCGGAATTGTGTTCTTGATGATCTGAACCTTCTCCTCCAGTGTAGGATAGGTCATGAATGCAACATCGGTCAGGAACAGAAGTCTGTCAATGCCGGGAATCTCAAATACACATACATGAGACAGGGTTCCACCGGTACGAAGGCCTACTTCTTTGTTCAGTACGCTCTTTAAGAAGTTCTTGGAGTCGATCAGACCCTTCATATACATATCTGCACGGCCGTCATGTGCCAGCTTTACAGCTTTCAGGGAAGCTTCGATCATATCCGGCTCATTGATGATCTCATAATCGGAGAGGTCCATATTCAGTCCGGCTGCGATCTCACGGATCTTCGCCTCATCACCTACCAGGATTGCATCTGCAATGCCCAGTCTCTTGGCCTCATGTACAGCTTCCAGTACTGCACTGTCCTGTGCAACGGAGACTGCGACGGTCTTCTTCCCACACTCTTTTACTTTTGCTACGATGTCATCAAAATTCATTTTCTTCCATTCCTTTCCGCCCCTCGTGGGCTCCAAGTATGAATACATTCCACACATTATTCGCAAAATCGCACGATAAATCGTGCTTTCGCTGCTGCGCAGCTATTTTTGCTCATATGTGTGGCGGTGACTCTATTCGAGTCACCTAAAATCAAGCAAAACTGCTTTTTACATGCAAGCATGACAAAGCAGTCCCGCTTGATTTCATTGTCTTCCGAATAGTCACTCTAATCGTTAAAATAATAACACACTGGAATACAAAAATCAAGCTACTATGACAAATATAGCCACCTCTAAATGAGGTGGCTGATATCTGCCAGGGTCGGTACGCAGGCGTACAGACATTTTTTTAATTTTTCATCTGGCTGTGTCTGATCCGGCACCATCACGACCTTACAGCCGGCGCGGTAAGCACTCATGACTCCGTTGGGAGAATCCTCCACGGCCATGCACTCTTCCGGTGCCAGTCCCAGCTGCTTGCAGGCATAGAGATAAATATCCGGGGACGGCTTACCTTCTGCTACCATAGTGGCCGAAATCAGTTTCTCAAAATACGGCCGAAGTCCTGCCATCGCCAGATATTTTTCCGTCCGCTCCAGATCCGTCGCTGTGGCAACCGCTGCGGTGATATGCCTTTTTTTCAGATCTTCCAGAAGCTCCACGGCACCGGGCTTGCATTTGATGCCCTCCCGGTCCAGTGTTTCTTCCATCATCTCTTTTCGTTTGTCACGCACCACATAATAGTCAAAATCTTCACCGTACCAGTCCTTGAGCTGTCTGGGGGCAAAGGGGCGTCCCAGACTGCGCATCGTAAGTGCCTGCTCATCTGTCATGGTATACCCACAGGCTGCCAGTGCCTTCGGCCAGAAAATACGGTAATATTTTTCGGTATCGATCAGCGTACCGTCCATGTCAAATAAAACTGCCTGAATCATTGTTATTCCTCTGCGTCAGCCGTCTGTCCGGCATCTTCTGCTGCGTCTGTTTTGCCGCTCTGGTCCTCGTCAGCCTTTCCGGCTTTCCGGTCACGTTTTGCCGCCTTGCGCGTCTTCCGGCGTTTTGCCGCTTTTTTCCCTAACAATACGATCAACAGGATCACGACTGCACCACCGACGATGCAAAGTACGATCAGCAGTGTATGACTGCCCTCGACCTCTACCGTGCGGAAGCTGCCGGGCACTTCCATGGTAAACTGTCTATAGCTGCCGATCACAGTGGATTCCACTTCCGTGTACTCTCCATCCTGTACTACCTCTATGACAGTGTTATCCGCATCCTCACAGTAGACACGCAAGGTTGCTTCTCCGGTATAGTCCGGTGCATCCTCTTCCATGGAATTGGTCATGGATACTGTATAAGTATTTCCCTCTACCTGCAGATGCAATGCTGCATTGGGATAGAAGTTGCCTTCTGCCATAACCAGTGCCTTATTGTTATCGTTTTTCTCTGCGGAAGCAATGGATGCGGTCCATTCCTCATACTCTGCTTCCAGCACTTTATTACCGGTAATATCACTGAAATCATAATCCGGCCATACACCGTAATAGCCATCCTTCTCCGGTACTTCCGGAATCTGGTCTGCCGACAGATAATCCCCGTAACCGCATTTATAGGAAGCCACTTCTACACCATCCGCCTGGAAGGTAATGGTAAACTGTGAGAAAGCGTCCGGAACGTCTTTGCTGCAGAATTCCTGGTAGGACAACGGGGTAGCACCGCCCTGATAACCAATGCCGTCTACGCCACCGGCTCCGCCTTCCACATAATAGTTGCCATACAGAGTTCCATCATCACTGACTTTTCCGGCAATGCTGCCCTGGCCTTCGCCGGACATATCCAGATCATTGTACGCATAGCTGTAGAAAATATCACAGCCTTCTCCGGCAATACCTCCGATATTATTTTTACCGGTGATCCTGCCCATGCTGTAACAGCTGCGGATCGCATAGCTGGCAGATCCGGCAATTCCTCCCACATAGCTGCCTCCGGTACTCTCTACGGGTGCATAAGACTCACAGGAAATGACTGCGCCATATTCTGCTTTACCGACCACACCGCCGACATAGTCTTTTTTACCGGTCACGTCTCCAAGGTTGCGGCTGTCTCTGATGACTGCCTTGACCGTCTGCTCCACATCGAAACTCTCCGTTCCGGTTAAAGTGATATCGTCCTCAGGGTCAAAATCGTATTCCGTTGCCACCTGTCCAACGATACCGCCCACATTCGTATCGGCTTCCACCGTACCGCGGTTCACACATAAGGTGACCTTTCCCTTCTGGAAGCTGGAAGTATCATAGCGCGCTTCTTCGGTTCCTTCCGGTTCTGCGGTGTCATCCTCTGCATCGGGATCTCCGGGGTTCACCTCTTCCTTGCTGGCTGACTCATCCGAAGTATCTTCTACAGAAATTCCTTCATACCGGAAGAGATCATCCCGGATTTCGCTGACCAGATTCCGCAGAACTCTGGCCTGATCCATCAGCTCATCCATGTGGGCACTGGTGCTGTCTGTCCCGGCTTCCAGTACATCCCCCAGCTGACCCAACTGGTCAAAAGCCTTCTCGAGCCTGTCATTCAGTGTATCCAGATTATCTTTGATACCGCCACTGCGATCCGTGGAAGCATTCGTCATGTTATCCAGACGCTTGGTGGCATTCTCTCCGAATTTTTTCAGTGCCGATTTATAGCTCTCCGTATCGTCCGGTACGGTGATGGTAATGTTTCCGCCACTGACGTCATGATCGCCATCGCCACCCCAGTTACCATTCCAAATGTCATTTCCACTGATGGTAACGTCATGACTGTTGCCGTTATTCTTGTCATTATCCGCCTGCTTGTTCAGATCGTCATTCAGGACTTTCAGATCGTTGCTGACGCCGTTCAACTCTTGATTGTAAATATACCACAGATCATGAGCGGTCCCGGTCAGAGAACTTCCCGCATTGTTGGCATCCTTCAGGTTCGAACTGATACTCTTGGCAATACTGGATGCCTGTTTGCTATAGCTGCTCACATCTTTCTGGGTGGCATCCAACATATCCAGGAATTTGTCTGTCTCCGTATCCAGTTCCTTCAGCTTGTCACTGAGATACTGGATTTCCAGGAACGGCTCCATCTGACCCACGATACCGCCCACATCTTTTCTGCCCTGCACATATCCGGTGTTGGTGCAGTTCTGCAGATAGCCCTGATGCAGTCTGCCTACGATACCTCCGGTATTGTAGCCTACGTGCTGGTAGCCGATGGCACCGGAATTGGAGCAATAATAAATCTTACCATCCGAAATACCTGCGATTCCGCCGGTGTCCGTATGAGCTGCCACATTGGAGGTACTGTTGATCTGCTCCAGATTGTCCATGGTGATATCTTCCAGATCATAAGTCACTTCCGTGCTGTACGTATTGATATTGCCATTGTTGCTGCAGTTATTCAGAATACCGTGGTTGTTGCCCACAATACCGCCTGCGGAATGATTGCCGATCACATTTCCGGAGGATTCACACCGACGGATCTCTCCGCTCTCGGCATTGACTCCGGCAATACCGCCGACATCCGTATCACCGACCACATTTCCGGTAAATTTACAATTTTCAATGCTGCCATAGTTCACACCGACGATACCGCCGACCTGATCCTGACTTCCAGAGGGAGATACTTCCCCCGTGACCGTAAGGTTGCGGACTTTTGCTCCCTCCTGCACATAGCGGAACAATCCCACTGCCGAACCGTCTCCGGTCAGTTTCACATTGGAAATAGTAAAACCGCTGCCGTCAAAGATTCCTGCAAACGTAGGAATACTGAGTTCACCTGTCATGCTCAGAACAATGTCGTTCTGCAACACTACTTTTTTATCTCTGGACCAACTGTCCAGTACACAGTTCTCCACCAGTTTCCGCAGATCCTCCTCCGTGCTGATCTCTATGACTGCATAATCCTGCTCCTTTATCGTGCTGCTATAACCGCTGCCGCCTCTGTACTGCTCATAGGTCAAAGTTTCTGCCGCATAGGCGGTGGCCGGTGTCTGCAGGATCAATGCTGCTCCCAGCAGGAAACATAATAATCTCTTACTGTTCATCTTCTGTTCCCTCGCTTTCTGCTGTTTTTTCCGTATTTCTGTCCTCACTGTTGTCCGAAATTTCCCCGTCTTTTCCGGCTGCTTCCACTGTATTTTCTCCAGCCGGTTCTTCCTGTCCTGCTGCTTCGTGCTCCGGCAGCTCCTGGGCTTCCAGTCTGGGATAGTTTTCTTCCGGGGCATCGTCCCGCTCCTCCATCGTCACGGTATCCTTGGGACGCACCACCGCACCCATCTCACCATCAATGACACCGATGAAATCACCCTCCAACACACCATTGACATAACCCTTGATGTGACCGTTCATACGGATTCTTCCGGCGGAGGGCAAGGGCTTTGCCAGATCCCGTTTCAGTGTAAATGCTGTCTTCTGAATAATGATATCTCCGATCAGCAGTGTCTGCGGCAATGCCAGCAGTACCAACAAAATAGATGTCAGAGTACCACGACCAAGAGCCAGTCCGATGGCCGCTACCGCTGCATTGGAAGATACATAGCTGATAATAAATCCCGCAGATACCAGCATGGATCCGCTGGTAACAATGGTAGGGAACGCCTGGTTCAGTGCTTCGATGGCGGCTTCCTTGATCGGCATATAGGTCTTCAGATCCATGTAACGGCTGGTGATAACGATAGCGTAGTCGATCGTTGCACCCATCTGGATCGCAGATACTACCAGATATCCCAGGAAATATACATTTTCATTCAACAGATACGGCAATGAGAAGTTCATCCAGATACTACCCTGAATCGTTACAACCAACAGTACCGGCAGACCGGCGGACTGGAAGGTGAACAGCAGGATGATCATAACGAACAATGCTGTCAGCACCGTGATGATCGTATTATCCGTTGCGAAGGAATCGCCCAGATCCTTATCACTGGTGGCGTTACCGACCAGCAGAATGTCATCTATATTATAGAACTTTGCCACGGTATTACGGATCTGATCCAGTGCTGCTGTGGTCTCTTCTCCCTCATAAGGAACATTCAATTCCAGAACAAATCGGGAATTGTCTTCGCCCAGCAGCTGATCTTTCGCAATACAGATCTGGGAATAAGCATCCGTCAGAGTTTCTTCCAGATCATCGTCCAGTGTGATGTTGCCGCTTTCTTTCTGATCATAAATGAACAGGAACATATCAATAAACGGAACTTCGTATTCACTGACGCCACTGACCAGCGCACCATAATCGCTCTGATCCAGTGCATATGCCGAATACAACATATCCGCCACTTCAATATCCAGATCGATCAGTTCCGCAAACTGTCTGGGATTCAGCTTATCCGTCAGCATATAGCCGTCCATGGCCTCGATATTGCCAAGTCCCTGACAGGATTTCACCACATCCAGCTTTTCCAGAGCTTTCAGTGTCTGTGCCTCTTTTTCATAATCACCGTTCGGCACAATGACCGCCAACTGGTTCACCATGCCGAATTCCTTATTTACCATGCTGACGGAAAATTTATTATCACTCATAGTACTGGATTCCAGAGTGTTGGTATCGTACACGTAGTTTGCCTTATTGGACAGGAAAAATGCTATAATAACACCTACGATCAGAATAGGCGGTATAATGTAGCGGGTAGCCACACAAAACTTACCGACTGCTGTGATCTTCGGAACGAAGCTCTTGTGATGGGTGTTGTCGATGGCCTTGGAAAAGGTCAACAACAGTCCGGGCATCAGGAAGAATACGGCTACCATACTGAAAATAATGGATTTTGCCAGAATGATACCCATATCATAACCAATTCTAAACTGCATGAACATCATGGCTACCATACCGGAGATGGTGGTCAGGGAACTGGAGGAAATCTCCGGGATTGCCTTACTCAAAGCAACAATCACAGCCTCTCTGGCATCCTTGTCCTCATGTTCTTCCATAAAACGGTGAGCAAGAATGATAGCATAGTCTACTGCCAGACCTAACTGCAGTACCACCGCAATAGAGTTCGTTACAAAACTGATGGTTCCGAACCAGTAGTTCGTACCTTTATTCAAAATAGCTGCCACGATAAACGTGGTCAGATAAACCGGAATTTCCGCATAAGTCGTAGAGGTAAATAACAATACGGCTATGATAACCACTGCTGCCAACAACAGAATGACGATCATATCATTATTCAAGTCATCCGCGTCACGCTCTTCCTGACCGATATCGGAAGAATAGTAAACATCATAATCGGACAATGCATCCAATACCTCATCCAGATGCTGCTGTGTAGCTTCCGTGTCTGCTTCCTCATCAAAAGTGACAGACAATAAAGCCTCCATGTCATGATAATGATCCTCGGTGTCATCGAAATCCAACATGCTGACACCGTCCATCTCCTCCACCTGATCTGCCAGTTTCTGTGCCTCGTCAAACGTCACGTTACAGATCAGGATCCGGGCGGAGCCATACGTGGTAAATTCCGAATCCATCAGATCCAGTCCCCTTCTGGTCTCTGTTGTGTCCGGCAAATAAGTGGTCAAATCGTTATTAACCTTGACTCTGTTCATGGATAATACGCAAAATATGCATAAAACAATAAAGATCAGATAAAATCCTTTTCGTTTGTCTACAATGAGCGTGGCAAGTTTCATCATAAAGGAATTATCTTTTTTGTCTTTTTCTGCGTTGTCTGCCATAGTTCCCTCCTGCTTTTTCTCTCTTTGTACCCTTATTTATGTATTTGATTTTATACACCTCTAGTTTAAAATGTTTTTGAACATCTGTAAAGACTTACTACAAAGATAAGAAATTGTATTAATGTCATTTAATGAACTTGTGTTGATTTTCTGCCACATGCAAAATATAATAATGGGGAAGAAAAAGCAAGCTACAGATTTGTTGTGATTGTTTATTTTTAGACATTTTCGCGATGTTCGTCTATTATTTTAGAAAAAATTCAGATTTGTATTACATATAGGAAATGATTTCTTCTTTTCCCGGAAAGGCTGGTGGATTGTCTTATGGAAAAAATGGATCGCCGTGTGCGCAAGACAAGAGCTCTCTTATTACAGGGGCTGGTAAAAATGTTAGAAACCCATGATATTCAGGATATCTCCGTCAAGGAGCTGACTGAACTGGTGGATATTAACCGCGGAACCTTTTATCTGCATTATGATGATATCTACGATATGCTCCATAAAATCGAGGATGAAATGTTCCTGGAATTTAATGAAATCATGGAGCAGAAACCGGTCATTACCAATTCTCTGGCCTCTCAGGGGCCGTTGTTGGAATTCTTCCGTTTTCTGGACCGAAACAGGGATCTGGCCAAGGTCATGATCGGCCCTCATGGGGATCTGGCTTTCGTCAATCGCCTGAAAGATCAGATTGAAAAACGCACTCTCCAGGTTCTGGAAAGTGCGCAATCCGATGCTAATTATGAATATCTCTGCTCCTTCATTATCACCGGCTGTGTCGGTGTCGTAGAGACCTGGCTGAAAGAATCCGATCCCCAGTCCCCGGAAGAAATGGCAGAAATTCTGGGAACCATGCTCTTACGTCAGCTTAATTTTGCTCCGGGGCCTGCATAGGCTGTGTCGACTCCGGCATACCTACGCTCAATGAAGTCACTGTCTCACCATCCAGGAAAAAGGATACGGTATCACCTACCTGAAGTTCGTCCAGAGTGGCATCTTCTCCGTCAATCGTAATGATCGTATCGTCATTGACTGTGATAGTCATAGTATCTCCGCTGAGAGTTAAGGTCATCTCATCCAGCATGTCTTTCTCGGGTTTCTGACCGTTCGGTGCTTCTCCGTTGGGCGCGCTGCCATTGCCATCAGGAGTCTGGCCATCCGGCTTTTCTCCGCTGGGTGCCTCACCGGTAGGAGCTTCACCATTGGGTGCTTCCGGCTTCTCTGCCAGTGCGATGGAGATCACATTGCCATCAATGGCAGTGATCTGGCCGAGATAAGATTCCACCTTCTCTTCACCGCTCTCCGTGCCCTCCGTCGTACTCTCCGGTGCGATCGTCTCCTTCTGTTCTGCTGATTCACTTGCTACGCTCTCCGTACCCGCAGATGTTGTTCCTCCGCATGCCGTAAATCCCGTCATCACCATAGCAGCTGTCAACACTGCACACATTACTTTTGTATTCACCTGGGGTAAATTCCATCTTCTCATATTCTCATTCCTCCTGTTCCATTAAAAATCTTGTGAACATTTCTTTCCCCTTATCTGCCTCTTATAATAAAAGACATCTGCGAAGGAATTGTGAGAAAAATGTGGTGATTCTGTGAACTTTTCAGGCATGACATCCATGTCATGTATGCAGTGTTGACAGTGTCAGATCATGTGTCGATTTTGCTGTTTTGTTGTAAATATTCAAGGAATGCGGTACAGCCTTCCAGAACATCCGCATAGGTTGTCCCAAAATCTCCCGTGTACCATGGATCCGAGATATCCCGTTCCGATCCCGCGTAGGAAAGCAGCTTCGCTACTTTCCCCTCCGGATCTCCCCCGAATATCCGCAGCATGTTGCGGATATTCGCACCATCCATACCAATCAGATAATCATATTCCGCATAATCCGCTCTCGTCACCTGCCGGGCCCGCTTCCCCTCACAGGAGATCCCATGCCTCGCCAGCTCCGCCTTCGCCGGCGGATACACCGGATTCCCGATGCCGTTCCAGATTTCCTCTGTGCTGGTGGCCGCGGAGGCGATCTGGAAGTGGGCGGTGAGTCCGGCATCGGATACTAATTTTTTCATTACGAATTCCGCCATGGGGGAACGACAGATGTTGCCGTGGCAGATGAATAATACTTTTATCATTGTTGCGTTTCTCCTTAATTTGCCCGGAAATTCCCTGTTTTGCGAGGGTTTTCGGGTGTTTTATGTCTTACTCTGAAATGACGGAATATAGTGGCAAATCAGAGCAGAGTTTAGCAAATTATTACTACCTGTTAGTAGTAAATTTAGTAGTAAAAGAGAATTGCTTACTACTAAGGATTATTCATCAATCTTTTTAACAAGATATGATGACAATTCGTTGATTTTTTCTTCTTCATTTTCAAGTATGTATCTCACAACAATATCTACAATATCTTCTCTGTCTTTTCGCATAGATTTAATTTCATTTAACAAGAAACCATAAAATGCCTTTCCGTCTGAATCATCTTTTGTATTTGTCCTAACGTATTCCCGAATAATTTCATTAAGAGGTCTTTTCTGAAACAAATATGTATCAAGCATTACAAACAACTGATTATCAACTTTATCTACCAAATGTGATTTTAAGTACTTTTCAAGACTAGCAATTGGAAGAAAATCAATTTTTATTCCAGAATATTGTTTATGATTTGATATAAATTCCGGTACACTTCCTTTAATATCACGATCTAATACTACCGCCAACTTTGTTCCTCTGTGAAGTAAATTTGAAGAAGTAACATCATACGCCATAGTAATTGTATTTGTCCATCCACCTGTTGGCAATATTTTAATTCTGATGCTACGTGCAATATTTTTACTAACCATTATTTTTTCGATAATTAATTTTGCCAAATCATCTTCCACTAAAACAACCATATCATTTCCATATCCATCGTCCCCATATAAATTTCTTGTTGCATATGCAGGATAACAAGGATTTGTAACTACAATAGAACCATCAAACATCTTTGTAAGGTAATATATATTTTGTGCCTTTATTTCTCTGAGTAATTCAAGCGAATGTGTAGAAAAGAAAATTGACAAGTTAATTTCGTCTGCAACTTCCTTTAAAAATAAAATCAATCTACGTAATGCCGAAGAATGAAGTGCAAGTTCAATTTCATCAAGAAATACTATACAAGGTCTTCCATCATTATGCTCTAATCTCTTTTTTCTAAGTATCTCAAGAGAATTCAATATACTCAGTAAAAGATTTTCACCTGTAGACATTCTTGGCTGACTAACAAACTCACCCTTTGCTGTTTTATAAAAATATGTTGCACGTGACAATCCTTTTTGTTCAGCTGCTGATTTTTTAACTACAAACAACTCCTTATAATAATTCACATTGTTATGAAGAATTAATCCCAAATTATTAACTACAAACTCTCTCGCTGGATAAGTGTCTTTTTCAGTAAATGAATCAAGTAAATTAATCACTGACATTTTTGTATCTTTAAATCTATTTCCAAAAATAATACTTCCCTCATAAAATCCGTTTATTTTCATCTTTTTATCAGAATTCTCTTGTTCCCATTTTTTACCATCATAATGCCAGCTTCGAGTAGCACCATTGATATCAAATTCAATAACCGCGTCCTTAGGTCTTCCAAAATGCTCGTACATTGGCATCGAATAAAACACTGTTGATGCACAAGAAATTAATGTACTTTTTCCAGAACCATTTTCACCTGTAATTGCATATATACCTTTATCTAAAGGAAAAGAAAAGTCAAACTCATTTATTCCTTTTATGTTTTTAATTTTCATAACTAATTCCATCTCAATGCCTCCAATGCAAAAATAGTCTAAAATATATTATACATTCTGAGCCAGTTTTTTTCCACAAAAATAACGCCCCGCCATAAGCAAGAGCGTCATCTATCTTCTATATTAAATTGCCATAAACATTTTCTGTGATATCGCTTTCGTATCATTTTTCTTTTCTATCTCAGCCTGTGCCTTCCGGAACTCCTCCATCCGCTTCAATTCTTCCTCTGCATCATCAAATCCGATATGTGTGTACACATTCATCGTAACCGATATATCCGAATGCCCCATGAGGTACTGCAGCGTCTTTGGATTCATTCCCGATTTTGCCATATTGGAACAATAGGTATGTCGGCACACATGAGGCGTAATGTTCGGCATCTGCACCCGGTAGATATCATTGTATCTGCCGACCATGTGATTGAATCGGTGCTGCCAATGCATTGCCACCAAAGGCATATCATTTTCATCGTAGAACAGGAATCCACTATAGCCATCAATAACCTTCTCAACCTTGGGTGGTACTCTGTCCTCAATGATTGTCTGAAACATCAAAGCCACATCCTCTGTGATGGGAAGCTTCCTTGTTCCGGCATCTGTTTTTGTGGTTTCAATAATATACCGCATATCCGATGTTCTTTGTAGCTGATGGTCGATGTTAACAATTCGCTTCTCCAAATCGATGTCTTTCAGTGTCAGACCGCAGAATTCAGATATTCGCATTCCTGTATGAAAGAGAATGTAGACCACTTCATAATATTTACAGTACACCACATCGTCATGGACAAACTTTAGGAACTTTCGCATCTAGTCTTTGGAAATTGCTTCTCTCGTAACCGAATCGTTTACCAACACCCCGGCAAGCTGAAATCCGAATGGATTTTTCACTATGATATCGTCATCCACCGCCATCTGAAAGGCAGGTCGTAACACTCCCCGGATGGTATGGATGGAACTGTAGCTTTTTCCATCTTCCTGCTGTAGTTTTATAAGAAACATCTTTGCATCGGAGGTTTTCACACTACGGATTGTTTTCTTGCCGAAAGGCTCCTTTGTAAGCACCCCCTGCACTGTCACATACCCCTGTCGGGTACTCTGCCTTACTCCGGTCTTTGTTTTTAAGTATCGGTCTACCAGTTCACAGACTGTCATCTGCCCGTCTACGATATTCACAAGGATATCCAAATCCGTGTTGACCTGCTTTTCCAATTCCCGGAGTGACAAGCACGGCTTTTTGCCCTTCGGCAATTTGTCTGTTGGCTCAAGCCTCCAACTATAAACAAAATGTGGTTTACCATCAATATGATATTTGTACTGATATTTTCCATCTGCTCTGACGCTTTCTCCCGGCCGAAGAACCCTTCGTTTGGAGTCGCGCCTTGTCTGTCCTCTACCTGCCTTTGCCATTAAGTTCTCCTCCTTTCCACGCTTCTCTACCCAATAATTGTTACCATCGGAACGAGCCAGTAAATCCACCTGATTATAGCCTCTTAATATACATTCACGCATCCCCCAACGCTTTGCTGTGTGCATAAACTTACCGGTACTTTTATGTTTGCACCCCTGCCTGAATGCTCATGTGCCATAAAGTAACATACAAGAATTGATAGACAGCAACCCACTATTCCGTTATTATCTTACGCACACACTTTGTAACTTTTTCGTTAAGCCTATTGACTCTGATACTTCGGAAGAGATATAATATAGTTGCTACTTAGCTAACCTAAATAGCGAAACTAAAGAGAGGCGACGATATGAATAACAAATATGTCCAGCAATTCAAAAAAGGCTCTCTGGAAATGATACTCTTATGCCTAATCGGACGCAAGGAAACTTATGGATATGAAATTATAACCGAATTGAACAATAGTGCGTCTGTTTTGGGATATGCGAAAGAGGGAACCATTTATCCCATTTTGTATCGTTTACAGGAAGCAGAACTAATCAAATGCCGGTTGGCTCCGGCTGCGGCAAATGGCGGCTCAAAAAAGTATTATTCTTTAACTGATAAAGGCAGGAATGTACTTGATGAACTAATCTTATTTTGGTCAAGCTATGAAAACTGCGTAAATGGCTTTATAGAAAGTTATCAACAAGCGAGGGTGTCCAAATGAAAGAACAATATATCAAACAGGTTGAAAAGGAACTATCTTTACCACGCAAAATGAAAAAAGAGGTTGTGCGTGACTTGAATGAAGTTTTTGCGTCTGCTATGGAGCATGGAGAAACAGAGCAGCAGATTATCCAGCGTTTGGGGACGCCAAAAGAATTTGCAGACAGCACCGCAGAACAGTTTGGTATTGATAACACCAAATCGAAAAAAAGGAACGGCATCATTTCTACTCTTGCTACGCTTGTTATCGCGGTTGCTGCCTTTTCGGTATATGCTGTTACGCAATCAGGAAAAGTGCCAGAAGGAGCAATCGGACAAGCCGACGCGACAACAAATATACAGATTGAGGGCGCGTTTGCCTTTGATATTTCGCAAATCCTTTTGGCTATTGGGTTTGCAGCAACAGCTATTGCTATTTTGTTAATTATCCGAACCATACACAAAAACAGGAGGTAACCAATGAAGAAGTATATTTCTGTATTCACAATCATGGTTATGATTTTTTTGGCTGCGTGTTCTAATCAAAATACATCATCTACACCGACAAGCAATGAGAACAATACGCAATCTAATAGTGTTACAAAATTGGACGAGGGTGTTTGGCCTGCGAATGAGTACACAGAGGGGCTTCCTGTTGCGCCTGGTACGGTTGCATGGGCTACACTTGATACAGAACATGAGAATTGCAATATCAACCTTACCGGCATTAGCGAAAACGACTATAACGAGTATATGGAGCTTTTGAACCAAGAAGGCTTTTCCGTAATTGAAAATGTATCAGAGGAAATCGAGGGAGAAAACTATGTTTCTATCGGGACGCTTTTATCAAACGACGAAAAGTGGTTAAGTATCAGCTACATACCCAATAGTCTAACTATCTACATTTCCTTTGACAATAACTGAAAGAGATAACGGAATAGCAAAGCCAGTCGAGCCAGTCAACGGTCAAGATGAACGGCGCATACGCGCCG
>OJMO01000923.1_pt1 | contig 19703 bp, 16 predicted proteins | sample 1597241 | NCBI WGS metagenome assembly OJMO01 (sample SAMEA2452129, study PRJEB22498) | human gut metagenome | biome: human feces; feature: human gut; material: feces | place: Australia | collected 2012 | reverse complement strand
CTAATAACACTCCAATTGCATTCGTCATTTCATAAATTTATTATAATTATGTTTTTATATTAATGTCAAACATTGTAGGGGCGGACGCCTCTGTCTGCCTAAAATAAAAATATTGTTAAATCTAAAATAAAAAATTAATTAATAATATGTAGCGGCGGTCATTGACCGCTATAAAAAGAGAATAAAAAATGTAGGGGTCGGCGTTCTTAGGGCGACCCGTTAAAAAATAATATAAGACAAAATAATGAATTAATAATAAAGAAAGGCTAAAAAATGATTGTTGATAAAATAAAAAAAAGAGAACCAACGGCTAAAAAAATAGAAAATAAGGTTGATATTCCTGTTGGTAAATGGATTAAATGTAATAAATGCAAAGAAATTTTATATAAAGAAGATGTTCGAAATAATATGTCTATTTGCCCAAATTGTGGTGCATATTTTAGAATGCATATTAATAGAAGATTAGAAACAATTATAGATGATGGTACATATAAAAGATTTGACTTAAATATAGATACAAGCAATCCTTTAGAGTTAGAAGATTATACAAAAAAGATAAAAGGTTTAAGAGAAAAAACTGGAATAGAAGAAGCTATAAGTTGTGGAACTGGAAAGATAAATGGCAAAGATGTTGTTATTTGTGTAATGGATAGTGGATTTCTAATGGGAAGTATGGGAGTTGTTGTTGGAGAGAAAATTGCGTATTCTGTAGAACAAGCTATAGAAAGAAAAAATCCTCTTATAATATTTTGCACATCTGGTGGTGCGAGAATGCAAGAGGGAATTGTATCGCTTATGCAAATGGCAAAAACAACAGCTGCTATATCTAAATTAAATAAAGCAGGTGGATTATATATTTCAGTATTAACAGATCCTACTTATGGGGGAGTTACGGCATCTTTTGCAAGTATAGCAGATATAGTTCTAGCAGAACCAAGGGCAATGATAGGATTTGCAGGGCAGAGAGTAATAAAACAAACAATAGGAGAAGAATTGCCGGAGGGATTTCAAACAGCAGAATTTTTATTAGAACATGGTTTTATTGATAAAATTGTAGAGAGAAAAGAATTAAAAAACACAATTTCAAAATTAATAGGATTTCATGATTTATAAATATAGGAGGTATTTCAAAACAAATATATTTGTCACTTCATAAATTTATTATAATTATGTTTTAATATTAATGTCGAACGTTGTAGGGGCACGGTGCTCCGTGCCCACAAATAAAATTTATAATATAATCAAAAAAGGAGAATTTTAATGAAAAATTTAACTGCCTGGGATAGGGTTCAAATAGCAAGATCTCCAGAAAGAAAAACATCACTAGACTATATAGAAAACATATTTGATGATTTTTTTGAGCTTCATGGAGATAGAAATTGCAAAGATGATAAATCAATAGTATGTGGTTTAGCAAAAATAGGTAATCAAAATTTTACAGTAATTGCAGAGCAAAAGGGTAGAAATACGAAGGAAAATATTGAAAGAAATTTTGGAATGCCAAATCCGGAAAGTTATAGAAAAGCAATTCGTTTTATGAATCAAGCTGAAAAATTTAATAGACCAGTTATAACCTTTATTGATACAAAAGGAGCATATCCTGGAGTTGAAGCAGAAAAGAAAGGTCAAGGAGAGGCTATTGCAAGTTCAATGCTAAAAATGTGTGAGCTTAAAGTTCCTATAATAGCAATAGTAATAGGAGAAGGCTCTTCTGGTGGAGCTTTAGCTTTGGGCGTAGGCAATAAAGTGTTTATGCTTGAAAATGCAATATATTCAATACTTTCTCCAGAAGGTTATGCAAGTATTTTGTGGAAAGATGCAAGTAGAGCAAAAGAAGCAGCAGAAAAAATGAAATTAACCGCAAAAGACTTGTATGAATTAAAAGTTATTGATAAAATAATTAGAGAAGATAATGTGAATTTTGAAAATATTTGCGAAAATATAAAAAAAGAAATAATAAAAAATATAAATAAAATGAATAAACTTTCTAAAGAAGAATTAGTAAACGATAGATATAATAAATTTAGAAATATGGGAGAATACATAACTAAATAAAAGGAGTTTTATAATGATTTTAAAAGGTAAAAAAATATTAATAATGGGTATAAGGAATAAATGGAGCATTGCTTGGGGAGTTGCTCAATCTGCAATAGAAAATGGAGCAGAGGTAATTTTTACACACAATACTCCAGAAAGTGGAGAGAAAACAGAAAAATTAATAAAAGATATTCCAGGTGCTAAAACATATGCCTGTGATGTTTCAAGTGATGAGTCTATTAAAAATGCTTTTGAAATAATATTAAAAGAAAACGGAAAAATAGATGGAATTTTACATGCAATAGCACATGCAAATACAGAAGATTTAAGAAATGACTTTATAAATACTACAAGGGATGGCTTTGCACATGCAACAGATGTAAGTAGCTATTCAATAATAGCAGTTTCAAGAACAGCAAAAGAAGTTGGATTGTTAAAAGATAATGGAAGCATTGTTGCATTATCTTATTATGGTGCAGAAAAATCTGTTGAAGGCTATAATGTAATGGGAGTTGCAAAAGCAGCATTAGAAACAAGTATAAAATATTTAGCAAAAGACTTAGGCAAAAGTGGAATACGAATAAATGCTATATCAGCAGGACCAGTAAAAACACTTTCTGCTAAAGGAATAAAAGATTTTGGGAATATTTTAGAACTTGTAGAAAAGAAAGCACCACTACATAAAAATATTACAATAAAAGATGTTGGAGATACAGCAAGCTTTTTATTTAGTGATATGTCAAAAGCGATAACAGCAGAAGTTATACATGTTGATAGTGGATTTTCATCTGTTGGAGTTTAAATATAAATGGAGAAATTTATGGGAAATTTAGAATTAGTTGTACCAATAGCAAAAGATAATATAAGTATAGAAAAAGATGATAAAAAGTGCATAGAATGTGGTTATTGTAGAAGAGTGTGCAATAACGAAATTACAGTAGGTAGAATGTACGATTTAGGAGTAACTGGAAATCCTATTTGTATTAATTGTGGGCAATGTGCAAATATGTGCCCAACAGAAGCAATTAAAGAAAAAATGGATTACATAAACCTAAGGAAAATAATTAAAGATAAATCTAAAACAGTTGTAGTAAGTATTGCTCCAGCTGTTAGAGCTGCTTTAGGGGAAGAATTTGGAATAGAAAAAGGAACTAATGTAGAAGAAAAAATAGTTACTGCTTTAAAATTATTAGGAGCAAAATATGTTTTCGACATTACCTTTGGAGCAGATTTAACAATAATGGAAGAAGCTATGGAATTAGTTAACAGAATTAAGGAAAATAAAAATTTACCACAATTTACAAGTTGCTGTCCTGCATGGGTAAAATACGTAGAAATATTTTATCCGGAGTTAATACCAAATTTATCTACTACCAAAAGCCCAATAAGTATGCAAGGAGCAACAATAAAAACATATTTTGCAAAACAAAAAAATATAAATCCACAAGATATAATAAATGTTGTAATAGCTCCATGTACTGCAAAAAAATATGAAATAAAAAGAAAAGAAATGAACTCTTCTGCAGAATTTAACGGCATAGAAAACATAATGGATAACGATTTTGTATTAACAACAAGAGAACTTGCAATGTGGATAAAAGAAGAAAAAATAGATTTTAGAAATCTAGGAAATACAAAATTTGATTCACCATTAGGAAAAGGAACTGGAGCTGGTGTTATATTTGGAAATACTGGTGGAGTAATGGAAGCGGCACTAAGAACGGCATATTATTTTATAACAGGAAAAGACTTAGAACAAGAAAAAATAGAATTTAACACTGTTAGAGGAATGCAAGGAATAAAAGAAGCTCAAATTGAAATAGAAGGAACAATAGTAAAAGTTGCAGTAGCAAATGGAATGAAAAGTGCACAAGAATTAATAGAAAAAATAAAAAAAGGCGAAGTAGAATATCATTTTGTAGAAGTAATGAACTGCAAAGGAGGATGTATAGCAGGAGGAGGTCAACCAAAAAGCACACTATTAGAAATGATAGATACAAGAGCAAAAAGAATACAAAGTCTTTATGCCGATGATGAAAAAAATACATTAAGAGTAAGTTACAAAAATCCAGAAATAAAAGAAATATACAAAGAATTTTATGAAAAGCCAAACTCAAAAATAGCAGAAAAATTATTACACACGAAATATGAGAACAAATCTTATTTATTGAAAGGAAAATAAAATGTATAAAGAAATTTTAGAAAAAGCAAATTATTGTGAAAGCTGTGTAACAAAACCATGTCAGGTTGGATGCCCATTACATAACGATACTACAGGCTTTATAAAATTAATAAAAGAAGAAAAATTCAAGAAAGCATATGAATTATTGTGTAAAACCACTGTACTTCAACCAATATGTGGTAGAATTTGTCCCCATCTAAAACAATGCCAAGGTTCTTGTGTAAAAGGTGTTTCTATGGTGCCAGTTGAAATAGGAAAAATGGAAGCATTTTTAGGAGATATGGCAATTAAAGAAGGGTGGGAAATTCCTAAGATTTCTGATAAATTAAAAGGAAAAAAAATAGCTGTAGTTGGTGGAGGCCCTGCTGGACTAACCTGCGCAGCTTTCTTAGCAAAAGAAGGTGCAAGTGTTACAATTTACGAAAAATATAACTATTTAGGTGGAATTATGAAACATGGAATTCCAGAATTTAGATTAAGTAAAGAATTGTTAAAGAATGCAGTAGATAAAATTTTAGAGCTTGGAATTGAAACAAAATTAAATATGGAATTAGGAAAAGATTTTACCATTGAAGAATTACAAAATAAATACGATGCAGTATTTTTAGGATTTGGTTCAAATGTTTCTAGTAAAATGAATATAGAAGGAGAAAATTTAGAAGGTGTATTTGGAGGAAACGAACTTTTAGAATATAACAATCATCCAAATTACAAAGGAAAAAGTGTTGCAGTAAGTGGTGGCGGAAATGTAGCAATGGATACTGCAAGAACAATAAAAAGACTTGGAGCTAAAAATGTATATGTAATATATAGAAGAGCAGAAGAACAAATGCCAGCAGAAAAGTTAGAAATAGAAGAAGCAAAAAAAGAAGGAATAGAGTTTTTATTCAAAAATAATATTGTAAAAATAATAGGTGAAAACAAAGTAGAAAAAATAGAATTAATAAAAACAAAGTTAGAGAAAAAAGAAGGAGAAACAAGACTATCTCCAGTAAATATAGAAGGAAGTAACTACCTTTTAGATGTAGATTATGTAGTAATGGCAGTAGGTTCAAAGGTAGAAGAAAAATTAGTAAACTCTTTAAACTTAGAATTAACTTATAATGGAAAAATAAAGGTAGACACAAACAATAAAACATCAAAAGAAAAAATATTTGCAGGAGGAGATGTAGCAGCAGCAAAATCAACAGTAGCTTTTGCAGCACGTTCAGGAAGAAATGCAGCAAATAATATAAAAGAATTTTTATTGAAAGATTAATAAAAGAAAAAATAAGAAAAATCTTCTTGCACAAAAAAATCATTTATGATATAAAAAAATAAATAAAATACACAAGGGGATAAAATATGAAAATAAAATGTGATTATTGTGGTGCTTATATAAATGATACAGATGAACGTTGTTCAAATTGTGGAGCTGTGAACAGCCATTTACAAAGAAATGCTAATGAAGCGCCAAAAACAATAGAAGAATTAAAACAATGGTATGTTGACCATAATTTACCAGATGAAAATATAACAAGATTTTTTATAGGTAAAAATTATACAGAAAAAAGAGCTTTTGGAATCTATAAAGATGAGCAAACAGGAAATGTAGTTGTATATAAAAATAAAGATGATGGAACAAGAGCAATTAGGTATGAAGGCAAAGATGAAGCATATGGAGTTAATGAACTCTATATAAGATTAAAAGAAGAAATTATAAATCAAAAACAACATAACCTAAATAAACAGCAAGGAAGAAAACGAGGGATCTTCAACAAAGGAGATCTAATAACAATAATTATAGTAAGTGTCATATTTTTAATTATTTTTTTAACTTCTATTTTTTCAGCATTAGCACCGAAAAGAGGATATTATTTATATGATGATGACTACTACTATTATCAAAATGGATCATGGTATGAGTATGATGATTACAGTGGATGGGGAAGAGCTTATTCAGTACCAAAAGATTTAAAAGACAACGATTCAGACTACTATGAATCAAATTATTATTATAGCACATATGGAATAGATGATTTTAGAGATAGCAGTTACTATGAGGCACCAAGCAGTTCAAGCAGTAGTTCTAGCAGTTGGGATTCCAGCTCATCATGGGACTCGAGTTCATCTTGGGATTCAGGCTCAACAGATTGGAGCAGTGATTGGTAATTTTGGGGAAGGGGTCAAAAATCACTATGTAAAAATATCTAAAATAAATATAAATTTATAAGAAAGTTAGAATTTTAAATTCTAGCTTTTTTATATTACATTTATGTTACAAATTTCCAAATTCATTGACTAAAAAATACTGTTATTATATACTATTAATGACAAAAAATGTCAGAAAACCAAAGAAGGAGGAGATTAAAAATGAAAATTAAATCTTTTTCGAAAAATACAATAAGAATAATAAATTGTGTAACTTTAATAATTGTAATATTAATAAATTTAATAACATTTATACCAGCAAAATCTAATGCTGCAAGTTATAATCAAGTAATAATAAATGCAAACGAAAATAACAATAATGGTATAAGTGCTTTTCCGGAAAGCTATCAAGTTTTATTAAATAAATTGGTAGATGAAACTGGTCATACAAATTGGAAATTTAAAGCGTTTTACACAGATATAGACTGGAATGAAATGGTAAATACTTCAAACGAAAATGCTTGTTATAGAAACACAATATTAAAGGGGAACGATTCTCGTTGGTATTGTTCAGCAAATCATACCAAAAAAGAATATGGTGGAGATGGATATTATTGTGCTTCTGGTAAAATAGTAAAATACTATTTAGACCCAAGAAATTCATTAACAGAAACAACAATATTTCAATTTTTAGATTTATCAAATAGCTCACCATTATCTGTAGCAGATATTCAAAAAGCACTTAATGGAAGCTTCATGCAAGGCAATTGTTCAACAGGAGAAAGTTATGCACAAATAATATATGATGCATCTGCAGCATCTGGAGAAAGTGCATTAAGTATAATAACAAAAATTTTCCAAGAAATAGGTAAAAACTCTCCAGGAAATCCACCTAAAATGGCATCTGGAACAGATAGTACATATCCGCATACATATAATTTTTATAATTATGGAGCAACAGATGGAACAGGAGCTGTTACAAGAGGTTTAGCGTATGCAAACAATGCAGGATGGCACAGTGAAAGAACAGCAATTGTAGAAGGAGCAAAATTAATATCAAACTCATATATAAAAGCAGGACAAAATACAAAATATACTTTTAAATTTGATGTTGTAGGTAGCGAAAAAAGTCAATTATATACACATCAATATATGACAAACGTACAAGATCCAACAAACCAAGCAAAAATATTATTTGATAAATACACAAATAATGAATGGCTAGATGGAGAATTAACATTTATAATTCCTGTATATAAAAATATGCCAACGGTAGTAAAGAAACCAAGTAACTTAACAAGTGGAAATTTATATTACATTAGTTCAAGCTATAATTCAGTAGGATTTAGATCAGGACCTGGAACAGGATATACAAGTTTAGGAAGACTAAATAAAGATATAGTAGTAAATATGATTGAGGAAAATGCTGGAGCTGCTAATGGATACACATGGAGTAAAGTATCAACAGAATCTGGCCAAGTAGGCTATGTAGCAAGAGAATATTTAACACAAGTAAATACCAAAGCAGATACATATTCTGTACCATCACAACCAGCAAATGGCGGAGATAATAATCAACCAGAAGCTACAACAGGTTTTAAAGTTGAAAACAATAAAATAATAACAGAGCCTGAAACAACATTAAAAGATATAAAAACAAAATATACAGTAACGTCAGCTAAAAAAGATGGAAAAGATATAGGAGACACAGATAATTTAGGAACAGGAACAGTAATAACTACAAATACAGGAACATTTACAGTTGCTAAGTTAGGAGATGCAACAGGAGATGGTATTGTTAACACAGCAGATTTATTAACTATACAAAAACATATATTAAAAATATCAATTATAGATAATAATGATATTAAATTTAAAGCCTTAGATTTAAACAAGGATAATGCATTAAATACAGCAGATTTATTAGGAATACAGAAAAAGTTATTAGGAATTTCTAATATTACATTATAAGATAGGAGAATAGAATGAATAAAACTAAAAAATATCTAATTATTTTATTATTTTTTATAGGAATGTTTTTTTCACTAGAAATTGTAAGTAATGCAGCAAGTGCTTCAATATCTGCAAGCACAACAAATCCAGCACCAGGACAAACAGTTACTGTTACAGGAAATGTAACTGCTGGTGCATGGAATTTGCAATTATCTGGTGCTGGAAAATCAGAAACTATATATGGATTCACAAAAGAAAATGGGAATTCATCAGCAAGTAAAAGCATAACATTTACTGCTGGAAATGCAGGACAAGAGTATGTTTTTTCATTATCTGGAGGAATGACGGATATAAATGCAAATAATGAAGAGTCTGTAAATAAAAGTGTAAGAATAAAGGTTGCTAATAATAGCTCATCTAACAGTAATAATTCAAGTAACAACGGTAGTACATCAAATAATGGTAGTACAAATAATTCTGGAAAAACTGTAAAAATGATATCAACAAGTCCAGTAGATTTTTCGGGATTTAAAGCTTCAAATAAAGGACCGTATAAGGTAACAGTAGAAAATAATGTTAGCCAATTAAATGTAACCGTAAAATATTCAGATGGTTCAAAAAATTCATACACAAAAAATTTGCAAGAGGGTTCTAATAAAATAAGTGTAGATGGATACACAATTATTGCTACAAGGAAAACAGCTGAAGGAGAAGTAATACCAAATGAAATAGATGATGAGGAAACAACAGACAAAGAAGATGAACAAAAACAAAAATTACGTTTAGATAATTTAGTTTTAGATGATAACTTAAATGCAAAATTAGATCCAAATTTTGATTCAGAAGTTTTTGAATATACAGTAATACTTGGAAATGATTATTTAGACCTAAAAGAATTATATATAAATGCACTTCCAAACATAGATGGAGCAAAAGTTACAATAGAAGGGAACAAAGAATTAACAGACGGAGAAACTACAGTAACAATAAAAGTAGAAGCAGAAGGTTATGAAACAGTAACATATACAATAAAAGTTGTAAAACAGGAAATAGTTGAAACAGAAGCAGAACCAGTATTAGAAGAAACAGATGATGTTTTGGATAATTCAAAAGAATTAATGAAAAAAAGAAGAATAATATGTTCTTTAGTATGTTTAATAACATTTATAGGAATAATATTTATAGCAAAAGAATGTTATGAAAGTACTAACAATCTAGAAGAAAATTATTATGATGAAGATGATGAATATGACGAAGAATATATAAACTCAAAATATGAATATCCAGAAGAAGAAAATAATATACTAGAAGATTTATACAAAATTAAAAATAACGATACAGAAACACATAATACTCCATTTTTAAGAGAAGAGCAAAATAATATAGAAAACAACAATAATGAAAAAATAGAAAATACAGAAACAAAAATGGATGAATTCTTTAGTAAAAATACAAGAATAGAATTTTCAGAAGGAAGAACACGACGCAAACATGGAAAAGGAAAACATTCTTAAAAAAATATGTAAATAATGTAGGAGAAAATATGAAAATAACAGATATTAATGAATTAAAAAAAATATCAAAAGAAATTAGAAAAAGCATTGTAACACAAGTATACAAAGCACAATCTGGACATCCAGGAGGCTCACTATCTATAGCAGATATTTTAACAGTGCTATATTTTAATGAAATGAACATAGATGCAAAAAATCCAAAAATGAAAAATAGAGATAGATTAGTATTATCTAAAGGACATTGTTCACCTGCATTATATGCAGTTTTAGCAGAAAAAGGATTTTTTGAAAAAAACGAATTAGAAACATTTAGAAATATAAGCAGCAATTTGCAAGGGCATCCAGATATGAATAAAGTACCAGGTGTAGATATGACATCTGGTTCTTTGGGACAAGGATTATCTGCTGCAAATGGAATGGCAATTGCAGGAAAACTTGATAATAAAAATTATAGAGTATACTGTATCCTCGGAGATGGCGAAATAGAAGAAGGACAAGTTTGGGAAGCAGCAATGAGTGCCAATAAATATAAATTAGACAATTTATGTGTAATAGTAGATAACAACAATTTACAAATAGATGGACCAATAGATAAAGTAATGAGTTCATATCCAATAGATGAAAAATTCAAAAGCTTTGGATTCCAAGTAATAAATATAGATGGAAATGATATAGATGAAATATTAAAAGCTTTTGAAGTAGCAAAAAATGTAAAAGAAAAACCAACTGTAATAATTGCAAAAACTATAAAAGGAAAAGGAGTTTCCTTTATGGAAAATCAAGTTGGATGGCATGGAAAAGCTCCAAATGAAGAACAATATGAAATTGCATTAAGAGAATTAAAATAGATATTCAAATCATAATTTTCAAGTTTATTTATTTTTTTACTGCGCTCCCCATTTAAGAAACTGTAAATCACTAACGTTCAAACAGTTTCTAAAAAGGTCCCCACAATACTTGTAAAAAAATAAATGGAAACTTTCAAATTATTATAAAATTGATAGATATAATTTTCTTTTGATTGGAATGAATTAATTTTGAATTATAAACGGAGGAAGTAGCAATGAAAGATGAAAAAAAAGCTACAAGACAAAGCTATGGAGAGGCTTTATTAGAATTAGGAAAAGAAAACGAAAATGTAGTTGTATTAGATGCAGACTTAGCAGAAGCAACAAAAACAGGAATATTTGCAAAAGAATTTACAAATAGATTTTTCGATATGGGAATTTCAGAGCAAGACATGATATCAACAGCAGCAGGCCTTTCAACTTGTGGGAAAATACCATATGCAAGCACATTTGCAGTATTTGCAGCAGGAAGAGCATACGATCAAATACGAAATAGTGTAGCTTATCCAAATTTAAATGTAAAAATATGTGCAACACACAGTGGAATAACAGTAGGAGAAGATGGAGCGACACATCAAATGCTAGAAGATATAGCATTAATGAGAACAATGCCAAACATGAAAGTAATGAGTACATCAGATGATACACAAACAAAATGGGCAGTAAAAGAAATATCAAAAATAAAAGGACCGGTATATTTAAGACTTTCAAGATTAAACACTCCAATAATATATGATGAAAATCAAAAATTTGAATTAGGAAAGGCTATTCAAATAGGAGAAGGAACAGATGCATGCATATTTGCAACAGGTGTAACAGTTAGCGAAGCAATAAAAGCAAAAGAAGAACTAGAAAAACAAAATATAAATATAAGAGTAGTAGATTTCCATACAATAAAACCAATAGACGAAGAAATAATAATAAAAAATGCTAAAGAAACAAAAAGATTAATATCAATAGAAGACCACAACGTAATTGGAGGTTTAGGTTCAGCAATTGCAGAAGTATTAACAGAAAAATATCCAGCAAAGCTAGAAAGAATGGGAATAAACGATTGCTTTGGAAAATCTGGAAAAGCAGAAGAACTAATGAAATATTTTAAAATAGATAAGCAAGCTATAATAAATAAATTTATAGAATGATACAAGAAACAGACATTTGATGTCTGTTTTTTATATATAAATAAAAGTCGAAATTTATAAAAAATATCTATACAATCTAAAGTAAAGTATGATAAAATATATAATGTGAATAAAAGGAGAGAAAAAGTATGAAAAAAATTATTTTTAGAATTATATTATTAATTAGTGTTTTATTATTCATTTTAAATATAAATTCAAATGCTGAAACTAATAATTGGAGTGAATGGCAAAAAAGGAATTATTGGGAATGGCATACAAGAAGCACAACGGATGATAAAGCATATAACGGAGAACATATAGTAATTGAAAATAATAAAATTGATTTTTATGGTTATGGTGTAGTATCATATAAAGATTTTTTATATAAAAAATATAAAAATAGTGGTAAAAAAACTTTTTCATTTAGAATAGATGAATCACAAGCAAGTTATCATACATTAGATGGAGCAGGAATAATCTTTAATTCAAATATAACAAATAATAAATTAACAGGATATATTTTATTATTTAAGCAATCTAAAATTGTAATATATAAATTAGAAAATGTAAATATAGATGAATTTGAAGGAACACCAAATACAACAATTGAAACATATGGAACTGTAGTTAGTACATGTAGTAAAAGTAATACAGGAGTACATGATTTAATAATAGAGATAACACCTAATAATATAAATGTAAAGGATAATAATATAGAAATTATAAATGAAAAATTAGATTATTCAAAACATGTTGGAAATGACTTTGGATTAATCTCTTCTTATGAACAACACGATTGTAGTATACTATCCAAAATAGAATTTAGCCAATTTGATATAAAAATAGAAGACTACACTTATAAAATATTAAATACTGATACAGAGAATAATGCAATTTCTGGAGGAGAATTTATTTTAAAAGATTCGAAAGGAAATAAAATATTAGAGGGAAAATCAAATTCAAATGGTATATTTTCAGCAGAAAATTTACAACCAGGAAGGTATACTGTAAAACAAACAAAAGCAGCTGAAGGATATGAAATAAACAATGAAGAATATGAATTTATAGTTACTGAAGATGGAAAAATGTTAGATGTTAATACAAATAAGGAAATTGAAATTATAATAAAAAACGAAAAGAAAAAAATAACAAATGAAAATCTAGTAGAAAAAGATAATACTATTGCAAATAAGCCAATTCCAGCAGCAGGAATGAAAAAAATAATAGTAATATTTGCTGGAGTTTTAATATTAGGAGTAATTCAGTATTTGAAATATAAAAAATATAACATATAACTATAATATTCATAAAATTTAAGGAAACAATAGAAAAAGGAAAAGAGTGATTGTATGGGAAAAAAGAAAAAAATATTTATTACAGTTGCAGTAATATGCATAATATTGCTATGTTTTATTGGAATATTTTTTTTAGTTAAACATTTTAAAAATAAAAATAAAGAATATGAATTAGAAAAAATTACTTCATGGAAATACTTCACAATAGTAGAAAACAACAAAATGGGAGTAATAGATAATAAAGGAAATGTTATAATAGAACCAAATTACAATACAATACAAATACCAAACCCAACAAAAGACGTATTTATTTGTATAAATGATGATGAAACAAAAGTTGTTAATGAAAAAGGAGAAGAAAGTTTTAAAAATTTTGAAGAAGTATCTGCAATTCAGTTAAAAGAATTAGCAACTGAAATTCCATTTGAAAAAAGTGTATTAAAATATAAGGAAAATGAAAAATATGGACTAGTAAATTTTGAGGGGAAAAAAATAACCGAAGCAATATATGAAAATATAGAAAATTTACCATATAAAGAAGGAGAATTATTAGTTGAAAACAATGGAAAATATGGTGTAATTAATATGCTAGGTAAAGTGGTTATACCTGTTGAATACAAAGAAATTAAAGTTGATGAATATTATGAAAAGGATTCTGCATACAGATATAGTGGTTATATTGTTGGAACAGAAACAGATAATGGAACAATGTATAAATATATAAACTATAATAATAAACAACAATCAAAAGATGAATATCAAGATATACAAAGAGTAGTTGACTATGAAAATAAAGATGAATATTACTTAATATTTAAAAAAGATAACAAATATGGAGTAATAAAAAATGAAAATATAGTAATAAATAATGAATACGATAATATAGAATATGATAGTTTTAACCAATTATTTACAGTAAAAAAAGATGGAAAATATGGTGTTTTAAAATCAAATGGAGAAACATTAATTTCATGCTTATATGATGAAATAGATATAGAAGGAATATACATTTATTCATTAAAAGGTGAAGAGCAAATTATTTTCGATACAACAGGAGCAAAAATAGAAAATCCAAAATATAAAAGCGTATATAATGTTGAAGATACAAATTACAAAATTACTATAAACAACGAAAATAAATATGGTGTAGTAGACGAAAACAACAATGAAATAATAAAGAATGAATACTATTATATAGGTTATTTAGGAAACAATTATTTTGTTGTAAGCGGACAAAACGGAAAAAATGGAATAATGAATAACGAAGGAAAAGTTGTATTAGAGGTAAAATATGATACAATAGAAAAACTTGAAAAATCAGATATAATAGAGGCCACAGAACTAAATACAAATACAATAATATTGTTTAACAAAGAAATAAAGCAAATTGCAAATATAAGTAATTCAACACTTTATGAAGGAGAAAATTTTGTTAAATTATATTCAAATAATGAACAAAAATATTTTGATTCTGAAGGAAATGAAAAAGAAAATAAAGAAATACTAAATAATAAATTATTTGCAGATGTAAAAAATGGAAAATGGGGCTTTATAGATTCTAACGGAAATGTTATAGTAGATTATATTTATGATAATGTAACAGAATTTAATTCATATGGTTTTGCAGGAATAAAAAAAGACGGAAAATGGGGCTCAATTAATGATGAAGGAAAAGTTATAATTGAACCAACCTATACTTTAAATATAAATACAAACGAAATAGATTTTATTGGAGAATATTATAAATATACCTATGGATATAAGAAATTTAATTATACAAATGATAGATAAAAGGCTGGAAAAATCCAGCCTACAATATTATTTTAGGAGGAAAAAATGTTAAAACAATTTGTAGTAAAAGAAGATGTAATAGAATTATCAAAAAAAGTTGAAAAAGAAATAAAACCACAATTTGAACAAATAGAGGAAACTTGTGAGAAAAATAGTTTAAAAGTTTTAAAAGCATTTCAAGATAATAGAATTTCAGAAGTACACTTTGGAAGCACAACTGGATATGGTTACGATGATATAGGAAGAGATACAATAGAAAAAGTATTTGCACAAGTATTAGGAGCTGAAGATGCTTTGGTAAGAAGCCAATTTATTTCTGGAACACATGCCCTAACAGTTGCCTTATTTGCATTTTTACGTCCAGGAGATACAATGCTTAGTATAAATGGGAAACCATATGATACATTAGATGAAGTAATTGGAATTGTAGAAAATAAAAGTTCATTAAAATCATATGGAATAAATTTTGAAAAAATAGAATTAATAGATAACGATTTTAATTATGAAGAAATACAAAAAACATTAGAAAATAAAAAAATAAAATTAATAGAAATACAACGTTCAAAAGGATATGCAAATAGAAAAAGTATAAGCATAGAAAAAGTTGAAAAAGTAATAAAAGCAATTAGAGAAGTAGACAAAAATGTAATAATAATGGTAGATAATTGCTACTGCGAATTTGTGGGAGAAAAAGAACCAACAGAAGTTGGAGCAGACATAATGGTAGGTTCACTAATAAAGAACTTAGGAGGTGGACTTGCTCCAAATGGTGCATATATTGCAGGGAAAAAAGAACTTGTAAATTTAGCAGCAGAAAGATTAACAGCACCAGGAGAGGGAAGAGAAGTAGGACCAACTTTAGGAATAAATAAAAGTATTTTACAAGGACTATTTTTTGCACCAAGTGTTGTAGCAAGCAGCCTAAAAACAGCTGTATTTGCAAGTAAAATGTTAGAAGAATTAGGATATAAAACAGAACCAAGATTTAACGAAAAAAGAGCAGATATAGTACAAACAATAGAGTTTGGAAATGCACAAGATTTAATAAAATATTGTCAAGGAATACAAATGGGATCTCCAGTAGATTCAAATTCTGTACCAGAACCATGGGATATGCCAGGATATACAGATAAAGTAATAATGGCAGCAGGGAGTTTTACACAAGGTTCTTCAATAGAACTTTCTTGCGATGGACCAATACGTGAGCCATACCTTGCTTTTCAACAAGGTGCGTTAACATATGAATATGGCAAATTAGGAGTATTAAAAGCAATTTCATATATGAAAGAGGAAAAATAATGGATGTAATTGTAATAGGTGGTGGGCCTGCAGGCATGATGTCTGCTATAACAGCAGCAAAAGAAAATAATAATGTAATTATATTAGAAAAAATGAATTCATGTGGACGAAAATTATTAATTACAGGGAAAGGAAGATGTAATATTACATCTTCTTTAAGCATGGATGATTTTATAAAAAACACACCAGGAAATGGAAAATTTTTATATAGTTGTTTTCAAAATTTTACAAATGGAGATATTATACAAATGCTTAAAAACAATGGTGTAAAAACAAAAGAAGAAAGAGGAAATAGAATATTTCCGGTTTCAGATAAATCTTTAGATGTATTAAATGCTTTTGAAAAAGAAATGGAGAAAAATAATGTAAAAGTAATAACAAAAGCAAATGTAAAAAAAATAAATATCGAAAATAAAAAAGTTACAGGAGTAACTTTTGAAAAAGATGGACTAAATAAAACTTTTAAAGCAGACAAAGTTATTCTAGCAACAGGAGGAAAGAGCTATTCTGCAACAGGCTCAACAGGAGATGGATATAAACTTGCAGAAGATTTAGGACATAACATTGTAAGAGTAAGGCCATCACTTGTACCATTGCAAACAAATGGAAGAAATTTAAAAATTTGTAAACAAATGCAAGGCTTGTCATTGAGAAATGTAAAAATGAAGCTAATAGATAACTCTAAAAATAAAACTATATATGAAGACTTCGGAGAACTATTATTTACACATTTTGGTGTTTCAGGTCCAACAATATTAAGTAGTTCAGCACATTTATTAAGATATAAAAATGTAGATGAATTATTAAATAAAGGAACAATAAAATTAATTATAGATTTAAAGCCAGCATTAGATGAAGAAAAGCTTAATTTAAGAATATTAAGAGATTTTGAAAAAGAAAAAAATAAATCTTTTAAAAATAGCCTAAACGATTTATTGCCAAAAAAGATGATAGATACTGTAATTGAACTTTCAGAAATAGATGAAAACAAAAAGGTTAATGAAATAACAAAAAAAGAAAGAATGAAACTAATACAACTATTAAAACACTTTGAAATAACAATATCAGGATTTAGACCTATAGAAGAAGCAATAATAACCTCAGGTGGAATAAGCACAAAAGAAATAAATCCAAAAACAATGGAATCTAAAATAATACAAGGATTATATTTTGCAGGAGAAATAATAGATGTAGATGCATATACAGGAGGATTTAATTTACAAATAGCATATTCTACAGGTTATACTGCAGGAAAGAACGATTAAAAATAATGTTAAACATTGTAGGGGTCGACGTCTCTGTCGACCCGAAATAAAGGAGCAAAATGTGAAAATAATTGAAAAAAATTTAGAAACATATATTATTGAAAAAAAATCAAAATTTATATCAAATATAATTTATGTAAATTCCACACAAGAAGCAGAGGAAAAACTAAAACAAATAAAAAAGAAATATTACGATGCCAAACACAATTGTTATGCATATAGAATAATGGAAGGCGAGAATATACTAGAAAGAAGTAGCGATGATGGCGAACCAAGTGGTACAGCAGGAATGCCAATTTTAGATATTTTAAGAGGAAAAAATATAGGGAATGTTCTTGTAGTAGTTACACGATATTTTGGAGGAATTCTTTTAGGTACAGGTGGACTAGTAAGAAGTTATTCAGAAGCAACTAATAAAGCTATTTTAGAAAATAATTTATTAGAAATGGAAATGGGCTATGAAATGGAAATTACATTAGATTATAAAAACTTTGAAATTTTTAAGTATTACTGCGAAAAAACAGGTATTTCGATAATTGGAAAAGAATATGGAGAAAACATAAAAATTATAGCAGAAGTAGATGAAAATTCGAAACAAGAAATATGTGAAAATAGCGAAAAATCAAGGTTTAAAGTTATAGAAAGTCGAATTATGTCGAAAAAGCTAATACGAAAAAATCGTTGATATTTTGCACAAAACGAGGAAAATTGGAAAAAATTTCAAAAAACTACTTGTATTTTGTATGAGAAGAAGCTATAATTTTCACTGTAATAAATAATAAAGTGAGAGGAGATTTTACGATGAAAGATAAAATCACAGTGTTAATTGCAGATGATAATACAGAATTTGCAAACACATTATCAAGATACTTAGAGGAAGAAGATGATATGAGTGTAATAGGAATTGCAAGAGATGGAGACGAAGCATTTAAAATGGTACAAGGAACTCATCCAGACATCTGTTTATTAGATGTAATTATGCCTCATGTAGATGGATTAGGAGTATTAGAAAAAATAAACGAAGCAAATATGGTAAAAAGACCTATGTGTATAATGCTTTCAGCAGTTGGTCAAGATAAAATAACACAAAAAGCAACACTACTTGGAGCAGAATATTATGTAGTAAAACCATTTGATATAAAATTATTAATAAAAAGAATCAAAGAAATAAAACTATACAATCCAGAGCAAGTAACTAGTAGCAATTTACTAGAAAGAACAGCTAAACCAAAATACATAGAAATATCAAAGAAGCAAAATAATTCAGAAACAAATTTAGAGGCATTAGTAACTAACTTAATTCATGAAATTGGTGTACCAGCACATATAAAAGGATATCAATATTTAAGAGAAGCAATAATGATGGTAGTAGAAGACATAGACGTAATAAATCAAATAACAAAATGTTTATATCCACAAATAGCACAAAAATTCAAAACAACACCAAGTAGAGTAGAAAGAGCAATACGTCATGCAATAGAAGTAGCATGGGGAAGAGGCCAACAAGAAGCAGTAGAAAATATCTTCGGATACACAGTATCAGCATCAAAAGGAAAGCCAACAAATTCAGAATTTATTGCAATGATAGCTGATAAATTACGCTTAGAATTAAAAAGTGCATAGAAATGATTAAAACAAGGTAGATTTTAGGTCTATCTTGTTTTTTAGATAAAAAAATTTCTATTTTATATGTAGGGGAAAGGCATCTTAGATTGAGCTGAATGACATCTTCTATAAAATATTATTATTCTTCTAAATTTTCTAAACCATATTCAATAATTTGATTTATAACACTATTAAAACTTAAATTATTTTTTTCAGCAAGTTCATTAATTTTATCTAAAGAAAGGGGTAATAAAATGAAAAACAAACACAGTGAAAATTCAAAACAAAAAATTATTATTATATGTGCAATAATAGTAATTAGTATTATTATTGTAGGAGGATTTTTTATTACAAAACAAATTAGGGTAAAACAGGCTCAAAAAAAAGTAGATGAAGCTACTGCTAATTTAAAAAATACTTTAAATGGAGGAATCTCTAATGAGGGTAAAAATTCTATAATTCAAGATGCAATTGATTATATTAATAATAACTTAGTATTAGAAAATGCTGTTGTAGATGAATTTGATACTTATTATAATACAAAAGTTTGGGGATTATCTGAAATAAAAGTAAAAAACAACAGTCAACATAATTCTGCTTTAACATTAGTTATAATTAATTTTATTTTCGCTTTAAAGTCTTCTTATGGTGGGCAGGGATGGA
>OJMO01000921.1_pt1 | contig 19715 bp, 19 predicted proteins | sample 1597241 | NCBI WGS metagenome assembly OJMO01 (sample SAMEA2452129, study PRJEB22498) | human gut metagenome | biome: human feces; feature: human gut; material: feces | place: Australia | collected 2012 | reverse complement strand
TATGAAAAATACAAAATTCGTAAATATGGTTTCCACGGAACATCTCATAAATTTGTTTCACAAAGAGTCGCAGAAGTAATGAATAAGCCAATAGAAGATTTAAAAATAATTACTTGTCATTTAGGCCAAGGTGCAAGTTTATGTGCTGTTAAAAATGGAAAATCTGTAGATACTTCTATGGGATTAACACCTCTAGCAGGTGTACCAATGGGTTCTCGTTCAGGCGACATAGATCCATCAATAGTAACATTTTTAATGGAAAAAGAAGGATTATCTGCTAAAGAAATGGATAATATATTAAATAAAAAGTCAGGAAAACTAGGTCTATCTGGAATAAGTGCAGATGATAGAGATATAGAAAAAGAAATACCTAATGGAAATAAAAGAGCAGAACTTGCTATAGATAATTTTGTATATCAAGTTGTAGGATATATAGGAAGATTTGTAGCACAAATGAATGGCGTTGATGTGATAACTTTTGCAGGAGGAGTAGGAGAAAACGGAATAGATGTAAGAGAGCAAATTTGTGAATACTTGGAATTTTTGGGAGTTAAGATAAATAAAGAAGCAAATAACTGCAGAGGCAAAGAGGTGGAAATATCTACATCAGATTCAAAAGTAAAAGTATTTGTAATACCAACAAATGAAGAACTTATGATAGCAAGAGATACCAAAGAATTAATAACAAAATAAAGCAACATATGTATTAAAATACTAAAAGATTACCTCACTCTATTTACATAATTTCATATTATATAGTAATTTGAAATTAGAAGGTGAGGTGATTTTTTTTGAAAATAAAAGACAAAAAAATTGGATTTATACTAACTGGTTCATTTTGCACCTTTAAATATACTATTCCTCAAATAAAAAAGATTATGGAAGAGGGAGGAGTCGTAATACCAATAATGTCTAAAAATGCATATAACATGGATACAAAATTTGGCACGGCGCTAGAGTTTATAAAAGAAATTGAAGAAATAACAGGAAAAGAAATAATTCACACAATTCAAGGAGCAGAACCTATTGGTCCAAAAGGCTTGACAGACATATTAATAATAGCTCCTGCAACGGGAAATACTATTGGAAAGTTAGCAAATGGAATAACAGATGATGTAGGAACAATGGCAACAAAATCACATTTAAGAAATAATAATCCTGTAGTTGTTGCAATATCTACAAATGATGCTTTATCAGGAAGTGCTGAAAATATAGGAAAATTACTTAATAGGAATAATTATTTCTTTGTACCATTTAGACAAGATAATCCCATAACCAAGCCACGTTCGTTAGTATTTGATCCCAAATATATAATTCCTACACTGGAGTTTGCATTAGATAAAGAACAAATTCAACCTATACTAATTTAAGCGTTATTAAAGGAGAAATCTCCTATTTTTCCTATACAATGAAAAAGCCGATACTCTTATGAAAAAAATAGAATATCGGCATGGCCTAATTACCAGTAAAATATGTTGGGACCAATGTTTACAATTAGACTTAGAAGAAACACCAAGAAAAATGCGATGCCAATAGCCAATAATAGATACCATAGGAGTCCCAAAAATCCTATTCTTGTACCAACATCTGCTACAATAGTAAAATGCATAAGCAAGTATATTGCAAAAGCTATAACAAAAACTATAATCAGTATTACTACTAATTTGGCATTGTATACTTTCTTGATAGCTTTGAGACTATCCTTATCAATTGACGCATTTTCATTATGTTTCAGCCAAATACTTCTTGCTTTATTTCTTTCCACAACTATAGTCCTATTTTCAAGGTTGGTAATTACAACAATAGAAGAATCAGAATCTGACTCCTCTATTCTTACATTTGGTTTCCGAAAAAGATCAAATGCAAGTACAGTCAAAATAATGGCAACGAGTAAAAGAATGACTATCCGTTTGCTTCTTTTTTTCATAAAAACCTCCTAAATATAGCATTGCTATTATTTACTATTATATTATATAACATTTACGCAAGAAAATCAACTAAAATTACTTAATGGATTGCTTTCAACGGCATTGCGCACTTGTTCATTGTCTACATGAGTATATATTTCAGTTGTGGAAATGCTAGCATGACCTAATAATTCTTGTAATGCTCTTATATCTACATTGCCATATTTGTACATTAAAGTAGCAGCAGTATGCCTTAATTTATGTACAGAATATTTATTTATATCTAAACCAGCTTTAAGCAATTCCTGTTTAACAATATATTGCACGGTTCTATTACTAATGCGCTCTCTACGTTCACTTAGAAATAAAGCATCTCTGGAATCATATTGTATGTTTTCTTTGGGCCTAACATTAATATAATCATTTATTGCATTTATACAAGCTTTATTTAAATAAATAGCTCTTTCTTTATTTCCTTTACCAATTACATTAAGTTTACATTCTCCAAAATCGATGTCTTTCATATTTATACCGACTAATTCAGATAAACGCATACCGCAATTTAAAAACAAAGTAATTATTGCAAAATCTCTTTCTTTATTACGATTTTCTTCTGTAGCAGTAATATTTAAAAGCCTTCTACTGTCATCTAAAGATAGGTATTTAGGAATACGTTTATCTTGTTTAGGAGTTTCTAATGTTTGTGCAGGGTTTATTTCTAATATGTGGGCTTTATTTGTTAAATAATTAAAAAATATTCTTATGGTAGATATTTTCCTAGCACGAGTTGCAGCTTTTGCATTAAGATTTGTTGCTAAATAAGCTATAAATGCATGAATATCTTCTAATTTTATATTTTTTAGTATATCAACAGGAAAATCATTAATATTAATTTCCTTAAAGTCTGTTTTATTTGTTAAATGAAAGTGTATTTTCATATATTTAAGAAACATAGCCAAGTCATAATTATATTCTTTTATAGTATTAGGTGATTTATTTAAGATTGTTGCTGTGTAATCTAAAAAAGAATTTAAAAAGCTAGGATTATTTTCTATATTTATCATTTGATTATTACCTTCCTTTGTTTTTATTTTTTCATTTTATCATTAATTAAACTAATGTCAATAGTGTAAATTTAAAAATGTGCATATATTACAATGGTTTCTAATTGTGGTTTACGAGAATCGATTTTAAGACGTTTTCAATATAAATACAGCAAATTACATGTAGATTTGTATAAAATATTAAAATATGATATAATTATAGTAATGCTATATGCATAAAATAGAAAAATTTGGAGGAAAAAGAAAATGAACAGAAGAAATGGTACCCGGAGCTTGTTACTTCCAATTGCAGGAATTGTTGTAATAAGTATGATATTAACAATATCATTATATTGGATTGTTATTAATGTTTTTGCAGCTACTGCAGAGCCAATTGAACAAAACATACCAATTACTACAGAAACTACAACTATTATCCAAACAACAGTAACAGAAACCACAACAGTACAAACAGCAACAGAAACTACAGCCATCATCCAAACAACAGTAACAGAAACTACAACAGTACAAACAGAAAAAGAAGAAACGACAGAAGTAACAACAACTACTACTGAAGAGGCAACATCTGAGATTGAACTTATTGAATCGGAATCAATACTAACTCGGGATCTTGGATTGATTGAAGGTCCATCTGGTAATGAGACTTGGTACAATCTCAATATGGATGGAGTTATCAAAATCATGTATGAAGCCGGTTACGAGGAGTATCAATATTGGATACGCGAGGATGGGGTAAAGATGTTTGGGCAATATGTAATGTGTGCTGCAGACTTAGAACTTCATCCAAGAGGTACTCTAGTTGAGACGTCTCTCGGAATGGGAATAGTATGTGATACAGGTACTTTCACATATGAAGATCCATACCGAATTGATATTGCGGTTACATGGTAAAGTAATTGCAATTATTCCTCTAAAGAGCCCTACAGACACTTTGTCCGATGGCTCTTTTTTTATTGTATATGTAGTTAGGTATATATCTAAATATAAAATATTATAAAGAAAGATAAAAGATTATATAAGATATTTAAATTATATTAAGTAGAATATAGATAACTATAGGTAACTAAATAATAGATAAAATAATAACACATAAGAATAAATTATAAGATGATTAATAAAATGAGTATTTATAAAAAATATACTGATATAGAAATTGAATTTGATATAAAAGAAAAAGATATGGATAAAGAACGATAATGTTAAATAATGTGTATGAAAAGAGACTTAAAGTTGTGTATTTCTATATTTTTTATAAATGAATATAAGTAAAAAGATTAGAATTTACCAATAAAACAAGTAAATTTTAATCTTTTTAAATATATTAAAATAAATTAGGAAACTGTCTTATAATTCCATTCACAAAAAACTCTGACATTTTTAAGATTTCTCTTTGAACCATATCATATGCTTTAATATCAGCAATATAATTTTTTTTCAAACGATTAGAAACTTCATCAGTTGTAAGTCTTAAATGCTCATATAACATATGTCGTACTTCTTCCTTTGGATAAAAAGGATTTATGCTACTAAATACTTCTGCCATATCATCTGCATTTTTATACCATTTTAAATTTAATTCTTCTGCCAATTTTTGATTTGCATTTTTTAGAGCAACAATTAAATCTCCACCAATTGCTAAATGTTCTGTTAGTAATTTTTGAATGTTATTTGCGATATGGACTCCGTAATATTTTCTAAAAATATCAGCAATATCTTTTGGATTTTCCAATAAACGAGCTTTGGTAGGTTCTAAGTCAGCTAGATTTTCAGCAATACTAATTAAAAGCATACGAGCCCATAAAATATGTTCAATCCACATTAAATTCATATTTTTTAAGAGATTAACTTGATTTATGCTTATCCAGTAATCATAATGATTATTATAATGAGGATAAATATAAATCTGTTGACCTACTCTTAGACTATAGGGATTTAATGCCAAATTAGCATTCATTATTTCTTGTATCGTTGTACCATACATTAAAGCTAAATTATATAAGGTATCACCAGGCTTAATGGTGTACAAAATAGGAGTTAAATTATCCATAATTCATAATCTTCCTTTCTAAATTTTATAAAAAATATATAAATTTCTACTAATAGAATATTAAACTAATTAAAAAATGTTACAAATTATGACAAAATTCATATTATATAGTAAAACTTAAAAGAAAGGAAAGTTTTATATGAATATTAAAAAATTTGATATAATAGCGATAAACGCTAATATCGTATATAACAAATATGGAGATCATGACCCAAATGGGAAAATGTATGTCTTAAAACAATACGAAAGAAAAATAAAAGAAGCTATAAAAGAAAATTCATATAAACCTATAAATTTAGTTCAACCACTAGTAATTAGAGTAAATGTAGGAGATTTAGTAGAAATTAAGTTTAAAAATAAAACAAAGAAACCAGCATCGATTCATATACAAGGTGATGAATATGATGTAAACACATCTGATGGGGCTAATGTAGGTTTTAATAAAGACACAATAGCGAAAAAAGGAAGAACCAAAAAATATAAATGGTATGCAAAAAGGGAAGGAACTTTTTTATTTCATGATATGGCAGATACAAGTAGTAATAATACTTCAACTAATTTACATGGGTTATTTGGAGCAATTATTGTTGAACCAGTAGGAAGTACATGGACAGATCCAGAAACAGGATGTGAACTAGATTTTGGAGAAATAGCAGATATCCATCACCCATATAAAGAAGACTGGAGGGAATATGTAACTATTTTTCATGACGAACCAGAAGTATATGATATAAATGGAAATACTCCTATCAATCCAGAAACAGGACTTCATGATATGACAATGGCGATTAATTATAGAACAGAACCTGCAAGGAATAGAGAACCCGAAAATACAGGTGGCGTTGGAGAAGAAGTTTCTATGAGTTCATGGCCATTTGGAGACCCAGCAGTTCCACTTTTAAGAGCCTATGTAGGAGATCCAATTAAATGGAAATTAATTCATGCAGGAATAAAAGAAACACATGTATTTCATTTTCATAACCATCAATGGAGATTAGAGCCAGATGACTCAAAGTCTACTCTTATTGATTCTATCTCTTTTAGCCCACAGCAATGTATTGAATTCACACCAGTTTTTGGAGCAGGAAGTTTAACAAAAACAATTGGTGATGTGATTTGGCATTGCCATTTATATCCTCACTTTATGCAAGGGATGTGGGGATTATTAAGAATATTAGATAGACTAGAAGATGGAACAAAAAAATTGCCAGATGGAACTATTTCTCCAAGATTAGTACCACTTCCAGATAGAGAAATTCCACTTAAGCCAGATGAATTGCATCCTGGGTTTCCAAACTTTATTTTAGGAGAAACAGGAGAAAAAGCCACAAAACCACCACTTGGAATTATCGGTAAAGAAAGAAGACAGCCAACAGATTTAGAAGAAGCAAATTTTATAGAAGATTATGCTCCAGGAGAACTTTATTCGAAAACATTTAAACCAGGAGCACCAATAAGAAGATTTGATATTGTTGCGATACAACTTCCAATTGTATATAACAGACAAGGGTGGCATGACCCAGAAGGAAGAATATTTGTATTAAAAGAAGACAAAGATGATATTCTTGCAGGAAGGAAAAAAATAGAACCATTAGTTATTAGAGCAAATGCAGGAGAGAATATAGAAGTTAGATTTACCAATGAACTACCAGAGCATATTGGACCAAATGCTTTTCAAATAAGAACAGAAACTACGGAAGCCGGATATCATATTCACTTAGTTAAATTTGATACAATTCCATCAGATGGAAGTGCAAATGGTTATTGTAATGATGCATCAGTAATTCCAAATGACACTTTAATAGAAAGATTTTACGCAAATGAAGAATTAAATACAGTATTTTTTCATGACCATTTATTTCCCAATGCACATCAACAACATGGATTGTTTGGAGGAATGATTATCGAGCCAGAAGGTTCAAAATATTATGATATGGAAACAGGGAAAGAAATGAAAAGTGGAACACAAGCAATCATTAAACCACTAATAGGAAACGAATTTAGAGAATTTGTTTTATTTGTACACGATTTTGCTTTATTATACGACAGAGCTGGAAAACCATTAAATCCACCAAATGTACGAGGTCCACATGATGATCAAGGAGTAATGGGAATTAATTATAGATGTGAACCATTAATGTTTAGAAAAGGAGATCCAGCATATGCCTTTAGTTCTTATAAGCATGGAGATCCATGTACACCAATATTTAAAGCATATGAAGGAGACCCTATTAGAATTAGACTATTAGATGGAGCCTTTGAAGAACAGCATAGTTTCAATATTCATGGAATGCGTTTTAGGAAAGAAATAAAAGATGAGTTCTCTCCAATTACAAACTCACAAACACTAGGAATATCAGAAGCATTTAACTTTGAAATAAATGAAGATTATACCAAAGGTGATTATCTATATTATTTTGGAGGAATGGATGATTTATGGTTAGGTTTATGGGGCTTAATTAGAGTATATGACAAGTTAAATGAATGTTTAATTCCATTATCAGATAGAAAAAGACCAAAAGAAGATAAATATTGTTGCATAGAACATGAGAAAGTAGTTAATTATTTGGAAGTGCCAAAGCCAGAATGTGTAAAATTTGTATGTAATAAGAAAAAGAAGAAAGTAAAAAAGTTTCATATAGTTGCCATACAAAAAGATATTGTGTATAACCAATATGGAGACCATGACCCAAATGGACTTATGTTTGTAAGAGCAGAGGATGAAGAGGCTATACTATGTGGAGAAATAGAAGCAAAACCATTAATATTAAGAGCAAATGCAGGAGATTTAATAAAAGTAAAATTAACAAACCATTTATTTAAAAAAGTGCCAGAATCCAAATTCCCAGAAGTGCCAGTTCAAACAGATTATCCAGCATCTAATAGAGTATCTCTTCATGCTAATTTATTAAAATATGATGTATTATCTTCGGATGGAACAACAGTTGGATACAACCCAGACCAAACCATAGGAGTTGGAGAAAGCATTACCTATAAATGGTATGCAGATGAAGAATTAGGAGCTTGTTTATTAACAGGATTTGCAGATATTATGAATCACAGAAAACATGGACTATTTGGAGCTATTATTATAGAACCGCCAGAAGCAAAGTATTTTTGTAATTCTTGTGGAGCTAGAACAGAAGAAGGTAGAGAAGAAGTCATTATTTCAAATCCAGAAGAAACATTTAGAGAAATTGTACTATTTATGCAAAATGGATTGGCACTTTATAACAAAGATGGCGAATTAATTGACTTAAAACAGGAAGGACATGAAAATGATGAAGAAGCAGAAGAATTTGACACAGAAGATCAAGGTCAAAAAGGATTTAACTATAAAAGTGAAAGATACGAAAATAGATTAAAAAAGAATAAAGACTTAAGCAAAGTGATGAATTCTTGCGTTCATGGAGACCCAGCAACACCATTATTTGAAGCCTATACAGGAGATAATATGAAAGTAAGATTAATCATGCCAGCAGATAAACCACGAAATGTTGGATTTGTAATTCATGGACATTCTTGGAGACAACAAGATAAAGACCCATTATCTCCAATTGTTTCAACTAGTGGAGCTATTAGTGTAGGAAATGTATTTAACTATACTTTAAAAAATGGAGTAAACTGTTTACCAGGTGATTATTGTTATAGGTCTGGCAGTTTTAGATGGGATGTAGAACAAGGTATGTGGGGAATTTTACGAGTATATGATGAAGAAATATATGATTTATGTCCTATAACAAGGCAATTTTAAGAAACAATACTAAATGGGATTTGACAATTTAGCAAGTAAAAAGGTGACTTCAAAATAGAAGCTACCTTTTTATTACTACTTTTTTTTACTGTCAAAAATGAGTAGGGAATAGGGGAATAGGTTATTTTAGGAAAAATAAATTTTTTAACGGAAAATTGAATAAATAATAATTGCATTAATAGTATTTAGAATGAATATAGAAAATGTTTTTTAATAAAAATTTTTAAACTAAAAAAATAAAAGTAATATAGTTGGTTGTTAGAATAATAAGTTGAAATAGGCGTAATGTCAAGGAATAGCAAGATTTCAGAGGTAGGACCATTTGACATGGTTTTATATTTTGATCCTATTCCTATTTGCACAAAACTTTCATAATACAAACCAAATGTCACCCTTTTTTATATTTATAGGGTTACTATTTCATAAATAAATAAAATTTGCATACAATATAGTATATTTATTATGTATCATCACTTGACAGTAACAATAAAAAAATAGTATAATAAATATAAGAAAATCGTGGTGTTTCACTACCATTACAAAACGAGAAAGTTATAAATCGGGTGTTTCACAACCTTTAATTGAGAAAGTTATAAATCGGGTGTTTCACAGCCTTATAATTGAGAAAGTTAAAATCAAGAGAAGGTATCTTAAATAGATATTCTTCTCTTATTTTTGTAAAGGAGATAAACTATGAAATTAAATTTATATAGTGTAAGTGATAAATATATAAAATATTTAAGAGAATTTGATGAGAAAATTTACGATAATAAGGAAGAAATTAGAACTCATGAAAGAAAATATTTAGGAGTTGTATTAACTGTAAATGAATTCAATTATTATATTCCAATGTCATCTCCCAAGAAATCAGATTACATAGATTTTAATAAAAAGATCATTAGAAAGGATACTAAAACTATAATAAGAATTCATGAAGGTGGTCGTTTATATGGAACATTGAGAATAAGTAATATGATTCCTGTTCCAATAACAGAGTTAGAACCATATATATTGTCTAATGAAGATGATTTAAAATATAAAGAAGTAATTCTTGGAGAATTGAGATATATAAACGACAATAGCAATAAAATTGTGAAATATGCTAAAACAGTATATAACCAAAAAGTTAAAAACATGGATATAGGATATATTAAAAATACTGTTGATTTTAAGTTATTAGAAGAAAAATTGAAAGAATGGAATCAAAAAAATAATTAGTATTAATTTTGTGAAATATTGTGTGCATTATGAACAAAAAGATAAACAAGCAAGAAATAAATTATATAATGCAATTAAAGAAACAGGACTTGATGGAATTGCATTAGAAAATTGTGTAGCACTAGAAATTGTAGATGGTAAAATTAAAATTATAAAAAGTGATAATAGAAAAAATGCCTATAAAATTACTTATAAGAATAATAAATTCATTGAAGAAATATTAGAGTAGGGAGGAGTAGTAGCTTTTTAAATATTATTAAGATAAATTTAATACGATATTGCAAGATGGTTTAGCTAAATAATAAATTGAATGAAAAGCTATTTAAATAATTTATATAAATCAGATAAAAATAAGAGGTAATGGAAAGTAAAAATAAAACTTTAAATTTAAAATTATAATAATTTTTATAAGTAGATTTTAAATTTAAAAATTTTGTGTAAAGTTAATTTTATATATGTAATTTTATAAAACGAACATTTGTTTTAATTGTTTATAAATAAAAATTTGAATTATAATTTTGCAATTACTTTATAAAATTTTAAATAATCATTATATAAATTTAGATTATCAGTTCCATAATATAAATTTCATATTATAAAGCTTTAAAATCAATTTTAAGACATTTTTATAATATAATTATAGTAAAAATGCTGATTTTTAGGCATTTATTAAAAGTGCTGAAAAATGGCTAAAAAACGACGCACGAGAATCGATTTTAAGCCGTTTTTATAAAAAGGACATATAACTTGTTGTCTATAAAATTAAGTAAAATACTGAAAATTAAGGATTTAAGGAATTTTGGTAAAATAATCTAAAGTTATATAAAATTTTTTTAAAATTATTAGGTTACAATAATGAAAAAAAATCCAACCAGGAATAACACAAAAAATTAAAGCTTCAGAATCGATTTTAAGGCGGTTTTATTAAAAAGTAGTAAGTTTGTTGTTGAAATAATAAGCTGAAATAGGCTTTATTAAAGGAATAGCAAGATTTTAGAGATAGGATCATTTTACATGGTTTTATATTTTACTCCTATTCTTATTTGCACAAAACTTTGATAATACAAACCAAATGTCACCCTTTTTTATGTTTATGGGATTACAAATTCAAAAATTATACATGTTTTAAAAATATGTATAATTTTTTTGACTTTTTATACATATTTATTGAAAATATATAAAAAATGTGATATTTTATATATATGGAGGAGAAAATATGAATTTAGAAATGTTACCATATAAAAATATTAATTTAAAAACAAATAAAATTTTAGAACAATTAACTTTATCATCAAGAGCATTAGCAGAATTAAAAGGTTATGCAAATAGTATTCCTAATATGCATATTTTAATAAATGCTGTAACAATTAATGAAGCCAAAGATAGTAGTGCTATTGAAAATATAGTTACAACTCATGATGATATTTATAAAGTGCTAACGGAAAGTGGCTATAAAGAAGAAAATGCTAAAGAAGTTGTAGATTATAGAAATGCTATTTGGCTTGGATATGAACAAATAAAAAAAGATGGTTATATTAACACAAATACTATTATTAAAATACAAGGAACTATTGAACACAATAATGCTGGAATTAGGAAATTACCAGGAACAGAACTTAAAAATTCTATTACCGGAGAAACAATATATACACCACCTCAAGATGAACAAGAAATAAGAAAATATTTAAAGAATTTGGAAGATTTTATTAATAATAATGAAGATAATATAGATCCATTAATAAAAGTTTGTTTAATACATTATCAATTTGAAAGTATTCATCCATTCTATGATGGAAACGGAAGAACAGGAAGAATATTAAACATTTTATATCTTGTATTAAATAAACTTATTGACAGTCCAATTTTGTATTTAAGTAAGTATATAAATAAAACCAAACAAGAATATTACAAATTATTTAATGAAGTTAGAGAAAATAATAATTTTGAAGATTGGATTTTATATATTTTAAAAGGTATTGAAATTACATCTAAAGAAACAATAGGGTTAATTGAAAAAATTCAAGCTGAAATAAAAAATTACAAAGAAAAATTTAGAACTAAACTTCCCAAGATTTATTCAAAAGAACTATTAGAAAGTTTATTCTATGAAGTTTATACAAAAATATCATATATAGAAAAAGCATGTAATGTAACGAGGATTACTGCAACTTCATATCTAAATCAATTAGAAGAAATTGGACTTTTAGAATCTGAAAAAATAGGTAGGGAGAAAATATATAAAAATACTAGATTGATAAAATTATTATCTGATTACTAGTAACTTGTAGTATTAGGAGGTGTTTTTTGTTGGTAGATTTACATATACATACAATGTATTCAGATGGAGATAAATCATTAGAAGAAGTGTTAAAATTATGTGAAACAAAAAAGTTGAAATATATTTCAATTACAGATCATCATACTTGTAAAGCATACGAAGATAAAGCAATTATTAACAATAAAATTTTTACAGGAAAAATAATAATAGGTTCAGAAATGAATGCATATAGAAATAATAAAAGAATTGAATTTTTAGGCTATAATATTAAACATCCAAAAATGATTGATGAATGGTTTAACAAATATTATTCTGAAGAAGTATTGACAAATAGATTTAATAAGGATAAGAGAAAAGTATTAGAAATATGCAATAAATATAATTTGATTTACGGCAATGAAATTTTAAATAAGAATATTCCAATTACAGATTTTTTTGTAGTTCATATGTTTTATGAATTAATTAAGCATAAGGAAAATAAAAAAATAATTGGGGAACAATATACAAATTTCAATGATTTTTGGCACAATGAGTTAGAAAATCCAAATAGTAAATTCTATATGGGAGAAAACGACGATCCAAAACCGGATTATAAAGACGTAGAAAAATTAATTCACAAAGCTGGTGGATTGGTTTTTCTAGCCCATCCATTTGAATATAACTTAGAGAATACTATAGAGTTTATTGATGAATTAGGGACAGAGGTTAAATTAGATGGTATCGAATGTTTTCATCCTTCAGCTGAGAAAGAAAATAGAATCAATTTACTTGTTGATTATGCAAGAAAGAACTCTTTATATATAAGTGGTGGAAGTGATTTTCACGGAGATAAAAAGCCAAATATTAAAATCGGATGTGGTGGTGGGACCTTAAAAATTGATGAATTATATATCAAAGAATGGTATGAAAATAATTAATCATATAAATTAGTTAGGTTATAAGGTAGGATTAGTTTGAGATACAACTAATCTAATTTTATTTGTAAATTGTGCTAAAGTAGGGGGGAGTTGTAGATTTCAAATTATTGATAAATTAATAAAAAATAAACTGTAAAATTATAAAAATACAATCAGGATAAAATTTAGAATAAAAATTATTGAAAGAATTTAAAAACTAAAAGATTAAGATATTATAAGTTGAAATTTAAAAATTTTGTGTAAAGTTAATTTTATATATGTAATTTAAAAAACGAACATTTGTAACAAATGTTCGTAAATAGAAATTTATAAATACTTTATAAATTTTTTTATATAATTATTATATAAATTTAGATTACTAATCCAATTATATAATTTTATATTATAAAGTTTCAGAATCGCTTTTAAGACATTTTTATATGAAAGTAAATTATATTATTTTATAATTTATATCTAATAATATGTATTGGATACAATTTTATATAAAAGTTCATAAAATATTGAATTTAGTATATTTGTGAAAACATCTGAAAAATGGCTAAAAAAGCGACGCACGAGAATCGATTTTAAGCCGTTTTTAAATTTTAGGCATATAGTTTATTGTCTATAAAATCAAGCAAAATACTTAAAATTAAGGATTTGGAAAATTTTGATAAAATAATCTAAAGTTATATAAATTTTTTTAAGATTATAAGGTTACAATAATGAAAAAAATCCAACCAGGAATAATCGAAAATAATGAAGCTTCAGAATCGATTTTAAGGCGATTTTATAAAAAGACAGTATAGTTTGTTGTTAGGATAATAAGCTGAAACATGCTATATTAAAGGAATAACAAATTTTTAGATGTAGGACCATTTGACATGGTTTTATATTTTACTCCTATTCTTATTTGCACAAAACTTTCATTTTGTGCAATGTTTGGTGTTTTTTTTTACACTTCCTTAAGTCTGTTTCTCTTCTGCTCTCTTTTAACTAATTTAATTATTTTTATGTTTTAATTTATAAATTAAATTTCGTAATAATATTTATTATATAATCCTTTAACTTTCCATTAAATTTTAGCTTTCTATATTATTTTATTAAATTATTTTCTCATTATACAATTATTAAAATCAAATATTTATAAAAAATATATTTAAAGAAAATTTTAAACTTGTTTTGTATCTTATATTTGCATTTAGAAATTGTACTCTTATTCCCCTACTTCTCTTAAAATAAATATTAAGAACATTATTATTCAAAAAATAATAATGTTCTTAAATAGAATATATTAAAATATTGTTTTTACAACATTGTAAATTTTTTCTGCCAATAATTTATGACTTTCCTCAGTTAGATGCACTCCATCCACGCCAGGCTCTAATAAAGTATTGTCAACAAAATAACATCCGTTTCTATTAGCTATTTCTTTATATATTTCATTGAAACGTAATGATTTTTCGTATGCTCCCTCATATTTACCAGAGCCATTATCTTTAGCAATTGGTGGTGCAACTACTAAAACTTTAGGGTACTTATCTGTAAATTGGGATTTCCTATTCAAAATTGTTTTTACAAAGTACTTTTCAAATATATTGCCAATCTCCTCAATTGTCTTGTTAAATGATTTTTTTAGTTCATTTGTCCCTAACATTATAATAACTAGATCTAGCGGATCACATGTATCAAGACATGGAATCAAATATTCATATCCATTTTTTCCCTCTTTTCCAGGTCTTAAATCATTAGAAATAAGTGTTCTACTATTTAATCCTTCTTCTATTATTTCAAATTGTGTGCCAAGTTTTTGAGATAATAATCTTGTCCACCTCTGATTCTCTCCATATCTCAAATGATTTGAACCAGAAATGTATCCCCAAGTATTTGAGTCACCATAACATAAAATTCTATATTTCATTTTATCCTCCTTGATTTATTTAATAACTATTTTATCGTATTTTATTAATTATGTCTATTACATAAGGAATCTTCTTTACTCCTGATAAGTTTCCGCAATGATTCATATCTTTTACTAAAATTTTTTTAGCATATATATAATCAGATGATTTTTCCAAAACCTCTTTAGGAAACAAGTGATCACAGTCTCCATATATAGAGTATCTATATTTAATATAACTGGGAATTGCCTCCATTTCTTTTACGGTTACATGAAAACTTTTCCATGTAGCTTTCATTTCATCCTTGGGCATATAATCTTCAAATGATGTAGCAATACATATAAAGCCTTTTAATTTTATTTTCTTCTTTGCAGTATATTTAACAACAAATCTACTACCCAAGCATCTTGATACAACTATAGTTTCCTCGTTAATTAAATTATCAGATAGATACTTATCCATCATGCTTTCCCATTCTTCGTATGTACATCTTTCTTCTGTAGGAAAATCTAAAAAGTTAATTTTTAGACTATTTTTTTCACACTCTTTTTTCAAATAGTTTTCATAAGTTTTCCAACTATTTCCATGGATTCCGATGAATATATACAATATTTGTATTCATTGGTTTTCCTTTTTTCATAACAAAAATCTCCTATAATTTAAAATATAAGTTTTCTTATTAAGTTTATTATAGTTGAGATAATACCTTATGTAAAATACATAAATACATCTTAAATATAACTAAAAGTTATATTTAAGATGTATTAGTGTTTATTAATATTTTTAATTATCTTTTTTATATTTTTTATTTTATTATTAGAATTGTAATAAATACCATATTCTATTGGTTGTGTAGTAAATCCTATATCTAAGACTTTCAAGTTATTATTAAGTATTTCTTCATTAATATATTCTTCTGTTAAGTATGCAATTATATCCTTATTTTTTAACTCTTCCATTATGGTACTAAATGTCATATTTTTTATATTTGCATCTTTTATACCTTTTTCTTTTAAGGTATGTATTAAATTCTCATTAGTACTTGAAATATTACGTAATGTATAGATTGTTATATTTTTCATTTTACTTAATAATATATTTTGGTCTAAATATTTTGAATTAACATTTACAAATAATTTATCATGAAAAGTACCTAATGGAACAAATTCAATTATTTTATTGTCATATAAATCTGATGGTTGTTTTTTTGATAAATACGCATCAATTTCTTGCTTTTCAAGCATATAAAACATATTTTCTGTAAAGCTTTTTAATATATTTACATCAACATTAGGATTTTCTTTTTTTATATTTGAAATTACAGTTCCACATAATTTTGTTGGAATATTTAAATGTACTCCAAAATTTAGCGTAGTTACTTGCTTTATACTAGTTTCAACATTTATTAATATATTAATAGCTTCCTTTATTTGATTATATATGCTTTTTCCATCATCAGTTAGCATCATGCCATATTTAGTTCTTTGAAATAATTTTATTTGTAATTCATTCTCTAAATTATGAATATGCTTTGTAACAGCGGGCTGCGAAATGTTTAGTATTTCACTTGCTCTCGTTAAATTTTCTTCATCTGCTACTATTTTAAATATTTTATATAATTCTAAATTTACCATACCAATTATCTCCTCTTGATATTTTTATCAGTTAACTATTAGATAGAGTATTTTATGCATTTCAACATTAAACGTTTTGTCATGTATAATATTGGAAATAAGTACTTATTGTTTTATGATAATAATATCATCCTTCAATCAGATTTTTATTTAATACAAATCTCAATCTGTAATACTAGTTATACCATAAATTTAGTATGAAAACAATTAAAACAACTAAAAACAGGCAAGTGTACACCTGTTTTTAGCATTATTTTATTTAAATCTTTTTAAATATAAATCCATTTTATCAATAAATTCATTATTGTTTTCAGTTGCAACCATTTGGCTTATTAATTGTTCTGTTACATCAGATACAGGAATACTATTCATAGCTTTTCTTAAAGCATATACTGTTTCCAATTCCTTTGGCGTTTGTAATAAATCTTCTCTTCTTGTTCCTGATTTATTTATATCTATAGCAGGGAATATTCTCTTTTCTGATAGTTTTCTATCTAGGACTACTTCCATATTTCCAGTACCTTTAAATTCTTCAAATATAACTTCATCCATTCTACTTCCAGTTTCTACTAATGCTGTTGCTAAAATTGTTAAACTTCCACCATTTTCAATATTTCTAGCTGCACCAAAGAATTTTTTTGGTTTATGTAATGCTGCGGGATCAAATCCACCAGATAGAGTTCTTCCAGATGAAGGAATAACTAAATTATATGCTCTTGCAAGTCTTGTAATACTATCTAATAATATTACAACATCTTTATTTTGCTCTGTTAATCTTTTTGCTCTTTCTAATACCATTTCTGCAACTTTTACATGATGTTCTGGTAATTCATCAAAAGTAGAATATATTACATCGCCTTTAATAGAGCGTTTCATATCTGTTACTTCTTCTGGACGCTCATCAATTAATAATACTATTAATTCTACCTCTGGATTATTATCTGTAATGCTATTTGCTATTTTCTTTAAAAGTGTTGTTTTACCTACCTTTGGAGGAGCTACAATCATTCCTCTTTGACCTTTTCCAATAGGACACATTAGATCTATTATTCTTGTTGCATATTCTGTTTTCCTTGTTTCTAATTTTAATCTCTCATTTGGATATATAGGAATTAAATTATCGAACTTAATTCTTCTATAAGCCATTTCTGGTGCTTGTCCATTTACTTCTCCTACAAATATTAAAGCTGGGAATTTTTCACCTTCTTTCGGCATTCTTGCAATTCCTTTTATCTTATCGCCTTTATCTAGTCTAAAACGTTTTATTTGGATAGGTGAGATGTAAACATCTTTAGGACTTGATAGATAATTCTCTCCCCTTAAGAATCCATAACCATCTGGTAATACTTCTAATATTCCTTCTACTATTTCATCATCTTCATTTGTTATTTTATACCCACTAGATTGTTCATCTGATTTAGTAGTATTTTCTTTTTTTGATGGTATATTTGACTCGTTTTTTTCTGATGAATTAGATAGTATTTCTATTAATTCCTCTTTTTTTAGTTTTGATACATTTTTAATTCCTTTCTCTTTTGCTAATTGACGCAATTCTACTAATGTACATTTTTCAAAATCCATAAATAGGCCCCCTTATAATTATTTAATTTTTATTATAATATTCTGGAAATTTTTAAGAAATAAATGAATAGAAAAAATTTTTAAATCAAGAGGCTACATTTAAAGCCTCCTGTAATTTATTTAATTACCAATGTCATAAAAAATTCTTTCATTTGGTAAATACATTCCTAGTTTTTCTCTTGCTACATCTTCTATATATTCAGTTGAATCAACATTTTCTTTGATTTGATTAAGTTCTTGATTATTTTTTTGTTCTTGCTGTATTTGTTTTGCATAAGTTGCTTCTTCTTTTTTATATGCGTTTAATGTTTTTTGTTGTGATATAAGTGTATATATAACATATATGCTTATACATAATATAAACACTTTTTTGTATGGTTTTTTAAATTTCTTCATAAGTAAAACTTCTCTCCATTTAAATATTAATAATATCTTACTAATATTTTTCTACATTATACAGGAAAATCCTTCTTTTGTTTTAAATTTTTTCTATTTTTCTTTGATATATTAACATCTTTTAGCGATTTTGTCAAATTTTTCAAAATTTTAGAGCCAAAAATACGAATATTAATAGTAATAAACGAAAAAGGTTTTAAAAAAGTTTTTTGTAATATATTTATCATTATTTTTATAGGGAAAAATAATATGTATAATATTTTGGATATACTAATTTTAAATATATTTATTATTTTTACATTTAAATCTATAAAATATTTACTAATTGTAAGGAAATATACAACAAGACCAATTATCAAACTAATAAACATATAAATACGTATTTCTCCAAAACTATATTTAAAGATTATATATAGTAAAAACAAACCTGTTATTATCCAAAATAATGTATCTTCTATATATGTTATAATATCAGGAGTTTTAAATGACTTTCTTAAGATTCTAAATAAATCAAATAGAATTCCAATTATACTTCCACTTATTATAAATACAAATAATATGTATAACTGATTTATAGAGTTCTCCATTAAAAAACACCTACTTTTTATTTAAAAATCTTATTTAAAAATCCTGTACCTTTTTTATCTACATCTTTTTCACTATATCCTAAATTATATATTTCTCCTTCGACTATTACCTCTTCTGTATCTATACTAAGTTTGTTTATTTTAAGGTTCTCTCCCTTTACTGTTAACAATCCTAAGTCTGTTTCCAATATTACTATTTGATCATCAAAACTAAGGACATCTAATACTCCAGAAATGCTTAGTTTTTCTCTGTTTTCTAGAACTATATTTTGCATTACATTTGAAGATAATGATTTTTTCTCATCTATAGCCAATTTAAATCACTCCTTACTTTATTTTCTAGTCTAAAATATATATATTCAGAGTTTGTCTATTTTAGAACTAAAATTTAAAATAAAAATTTGCCAATAGGGACGGGGCATTTTGACAATTTTCAAGAAATTGTCAAAATG